>Ga0136636_10001060_pt1 | contig 15546 bp, 10 predicted proteins | sample AntDrymUQ8522106_2_FD_104653 | JGI IMG/M metagenome (GOLD analysis project Ga0136636, IMG submission 104653) | Polar desert sand microbial communities from Dry Valleys, Antarctica - metaG UQ852 (21.06) | ecosystem: Environmental > Terrestrial > Soil > Desert | place: Antarctica: Dry Valley... | reverse complement strand
TTGAGTCAAATCTATATACCAGCTTGTCAATATGATTTGAGTTTAATAAAACCAAAATTCTATCATCCACTATTTTAAATGTTAAAAGTTCGAATAAAATAGTATAAATTTGCAGCATGAATGGGGGATTAGCTCAGTTGGTAGAGCGCTTGCATGGCATGCAAGAGGTCATCGGTTCGAATCCGTTATCCTCCACATTATATGATAAACCATTGAAAGATTCACAAAATAAATTCAAAATTAAATTGAGTTTAATGTGTGGTTTGGTAAAATTAGCAAAATGAATTTTTTAGTCAGCTTTTTTAGAATGAAATGCCCAAGATGCAGGCAAGGCAATTTATTTTTATCACCCTTCAAGTTTACTGATCCAGTAGCAATGCCAGAGCAATGTGCAGTTTGTGGTCAGAAAACAATGCCAGAGCCAGGGTATTATTATGGAGCTATGTTTGTATCTTACGTCGTTACAGGGTTTCTGTATTTAGGACTTGCTTTTATTTTGCATTATATTCTAAAGCTGAGCCTGCCAATTACCTTTACTCTGATTATTCTTTTTACAATTCTTACCTATTTTCAGACACTTAGACTTTCAAGGTCTTTGTGGATACATTTGATGATCGATTACGATCCGAATGCTGGAATTAAATAGTGTTACTTGCGGTTGGCAATGAATACTACAATCTTCCATTCTTAATTTCATCAACCACAATTGGATCAAGCAAGGTTGAGGTGTCACCAATGTTGTTAAGTTCACCTTCAGCTATTTTACGAAGAATACGACGCATAATCTTACCACTTCGGGTTTTGGGAAGGCCGCTCACTAATTGGATTTTGTCAGGTTTAGCTATTGCTCCTATAATTCTAGAAACAGTCAGACTGATACCTTGACGAATGAGGTTAACATCATCTAATGAGCCAGTAAAGATTACAAAAGCATATATTCCTTGACCTTTTACATCATGAGGATATCCAACCACTGCACTTTCTATTACTCCAGTGTGCATATTGATTGCGTTCTCCACCTCTGCGGTACCTATTCTGTGACCACTTACATTTAAAACGTCATCAACTCGACCAGTAATCCGATAAAAGCCATTATCATCCCTAAAAGAGCCATCGCCTGTAAAATATAGGTTTTTGTAGGTTGAAAAATAATTGATTCTACATCGCTCATGGTCCCCGTATGTTGTACGCAACATTCCTGGCCAAGGACGGGAAATACATAGATTGCCACTTACACCGTTTCCTATTATTTCATTTCCAATTTCATCTACAAGAATGGGTAGTACACCAGGCAAGGGTAAGGTAGCAAATGATGGTTTTGATGGAGTAACACCGGCCATATTGGAAATCATTGTGCCACCTGTTTCAGTTTGCCACCAAGTATCTACGATAGGACACTTGTATTTACCAATGTTTTTATCGTACCAATGCCAAGCTTCCTCGTTAATGGGCTCACCAACTGTTCCCAGTATTTTAAGAGACGAAAGATCTTTGCCTTCTAAGGGCGCCTCGCCAAAACTCATCAAGCTGCGAATGGCCGTCGGAGCAGTATATAAAATATTCACTTTGTGTTTATCAACTATGTCCCAAAATCTCCCTGCATCAGGCCAAGTTGGAACGCCTTCAAAGATCAATGATGTTGCTCCAGCACTCAATGGGCCATAAATTATGTAAGAGTGACCAGTAATCCATCCTATATCAGCGGAACAGAAGTGGATCATTCCAGTCTGATATTGAAAGACATTGATAAAGGTATAATTGGTCCAAACCATATAGCCTCCGCATGTATGGACCACTCCCTTCGGTTTTCCTGTGCTGCCAGAGGTGTATAATATGAACAACATATCTTCTGCGTCCATTGGCACCGGATTTACTAACGGGTTACCCTGCGTTTCCACTTTTTTAATTTCATCCTCCCACCATACATCACGTCCCTTTATCATGGAGACCGGTATTCTAGTTCGAGTTAGGACAATAACGCGTTTGACTGAAGTCACTTGCATGAGTGCATCATCGATAACCGACTTAAGAGGAATATCTTTATTGCCACGGTACGCTCCATCAGCAGTAATAACTATTGAACATGATGCATCATTGATCCGATCGGCTAATGATTGAGCACTAAAGCCTCCAAAAACTACTGAATGAACAGCTCCCAACCGCGCACAAGACAAAATTGCAATTGCCAATTCTGGTACCATTGGCATATAAATACAAACTCGATCACCTTTGTGTACACCATTGTTAATTAAGACATTGGCAAATTGATTTACTTTTAGATACAATTCTTTGTAGGTTAGAACTCTGTGGAATTCTTCAGGATCATTGGGTTCCCATACTAAAGCTGGAGTATCTGGTTGAGTTTCAACCCAGCGATCCAAGCAATTGTCAGTGATATTCATTTCGCCACCTTTGAACCACTCAATTTTAGGTTCCTTAAAGTTCCAATTCAGGACAGTATCAAAAGCTTTAGTCCAACGGAAATTTAAAGCCATTTGGCCCCAGAATTCAGATGGATTGTCGATACTCCTTTTATATTCTTTGTGATATTCTTCTAAACTTTTTATTTGGTAAGGTGGGTGAGACATACAATTCTGTTTTGGTGGTGGTTCAAAAGTATGCTTATAATTCTAAGCTCTCAAGTAAAAATGCGGGATAGTATATGAGTTTGTGTAATTTAGTCATACCATGCTTATTTTTCTCTCCAATAAATGTAGCTCAAGAAATATTGAACATGAATATTCATTTGTTTCATCTTTGGAGGTTGTTAAGCTTTTTCAACAGAAGAGTTGGTTAAGCAAAGAACCGAATTTATCTAAGCGCCAGGCAAAAGATTCTTTTCATTACATCCTTTGGTAATAGTAATCAAAATAATAAAAAAAGTCCTTTTCTTCTCCCGCCTTAAGTTCTACTTCCCAAGTTACCAAATTGAGTTTGTTTTGATAAAAGCTTGTTGGCTTATTTTCTTTGATGATATATTTTATGTCACTATTATCCATGACCCCAAAAACCAGTCGGGATAGCTGAACTTTTACGTCTTGATTTTTAAAGTTTTTTAGTTTGACCTTAGCTTCTACTTTAAACATGTCATAAAAATTGTTATTCCACTTTTTATAATTTATTACACGTTCTTTTTCATGCTCAGCATGTGTTATTTGGATATCACTTGCTTTGGTCAAGATTATAGAACTGCTTCCTTTAGCGGGAGTGTATTTGAGTAGATCTTGGCTCAAGGGTACAACCCCATTTTCTGTCTGCTTGGTAACCAAAACTGGCCCACTTGTGAAAGGGTTAGTTGTTTGATTCTTGAAACGGATGGAGTGAGTAACTTCATTGATGACTTTCTGGTCTTGCTGAAAATCTGAGAAATAAAAATACCTTTCTTTATTTGGCGGTAATGCGCATTCATATAGGTGGTCATAATCAATTGTCTCATTAAATAATTGAAAGTGTGCTCTGGCATTTTTATTGAGTGAAACATTTTTGACCGAATAAAAATATAAATCTTCTTCATTTTCTGCTTTAGACTTGTTGTCCAAACTGAGTTCTGGTTCTTCGGCATCAGGGCCGGGATCAGCATTTATACCACTTTGTACTATTGAATTACTGAATATTTGACTTTGACTTGACAGCAAAGACTCATTGTTTTTTTTATTTTCAATATTCAAGAAATTTACTAAACCAGTCAAATTATCTGAGAATTTAAAATTGGGAACTCCAACTACAAAATTAATATCTGCATTCAGGATGTTCGAAGCTTTATTGACTACTTCGGCTCTTAATTGGAGCTTGGCCTTTCCATCAGCCATAAGTTCGAGATTATAAAATGGAGTCCAACTCAAGCCTTGTTGTAAATACATCATGTCCAGATCTTGAACTGCTGATTCGTCATTGAATTTGATTTTTAATCCATTTTCCTGTTTTTGTTGTTTTCTAATATATTCATATTTCATGTTATTGATAACTACCAATTTCTTTATTGTTTCAATAGGAATACATGAGGTACTGCCATCTTTTAACTTTAGCATTACAATGTGAGGTACAGCAACCAGCAATATTTTTCTGTTCATCGTTATGGAGTCAAATTGCTCCTTATCGGAATTCAATGAGATGACATCGTCAATATTTCCTTCAATGTTCTCAGTTGTGGTAATTTTTACATCCTTGCCTTTGTTGGCTAACAATAATTCACCAATTGTCAATGCATTAGTCTTTTGGTAACTGATCACTGTATCACTTGTTGCCATTATTTCTTTTATTTTGCCTCGACTGTTACTGATCCAATAAGTGCCGAATAATGCTTTTGGTATTTCTTTTTCAGGGATGGTAAAAACTCCTTTGATGGGCTTGACAGTACCTTTGGATTGAACAAATGAACTTCCATCTTTAAAGATGCTAATCTTATTTGTCTTAAAATTATCTTGTCCCAAACAAATAGAAGCAACCAACACGCCAACAGTCATCAATATGATCCTCATAAATCTAATTTGTACTCATTTAGACTGTGATATTAGCAATTTCTTTTAAATAGGCAGCCAATTTTTTTGATAAAATTCATTTTTGTTGACTTTGATAAGCCATAATGTCTTTGAAAATCAATTCTTTTGAGGAAATTATTTTCTTGAAATAATTAAAAGGTCCCAAGTTTAAGTATGTAATTCCATTCAAATTCTGTGACTGGTTGAACACTTAAACGGGTGTTATTTACCAAGACCATATCTTTTAATTCTGGCATAGCCTTTATGTCACTGAGCGAAATAGGAGTTTTGAACTTCATTAGTGGTTTGACATTTACGGTGCTCCATCTGCCAGGGTGATCTGTGCAACTTGGATCATCAAAAGCTTCTTCGACAATCTCGCCAGTACCAACAATACACAAACCTTCGTTGCTGTGATAAAAAAAGAATTGATCACCCCAACGCATGCTTCTGAGATAATTTCTAGCTTGATAATTGCGAACACCTTCCCAACTTTCTACTTCGTTTTCAACCAGATTGTCCCATGAGAAAACAAATGGCTCTGATTTGAGCAACCAATAATGCATTGTGCTTACTGAATCTTTATTTTACGTGAATATACCCTTCCACCAGTTTGTAATTGATAAACGTAATTGCCAGGTTGTATCAAATATGCTCCAGGGTTGAAGTTGAAAATAAAGCTACCTGACTCACTAAATCCATCGTAGAATGTTCTGACCAAAGAGCCAGCTTGGTTCATTAGAAGGATTTTGGTTGGACCTTTTGCCGTGATTGAGTATTTTATATCGATTCCTCCATTGATGCCAGGATTATGCCCAAGTAGTGCATCATCACCATTTAATCCTGTATTTGGGGAACTTGGTGGTAATATTCCAGTTTTCTTTTGAATCGCATTTCCCAACACGAATTCTGTAGTGCTAGATGGTACGCACAGCCAATCTTGTAATACTGTTGCATAAACCGATCTGAAGTCAACATTGAATAATGGATCGCCATATTGATCAACGTTTACCAAATCAGGAGGTGTTCCAACAAAGCCATTTCCTTGAAGGCCTTCGCCAAACATAAGTACAGGAGCGGCAGTACCATGGTCTGTTCCTTCACTTCCGTTTTCAAAAATTGTCCTTCCAAATTCAGAAAAGGTCATTGCAAGAACATTTGGCCCTAGCCCAGCCTCTGAAATATCTTCAAAGAATGCTTTTACACATTTTGATAATTGAGTTACTAGTCGAGGATGATCATTCAGTTGGTTTGCATGTGTATCAAAACCACCGATGCTAACCATATACACTTTGGTTCCCAATTTGCCTTTAATCAACCTGGCGATTATGCTCATCTGTTCGGCCAAATAGCTGTCTTCGGGATATTGAACCTTATTGCGCCCAGTAGTATAGGCTTCTTTTATTGATTCACTATATCTATATGCACTGTTGGCAACCGTGCGCATGAAAGAAAGTTCTTTTTCATGTTCTGAATTGTCAGCTGGAGTTGGGTTATAGAGCTGACCAGTAGAGGCAATTTGATAAAATTCTGTTGGGTTGCTTACTGATAACGCCATAGCACCTTGGCTTCCGCGGAACAAAAGATTGGTTTGCACGCCTATTTCCAGAGCGGGCGGAACTGTAGGTGGCGCGTTCTGAAAGGCCTCATAATTAGACTCAATCATTCTACCAATCCAACCAGAGTTAACCACAGTCTCTGAGTCAGAACTTGAAGCCCATATATCGGATGATCTGAAGTGCGAATAATTTTGTTCAGGATATCCTACGTTATGCACTACTTTCATTTTGCCGTCTCCCCACATACTTTCCAAATCGGTCATTGTCTTGGGCATTCCAAAACTGTTGCTCAGTTTCCAGCAATTGGCTGGAGTTACAGCAATATTGGGCCGAATATTGTAATACTCATCATTTGTAATTGGAACTACGGTGTTTAATCCATCATTTCCTCCATCTAAGCGTATGAGAACCAAGATTCTATCACCACAATCAGAGGTTAACATACTCATCATTTCGGCAGTAGGGTTCAATATATTGACACCTGTTGCTCCTAACATCACAGATCCAACAGCGAAAAGTCCAGAGTTTTTCATGAAATTCCTTCGACTGCTTTCCTGGTGTTCACGTGTGTGCAAGGCTCCATGGTCTATTTTAGATCCCATTCTTTCTTGGACCTTCTTATGCATTTTGTCGTGATTATGATCGTGACTCATTGTATCTTTTTTTAGCGAATGAAGGAAATAGATTTAGGTCAATTGAAATTCAGGTAACCTGGTTAAATAGAACAAAAGATTCCTGATCTGATAGGGTGCTTCGTTCCAATAAATATTCCATGAACCATCGTCAAAATAGTTTTGTGGAATTCCTGCCTTAAAATATTGTACTGCAACATCTATATGCTCAGGACGCAGATCTGAATTCAAAAAATGCTTTGCGATCCCTTGAGTGATTAGCAATGGATCGGTTGTGCTGGTACTTAAAGCAATTGCTAGGTTTCTATATTGTTCATTGAATGCTTCATCAGACAAGGTGTAAATCACCGAACCCGAAAAATTCCATCGAGCCGCCAAAGTACTTTCATTGATCCAAGCATGATACCCAGGCCAACCAGCGACATTTGGAGGATCCAACAATGCTTGACCAAGTTCATATGCCATGTAGAAGTAATAATTAATATAATCTTCCTGTATAACACTGCTGTTGGTAAATCCTAAATAGCGCGCGGTACTGGTGATTTGAGATAATGGTGATTTAATAGCGGCGTTGATAAATCGTTGCTCAAAAAAATGTTCACTTTTAAACAACTTTCTCAGTACTGGAGCCAATTCAAAATTCGTTCCTTTTAGAATATCCGCCAAACCGTTGACAACTGTTTCATTGGGAGTTTGATATAAAAAGAATTTGTACAATTTGGTGCAAATGTACTTGGCAATCAAATCAGCCTTTTCGGTAAAGATTAAATCATGTAAGGTATCAAAAGTATAATTGGCTGTTTTACCAAAAATTGTTTTGGGCTTATTGTCAAAATAATCAATGTCAAAATATGGATTAAGACACTCATATTGTGAAACCCTCCAACCAGTCAAAGCTCTTGCCACTTCTGGAACATCAAATTGCGTATAACCATTGCCTTCGCCTAACGTAAAAAGTTCTAATAATTCTCGTGCGTAGTTTTCGTTGGGTTCGTCAGCAATATTTTGATTGCCGTTGAGGTAAACCAACATTGCACTATTTTTACTAATTTCTTTGGTGAATGTCCTAAAATTCCCAATGCAATTCTTATTGAGCAATTCATAATAATCCCAGAGGTACCTGTTGCAACCATACACATTTTGAGAGGTTACGAAGTGATTAGACCAAAATAAAGCAAGTTTTGCCTTGGGTTTACCGTTGATCATGTCTTTTATCCAATCCCTTCTTAAGCTTATAGAATGTTGATATTGGGAATCAGGATTTGTTTGATAATCTTCTGCTGTATATTCTGCCCAAAAAGGCTTGGCAGGTATGGGATCCGCAATGATAGCATTGACCAACTGGTCAACCAATTGGGATGGAGTTTTTGTCAAACCAGCTTGGACCTCGGAAAGGGAAGCACCAAAACCTATCCTTTGATACAAATGCTGTACTTTTTGAGCGTTCCAAGGTTTACTTGTTGATGGTACAAAAGGATCCAAAGCAGCCATAAAAGTTGAGTTTTGGTCGTTACAAATGAATAACACTTATTAAGTTACAAATATAGTGGACTTGAGTAATAAATTATTTTATTTAAATAAATAATATTTCAATACGATCAACTATATTTGATGAATGAATTGACTTAATTTTTTTTGTGAATATCAGCTATAAAAATACACAAGTATTTTGTTTCTTCAAAATAATCATCGTATCTTTTCTCAAAATTAACATTGGCTGTTTATGAAATATTCTTTTTTCTCATTTCTAGCAATTTCTTTGTTTGGTTTTTATAGTGTTAAGCTAGATTCCCAAACGATTTTGTACGAAGAAAATTTCAACAATTGTACTTTGCCACAAGGGTGGAATAGTGACATTGTTTTTGGCCAAGATGGATGGAAATTTGGCACTTTAGCTTCAAATGGTGCTGCTAATCCACCAACAATGGATGGTAGCTGTTTCCTTTATTTCGATGATGATATATTGGGAGAAAATGCACCAAATTCCAGAGCTAGTATTACCACTGGCGCTTTTGATCTATCAAATACAGCTATAGTTTATCTGGCATTTGATTTGGTTTTTAGAAAATCTTCGCAGGATGAAATATTAGATGTCTACATTAAGAATGACAACCGAATTGAACTCGTAGCTTCATACAATCAAGGAGTTGGAGAACAGCCAAACCAGTTTCAAACAGTTTACGTAGATATTTCAAAATTCAGAGGAAAAAATTCCCAAATTATTTTTGAATACGATGACGGCCAAGAGTGGAATTGGTGGGTTGGCATTGACAATTTAAAGCTTATCGGGGCAGGTACTATCAATGATATTTGCGACCAAGCAATAGCCATTGACATCAATCAACCTTGTTTGGGATTGGATAATAGTATTTCCCAGTACATACCAGAAAATATTTCCAGTTGTGCACCAAATTCTATACGCCCGTTATACTATAAGTTTACTGCAGCGTCTGACCAAAACATCGACATCGTTACAAATTCTAGATTCAATGATAACATATCAGTATATACAGGTGTTTGTGGAAATTTAACTCAAGTTTCTTGCACGAATTATGATGAACATGGGTTTCAGGGTGAAAGACTTCGCTTATCAGCTGCTGCCAACACCACTTATTACATTATTGGGAGCGGGGTTCCTGATGGTTATGGAAAATCTTCAGGGCAAGCTTGCATCAAGTTGGAGCCTACAGCTCAAATTATTTCTCCTCCTTTGAACGACAATTGTTTGAATTCTATCAATATTCCAAACAATCAGCCTTGCGTAACAGGAACTGTTGTCGGTGCTGATGCCCAATCTTTGATTTTAGCTCAAAACAAGCTTGCAAGATCTGATGTCTGGTACGATTTCACGCCGGATGTTAGCGGAAAATTCCAATTTGCCTCCAATGCTGACTTTGCTGACAACTTGGTTTTGTATTCTGGAGCTTGTAACAACTTGTCTTTAGAAGCAATTGACGTATATGGTCAAACAATGAATACCAGCAATTTGACAGCTGGTCAAAAATATTTTGTCAGAGTTTTGGGTGGTTTTGCTACTGTAGAAGGTAGCTTGTGTATCACTGCCTCTAATCTTGATGGTGTAATTCCCAACAATACTATTTGCACTACAGCACAGTCGGTTTCACTAGGCACAGATTGTATCGCGGGCAGCAATTTGAGTAGTAATATTCAGGGGCCAAGACCTAGTTGTGTTGCAAACATTAAATCTAGCGTTTGGTACAAATTTGTTAGTCCTGCTTCAGGTAAAATAAAACTCTCTACAGGGGCAGATTTCTATCATGTTATATCTATTTACAGAGGAACTTGTACAAGCTTGGAAGAAATATTTTGTAGCAAGAACCCCCAAAAATGTACTGGATATTTAGATGTAATTGGTTTAAATCCTAATCAAGGTTATTTTATTCAGATTGCCTCAACTGAAGGTTCATTTGGATACACGTATGGTAATTATTGTCTTGAAATATTGGATGGCAATGATCCGACAGAATACAATCCAATGGAGTTGGCTGTTGGTTTTGAATGTTTGGGCGATGGTTTTGGCAAGATGAGTTACACTGTTGCAGGAGGCGAGGGTAGTTATACGATTGTTGGAAATGAAGAAGATCAAATCCTTCAAACTGGTCAAATTTATGGAATTGTCGTAAAAGATGCCATTGGATGTGAAGTATCCTATTTCAATCAAGTTGATTGTGGGCCTATCACTTGTGATTTAGCAGCTCAAGCATATGGACAAGATATTCAGTGTTCTGGATTGACAAATGGTGCAGCAGGGGTAAGTTTCTTTGGCGAGTATGGAAATGTAACTTACCAATGGTCTAATGGCTCAACGGTTAAAGATATTTCGGATTTAACTGCTGGCTTTTACACTGTAACTATTACCGACGATAAGGCTTGTACCTCTATGGCTACGATAGAAATCAAAACTCCTGATCCTATAGTTATAACTCTTGTTGAAGTAAAGCCCCAATTCAATCAGGGCACTCCTGATGGTGAAATTAAGGTTTCAATTCAAGGCGGTTTTATGCCCTATTCCTTTCAATGGTTGAAAGACGGGATCCCTTTCAGCACCGATACTGTGCTTATTAATCTTGCCTTCGGCTTTTATAGTCTCATTATTACAGATGCTAATGGTTGTTCTCAAACTATAAATGATATTGTGGTTGATCAATTTACCAACACGGTATCCCTCAATGATAATGATTGGACTGTTTATCCAATCCCTGCCAATCAAATACTCAATTTGAACTTTACCAAAGTAAGTTTAGGATCCGTAAAAACAGTGATCCGAGACGCCACAGGTAGGGTAGTAAATAAACTTGAATCTGAATATTCAAGTCAAAACATCACGCTTTCAGTTCAAAGCCTTCCATCAGGTTGGTACACAATTGAAGTCGTTACCTCTGATTGGGTGGGAATTAAGAAAGTGATGATTCAGCATTAATTCTTGATTGCTTTTAGGGTCAGTTAAAGTAGATCCAGCAATTTTATGAATTAATATCATCTACTTTGGTTTCTGAATGCCACTGATTTTGGTATTTTTGCACAAAAATTACTGAGATGCGGGTTCATAAATTTGGTGGTTCTTCAATCAAGGATGCGGCTTGCATGAAAAATGTCGTGGATATTTTAACGGACTATGGGAATCCACCTGCAGTTGTTGTTGTCTCTGCAATAGGTAAGACAACAAATTTATTGGAATTGGTGGTCAGTAATTATTTCAAGAAAACAGGTGAGGCAGGTCACTACTTTGATACTTTCAAATCCAACCATACTACTTTAATAACTGAATTATTAGGGGAGGCTCATTCTGTACTTAAGACCGTCAATGATTTATTCGTTGAAATAGATTGGATTCTGGAGGAGGATCCCAAAGACAGTTTTGATTATGTTTATGATCAAATAGTAAGTATCGGAGAATTGGTCAGTTCCAGGATTATGCATGCTTACATGAATCACAGGGGGTTGACTACTGAATGGGTAGATGCAAGAGATATTATCAGAACGGATGAAACCTACAGAGAATCGCGTATCAACTGGGAAAAAACGGTTCCGGCAGTTAAAAAGGCTATAAGCTTGGCACATCAAAACCATGATTATGTCATTACTCAAGGTTTTATTGGAGGGACTGATGACAACAATACAACTACATTGGGTAGAGAAGGCTCAGATTACAGTGCAGCTATACTGTGCTTTTGTTTGGATGCTGAGTCTCAAACCATCTGGAAGGACGTACCAGGAGTCTTGAATGCTGACCCACGCAGGTTTGAGAATGCTATATTGCTAGAGAGGCTTTCATATAGAGAAGCTATTGAAATGACTTATTACGGAGCTTCAGTAATTCACCCAAAAACCATCCAGCCACTTCAAAGAAAAAATATTCCTTTATTGGTTCGTTCTTTTTTGAATCCAGGTATTATTGGAACTACCATATCAGGTGATTTTGACGCAAAATATCCGCCTATGGTCATGGTAGAAGAAGATCAAACCTTACTTTATATTACTCCCAATGATTATTCATTTATAGTTGAACACCATTTGGGTTTTTTATTCAATCTATTTGCTAGTCACCGTATTTTCGTTAACATGATGCAGAATACTGCTTTGAGTTTTGTGGCTTGTGTTCCTAATGATGTTGATCGTTTGAAAGGCGCAATAGAAGCGCTGGCTAAGGATTATATTATCACAAAGGACGAAGGACTTCAGCTGATCACCGTTCGACATTTTGATGAAACTACACTTCATGAATTGAAAGAAGGCAGAACAGTAATTATTGAAGAACGATTGAGCAATACTGTTCAGATGGTTACCAAGCAGTTTCCTAAGTTGAAAGAAAAATAGCTAAATAAAATGGATGTGAAATAAATACAGACTCTTATTGGTTAAATTTAAGAAACAATTTGAAATTTTAGAACTACTGCATATCTTTGTAAGGTTAAATTTATTGACCCATATAGTTTTAATTGGATCCGATTTAATGTGCCAATAATTTTAAGACGGTACTGTTTAGAGGAAGGGATTAGATTAGCATATCCAGCCTTCCATTGTGTTGAAAGATTTTTTAACCTGATCAGAGTTGATGTCAGTTTTTGACGAAGGCTGTGATTAATAAACCATAACCGCTATGACTAAGAAAGTTTTTCGGACCATTATGCATGATTTCATCCCAGATTTGGCACTTATTCAGTACAATGCAAATGGGGTTGGGTCGACTTCTCCAAATTAAATTTTATATTGTGCTATTATTTAGTGCATTTTCTGCTCTTAAAACTTCTCAGGTTTTTAATCTATTTCAAAACAATAGTTTTGAAGACGTTGTCAATTGTGGCGGTGTTCAATCCAATTGCAACTGTTACCCCAGCCCATTTTTTAATGGATGTTTAGGGAATCAATGGAGGAATCGGATGGGTAGTTCAGCTGTTACATCTAAGTGGGTAGACAAAGGACCAATAGCATTTTCAGGCAGCAACTATGCTCAAACCAGGTTCAGAACTTTACCAACAGGTCAAGGCTGTGATATATTGGAGTCTTTTTATTATGATTTATCACAAACTTCATGCTCAAAGCTATCAATAGGTCAAGCTTATAAATTAGAACTTGCCACCAATGGCTATAGGCTCTCACAAGCGCCAATGGTATTGAATCTAATCATAAGAGGTGCCAATGGAATGATCAACGCCGAAGATTCAGACAATGATTGTATAGGCAATGCTGGGACAAGTTCCCAAAACATAGCATTTTTTGAGAATATTCCATTCAACAAGTGGCAGATATTCAGTTCAACTTTTACCCCTTTTATCGAGTTGACACAAATAGCCTTTGAGCCATATTTGCAAACACTATCTGGAGGTACATTTGCTGATGCATTAATTGACGCAGTTTACTTGACTTGTGAATCAATGGCCCAAACCAATGTTACCACGAGCGTAAATGGGGAGGAAGTTACGTTTGTGTTGAACAAAATTGGAGGACCTGCTGATGTTAGCATCTCATCAGGTAATGTTGAATGGACTTTTGCCGATGGTTCTAAATTGACTGGAAATCCAGTAACAAAAGTTTCGTTAATGGTGCATCCCAAAGTTTGAGCTATTGGTTTAAAGATAATAGATGTTGCACTGGAAAAGGAACTGCTTCTTTTGATCCACCAAGTTGTAATTGCGTCGGAGCCCCACTTGTTATCAATACAAATACTAATTGGACAACCAATCAATCACCAACAGGTAATGTAATTATTGAAAATGGTGCAAAGCTCAACATACAGGGTGGATCATCAAATGTTCAAGTCCTGATGAAGCCAAAATGTAAAATAATTGTAAGAACAGGTAGTTTGTTAAATACACTTTTAACAACGATTGATGTTGACAATTCAGAATGCCCCGTTGGATTATGGGGCGGTATCGAAGTTGAGGGAGCTGGAATAGATGTGCCACATCCTAGCACTTCAAATGTTATTCAGGGCAGCTATCCAAGCAGTTTAAGTAGTCATGGGACAGTTTTTATTGATGAAGCAAGTATACTGAAAAGAGCAGAGCATGCAATCAATTCTGATAATTCCTCAAATACCAAATGTGGCGGAATAATTGTAACCAGAGGGGCTGAACTAAGAGACAATCTCAAAGGAATTACTATTGGTAGATCTAACGTACCTGACAACGCATCGCAAATAATAGGTGGTTGGATTTTCGGAGGAACTATCACTCTACCAAATAATTATTTGTCATCCAAGTTTTTGTTTGGCGTACGAATTGATCGCGCTTATGGGGTGGCTATTTTGGGTACTGATTTTACAAGGCTGAAATTCGGAATTGACAATTCTTTTGGATCCTTGAATGTAGATGGCAGTGACTTCCTTAATTGCGGCACAGGAGTTTATTCGAGACAAGTATTTGTAAAACCTAATCAATCAATATTACTAGGGACAACAAATGCCAACACCTTTAATACTTGTATAATAGGTGCTGATATTTATGGATCTTACAATGCAGTTGTGGCAAATTCTAGCTTTACCAATACCATTTATGGAGTTACCAATAGGGGTCTAGGAGGATACATAACACATGGCAACGTATTCAATGGCAATGCTTTTTTTTCTAATGGACTTTATTGGGAATCAACTGGAGAAACTTACCCTGTGCAGTCGTACTGCAATCAATACAATAACAATTACTCTGCAGCAATAAATGTCTACAAGAACAATACTAATGGTGTTTTTGATTTTGACCAGTTCAATTATAACGGTTCTTCAAATGACGCTATCGATTTTAAGGTTTTTGGAACAACACAAACAAAAGGCATTGTTAGCAGCCAATGGGGAATAGATTATAAATCCGCTCTCAATCTATTCAGTCCATTAACTAGGGATTTTGTTATCCCATTTAGTGGAACCGCAATAAAATATCTGCCTAAGGATAGTCAGAATGCTGCGTTTGGTACTAGATGGGTGCCGAGATGTCCTATCAATGCTAATTCAATGTATGATTTCAATTGCGGTTCATTTGTCTCTAATTTTGAGAGACTACCTAAGGACGATAATAATGATGTTTTTTGTTTAGTGGGCTACCCCCAGTTTGAACCTGATATACCTGGGAATAATTTGGGATATATTCAAGGTGTAATAGCAAATATCAATACGATTGTCAATAATGATCCGCAATATTTGCAAGATCCACTTTACCACAAAGAGTTGAATAATAAAAATAGAGCCTACCAGCAACTATTCAAAAGATTCAATGAAGAGAATAAAGCTGATAGTGTTCTGGCCTTGCTCAATCTAGAGCCAAGTATGAACAATAGATTAAGGATGGTAGGCTATATGCTTGAAACTAGAAATTACCTGTACGCCAATCAATTGATCAACGCCTTGCCTGATACAACTTTAGA
>Ga0136636_10001059_pt1 | contig 15548 bp, 10 predicted proteins | sample AntDrymUQ8522106_2_FD_104653 | JGI IMG/M metagenome (GOLD analysis project Ga0136636, IMG submission 104653) | Polar desert sand microbial communities from Dry Valleys, Antarctica - metaG UQ852 (21.06) | ecosystem: Environmental > Terrestrial > Soil > Desert | place: Antarctica: Dry Valley... | reverse complement strand
TTATTGATAAACGAAAACCAACTGAATTAACTGATGATTAGCAAGAGCTCATATTTATTTTTTGCGCATCACCCAGTATGTTATATTTCACAGTCAGCCTAGCGGCAGCCATTCGAATAGGTTTTAACAGATTAATTTAAACACACTTAACCCTTGCGCAAATATAAAAACAGCCGTAACTTTAGTAAACTTTTAAACTCTGTAAACCATTTGTTAAAACACAATCGACTATGAAAACAATTATTTTACTTCTAATAAACGTGTGTTTAACAACCCTGTTAAATGCCCAAATATCCAAAACAGTAAATTTATCAACTCAAGGCGAACTGAGTACAACCCTTACGCCCAATGAGTTGGCTACTATAACAGACTTATCCATTACAGGACTAGTTGACGCACGCGATTTCAAAACAATGAGAGATAGCATGCCAATATTAACCATCGTTAATTTAACCGGGGCATCCATTACGTCCTATACCGGTGCAAACGGTCCTGATTGGAATACAACAAATTATGAGACAAACCTATTTCCTGCCCGATCTTTTATAAATAAAAGCACAATAACAACCATCGCATTTCCTCAAGCAACAACCGAAATAGGTGAGTACGCATTTTCTGGTTGCAATAAATTAACACAAGTCTATCTCAATTCATCATTAACAACCATTGGAGACTTTGTTTTTAATAGTTGTGAAAAGATGACTCAAATTACATTGCCTACATCAATTACATCAATAGGAAGCGATGTTTTTGCGGACTGTACCCGATTAACAACCATAACCATACCCCCATTGGTAACAAACCTTAAAGGCAATTTATTTGAGAATAACTATGGATTACAGACGGTAAGCTTATCTGAGGGATTAACTAGCATTGGAGGATATCTGTTTTTCGAATGCAACTCTATATCCACCATCACCATACCATCCACAGTAACTTTTATAGGGAGCAGTGCATTTTGGGAATGCTATGGTTTAAGTACCGTTTACTGCTTAGCTACCAACCCCGCAAATATTAGTATATCTTCAAATGCTTTTGAACATGCAGAAATAAGTAATAGCATTTTATATGTACCAGCCAATACAAAAGCCTTGTACGAGGTTGCCGATGTTTGGAAAGACTTTGGAACTATTGTTGAGATTATCTCTACAACTAACCCAATTCCATCTAAATTTGAGCCACTAAACGTCTATCTGAACGCAAATTCTCAAATTTTAAATGTTGATGCTGGTAATGCTCAAACAAGGTTAACTATTACAAACTTATCGGGACGAAACGTGTTGACAAAGATAGTTTCTGGCCAATCGAGCTTAAACATTGGATACCTAAACACCGGGTTGTACTTAGTAACTGTAAACGGTAAAACAACCCGATTTATGAAAAAATAGAAGGAAATAGAAGCAGTTAAAATTATAAACGACAGATAGCTGAGATAAATTAAAGTTTTAGCTATTTGTTTTTTACCACCCAGCAAATAAATTTAAGCCCAGTTGTACAGCTTTAAACTGCCGCTGATGAATTGGGATAGCCGCAAAAGGTTCAATTATCATAATTCCGAATAAATTCACACGATAAGCAACTCCTGTGCTAAAAAAAGGAATTCGCTGATTAACTGATCGTGTTGATAGTGACCAAATTGGATGTGATTTCGAATCCCAAACCAATGCTCCATCAAAAAAGAATGCCACTTCGCTAAAAAGTGTTCGAGATCGAATAAAAGCAATTTTATCAGGGCCAGTAAATGGTATTCGCCATTCAAGATTCGAAACAATCATTCGGGAACCTACCAATTGATTTAAACTAATCGTATTCGGATCAACCGACTCATCGCCATAAAACGAACCAGCTTCGTAACCTCGAACAAACCATGGATAACCCGCAAATAAATTAATCAATCGATTATTACTGCTTCCATTCCCATACCGTCCATAATGATATAAACGCAAAGCAAAACTGGTTGGATTCAGAAAAAAATACTTCCGATAATCAATCAAAAAGGTAGTCATCGACAAACCTTGTACGTATTGTTCTATTTGTACACGAAAACGCCTACCTTCGACTGGAGAGGCTAATCCTGCTTTTGAATTATCAATTACATAAGCTGCATCTAAATAGGTTACATCAAATCCAGAAGGCGAAGGTATTCGACGTTTATTCCTCGAAAAAAATTGGTCGTACGAATAAAACTCATCTACAATTTCATCGCGATAGTTATAGTAAGCATACGAAAGTCCTAACTCAACCCTACGAATTCGATTAAACGGATAAAATCCAAAAACAGAAACCTTATCTTCAAATGTTCGACGTTGCAAATATTCAATATTTCGATTGACATTCCCATTGCTTAACGTATCGTAAGTATATGATGCTGAGCTAGTACGATAGGGTATATGCGAAAGGCTTGCGCCCATTTTAATTCGCTTTTTTTGATTGAGATAAGCAATTTGTCCTCCAAAATCATAAATCTCACCATTTATACTCATCCCCGAATAAATAGCATTATTGCCTAAGATATCACTAAACATAGCTTCAATACTACCAGCCATGCCAGTCCCAAATCGTCCAGCCATAACACCTGCCGACATATTACCTATGTAATCGAGTTTAAATTTGGGTTTTATCTTGCTATCAGCAAAACTCATTTTATCTAAATTAAAAGGCTGTACCTGAAAAAACAAATTACTCTCAACAATTGAACCGTTATGTGTGTAAGGCATTAATCTTGATGCTTCAATATCAACTTTTGGTGAATCTATTGGAGTACTCATCTCAAATAAACGGGGCAGTGTTGTTTTTATAATTGTAAACTTCCCATCCCAAAGCATATTGTAGCAGATGGTACTTCCAGCAAAAGTTAAAGCAGGTGCATACTCTGTAATACCTGTAATACCTGTAGGATAATCGGTGAGTTGTCGTATCGCCTGAGTCGTTAAATTAAGTGCATACAAATTTCTACGACCATCACAATCCGATAAAAAAAGAACATTTTCACCAATTGAGATGGGATTCATATTTTTAGCCCCATTAAAAGTGGTAAGTACATTGCCTTTATTACTTGATATAGAATAAATTGCAATATTGGTAAATGGAAAATTCAATTGTGTTTGCGGTTCTGCTGGCTCATCGGTTGTAAATACGATAGAATCACCTCCGGAGCTCCAAGCAGGTTGAATACACGAATAATCACTTTGAGTTACATTAGTCACCTCTTTGCTTTGTAAATGAAACAAATAAAGATCCGACACACCATCTTTTAATCCTGCAAAAGCAATTGATTTTCCATCGGGCGACCAAGCAGGATAGCTCATGGCATCCACTTCTGGTATTTGTATTGTGTTGACTAATTCATTTTTATCTAAACTATAAACAACCAAGCTCGTAGTTCCTTTAATATAGGCAACATAGGCAAACTGTCTGCTATCGGGAGACCAGGTTCCTGAAGCTTCAATTAAGTTTAATGCATCAATTTCATCGTATCGAGTAGCGGTATAAATTTTTTTTAATATTTCGCCGCTAGTTGCATCCGCTAAAAACAAATCAAGACTAAATACATCGCGTTCCGATAAAAACACAATATTTTTACCATCTGGGCTAATCGATGGTGATAAATTATACTTTCCCCCATTTTTTTCGGAAACCAAGCGTTCGCCAATTAATGAAAATCCGTGACTGTTTGCTTTATCAATTAAATGAGCTTTCAATGCACCATACCAAGCTTTTGAAAGAGAATCAGTCGATAACCCAAGCAAGTCAACCGAAGCTCTTTCGAACCCATAAATAGCAGTCGCTCGAAATAATCTAGAGATATATTGTTCGCCGTACTCATTGGCAATGTATGCCCAAAAAGCATGTCCAAATCGATAAGGCGAAAATGAGTAATCGACCGTTAAGGTTTCCAATGAAGGGAATCGATGTTGAAGAATTGCATCGCGCATCCACAAAGTGGATAAACTGCTAACACTCCCAATCGAGAGGTATTCAGCCATTCCTTCAATCATCCACAAAGGAACATTTTGAACTGCACCAATATTCAGCTGTTCGCCATGCGTGATGATGTGGTATTGGAAAGCATGCACCAGCTCATGCCCTAAAACATGATCGGTTTGCTGCTGAGTGAAGGTAAGTGGCAATACAACTCGTCGTTTCAACCCTTCTGTTACGCCACCTGTTCCCACATCAATTTGACTAGATATAGCGGTCGTTTGCTGAAAATCGGCGTGATTCTTATAAAAAATAATGGGGTTTCGCACCTCAAATGTGTCGTTTAACACTTGCTGATGATAACTATACCATTTTTCACTTTCCTTAGCTAACGAGTTAACTAACCTTGGATCATCAAAATAGTGATAGATTTCGAAATGAGGTGATTGATACAACTGGAAATTAAAAGTTCGATACATGGGTTTATTAGTCCCAAAATATTGAGCATTTATAAGGTTAGAGACAACCAAACTATAAACAATTATAAGCCAAATTCGAAAGTTAATTTTCACAGATATGGATAAAAGCCTTATTCGTTATAGTAATTTAGAAAAAAACAACCACCAAATCAATCAACTTCTCTTTTTTAATACGAAAACAAAAGAGTAAAGTTCAAAATGCAAAAGGCCGGATTAAAATCCAGCCTTTATATAGTTACAAATAAATTGCCTACATTAAGTATTACTCCTAATCACCCAGCTTTTAATAAAGCAACATTGGCTTTATCTATTTTTTCACGAGCAAAATCAATGGTAATAAACAACTCCTTTTCTTTCGACGAAGGTGTTTCAAACATAGGATCTATCATTATTGTTTCGCAAATCGAGCGTAATCCACGAGCACCTAACTTAAACTCTAATGCTTTATCAACAACATAATCCAACACTTCATCAGCGAAACTTAGTTTTATACCATCCATCTCAAACAATTTTTCGTATTGTTTGATGATTGCATTTTTAGGCTCGGTAAGAATTTTGCGCAGCACATCACGATTTAATGGCTGCAAGTAAGTTAAAACAGGTAATCGTCCAATAATCTCAGGAATCAAACCAAATGATTTCAAATCCTGAGGTGCGACATATTGCAATAAGTTATCTTCGTCAACTCTTGTTTTCTCTTTCCCAGCCATGTAACCAACAGCTTTGGTATTCAAGCGCTGGCCAATCTTCCGCTCAATCCCATCAAATGCACCTCCACAAATAAACAAGATGTTTTTCGTGTTAACTGGAATCATTTTTTGATCAGGATGTTTACGTCCGCCTTGTGGTGGAACATTTACAATAGCTCCCTCAAGCAATTTTAATAATCCCTGCTGAACACCTTCACCCGATACGTCGCGTGTGATAGAAGGATTATCGCTTTTGCGAGCAATTTTATCAATTTCATCAATAAATACAATCCCTTTTTCGGCTGCTTCTACATTGTAATCTGCAGCCTGTAACAAACGTGTTAAAATACTTTCAATATCCTCACCAACGTAACCAGCTTCAGTTAAAACAGTTGCATCAACAATGGTAAACGGCACATGCAGCATTCTGGCGATGGTTCTGGCCAACAATGTTTTACCCGTACCAGTTTCTCCAACTAAAATAATGTTTGATTTTTCAATTTCAACATCATCCGATTTAACATGTTGTTTCAATCGTTTATAATGGTTGTAAACAGCAACTGATAAATACTTTTTAGCCTCAACCTGCCCAATCACATACTCATCTAAGAAATTCTTTATTTCAGCAGGTTTCATCAACTTCAACCCCTTCATATCAAAAGAGGTATCTTTTTTGAACTCTTCATCTAATATTTGATGTGCCTGTTCAATACATGTATCACATATATGCCCCGAAACACCTGCTACTAGCAGATTTGTATCCTTCCTTACCCTACCGCAAAACGAACATTTATCCATGTTACTCTATTTAAAAAACAATGCAGAATTATCCTGTTATTGGGATGAACTCTGCATGTAATATCTTGTATGAATTACTTTCAGCTAGTTTTCTGACGAATTAAAACCTCATCAATCATCCCATACTCTTTTGCCTCTTCGGCAGTCATCCAAAAATCACGATCAGAATCTTTTTCCACTTTTTTATATGTGTTTCCAGAATGCTCGGCAATAATGGTATATAACTCTTTCTTCAACTTAACAATTTCACGCGTTGTGATTTCGATATCCGATGCTTGCCCCTGAGCTCCACCCATGGGTTGATGTATCATAATACGTGAATGACGCAACGCAGAACGTTTTCCTTTAGTTCCAGCAGTTAAAAGTACGGCTCCCATTGAAGCAGCCATTCCAGTACAAATAGTTGCCACATCGGAACTAATGTATTGCATGGTATCATAAATTCCCAATCCTGCATGAACGGATCCACCAGGTGAGTTAAAATAGATACTAATGTCTTTAGCTGGAGCTGTTGACTCGAGATATAAAAGTTGAGCTTGAATTATATTAGCCACATAATCATCGATAGGCAAACCTAAAAAAATGATTCTGTCCATCATCAAACGTGAGAAAACGTCCATGGTAGCAATATTCATATGTCGCTCCTCGATAATAGTTGGAGATATATAATTGCTTGACATGGAGGTATACTGATCAAACACAAGGCTGTTGATTCCCATGTGTTTGGTGGCATAATTTTTAAAGTCTCTAGGATCTATCATGTTATATAAAATTAATAAAACACTAAATTACAAATTATCCGAGCTAAACCGATAACTAATCTTTAGTTTTTATCAAATAATTTATTGAATTCATCGCGGCTCACTTCTTTCTCTTCTAATTTCACTGCCTCTTTAATGTATTCCAATACTTTATCGTTTAATGCACCTTCTGCGAACTGTCTACGTTGTTCTTCCTTCGACAACATATCTTTTGCATAGCTCTCTAAATAATCCTCAGGGATATTCGAAAGGCCATACTGCATAAACTGCATGCGAGCAGCTTTTTTGGCAGTACCAATGATATCGGCTTGCTCAATTTTTATGCTATTATCTTCAATTAGCTTGTTTTTGATCAACTGCCATTTTAAATCTTCAAAGAATTTAGGTAACTCTTTTTCAATTTGCTCGTCGGTTAAATTCTGATCTCCACGATTGGTTGCTTTGATCCAACGTACCAAAAACTCGGCAGGAAGATCCATTTTAAACTTCGATGTTAGTTGCTCACGCGCATCCAAATTAAAACGATAGTCCGATTCTATGGTTAATGTTTTAACCAATTCCTCTTTTACTTTATCATTAAACTCATCAATTGAATTTACAATACCTTCGCCATAAAGCTGATTAAACATATCCTGATTTAATTCAGCATCGACATATTCAGTAATCTCTTTAACTACAAATTTAAATTCGCCTGATAATTCAGCTGCCTCCTCTTGTGAAATTTTCAATACATAGCTAATTTCATTATCACTTGTGAAAGCAGTTTTTGGCTCAAACACAACCTCATCACCTACTTTTGCGCCTAACAAAATGCTTTTGGCTTTTTCATCAGCAAAAACAGTCATTGAAACAACTGCATTTTCGGTGCGAATAGCATTTTCTTCCACTCCAAGTTGTTCGAAATCGCCATTTACCATTGATTTTTCTCCAACTACTTCTACTGGATCATTTTTACCAAAACGGCCTGTCACCATCTTCATTTGTTGCTCCAACATGTCGTTGGTTACTTCTATTCCATAATAGGGCAATTTATCTTTTTTAGATAGTTGAGCTTCAAAAGCAGGAGCTTCGGCGATATCAAAGTAAAAATCAAAAGCTTCCTGAGTATCAAAATCTATCTGAGTTTGTTTTTCAGATGGTAGAGGTTCACCTAAAAGATTAAGCTTGTTGTCGGTTATATAGTTTGAGAGGTTAGAGGAAACCAATTTGTTAATTTCATCAACTAAAATACTTTTTCCATACATTTTTTGCACTACCGATGCAGGTACTTTTCCAGCACGAAAACCAGGCATTTGAACTTTTTTGCGATAATCTTTCATCACATCTTCCACACGGTTCGCATAATCGCTTTTTTCGATGGAAAGCTTAATCACAGCTGTCAAATCATTGATTTGCTCTTTCGAAATATTCATTTGAGTTGATTTATAAAATTTCTATGGATAAAAAGATAACATTCAAACCACTATCCTGTCAACTTGCTTAACAATTTTTCACAAACAACAGGTCATATTACAAAAAACGCCTCATTACCTTTGTTCGGTAATTAAGGCGGTTTTTATTTTGTGCGGATGAAGGGACTCGAACCCCCACGCCTCTCGGCACCAGATCCTAAGTCTGGCGCGGCTACCAATTACGCCACATCCGCATGAATATTTTGGCGGTGCAAAGATAGCAAATAATATTTCACACTTGCAACACTCCGTTTGAAATTTATTTGCACCAATCTTATTGAATCCTCAATAAAAACTTACCAAAAGATGATTTTGCAGTAACAACTTTCAACTTATCTGTATCGATATTCTAAGCACAAAACGCAAATACTTCTAATTATCAATTATTTAAACAAGATGATTGTTTTAAAATGTTCGTCTTTTTAATTCAAAATCTGCTCCTAAATACAACCGTCTCACCTCGGGGTCATCAGCCAATTCTTGCGCATTACCGGCTTTTAATATATCACCCGAAAATAATAAATAGGCTCTATCAGTAATCGAAAGCGTTTCATGAACATTGTGGTCGGTTATTAATATGCCAATATTCTTATCTTTCAGTTTATATACAATTTCCTGAATATCGCGAACTGCAATAGGGTCAACACCTGCAAAAGGTTCATCCAGTAAAATAAATTTTGGGTTTATTGCCAAAGCGCGCGCAATTTCGGTTCTTCTTCGCTCTCCTCCCGATAATTGAATCCCCAAACTTTTACGAATATGATGCAACCCAAACTCACCCAGCAGTTCTTCTAGTCTATCGCGCTGATACTCTTTCGAAAATTTAGTCATTTCTAATACCGAAAGAATATTATCCTCTACGCTCATTTTTCGAAACACACTTGCTTCCTGAGCTAGGTATCCAATTCCTTTCTGAGCTCTCTTATAAACTGGATCATCAGTAATATCATCATCGTTTAAAAAAATACGACCTTCATTTGGCTTAATTAAGCCCACAATCATGTAAAAAGTGGTGGTTTTCCCTGCACCATTTGGCCCCAACAGACCAACTATTTCACCTTGTTTGACTTCAACTGAAACACCCTTAACAACTGTACGCTTTTTGTAGCGCTTAATTAATAGCTCGGTGTGAAGTCTTAATTGCTCGTTTTCCATGTTACAAAAATAGTCAATATCTATGCTTTAGCTCTTTTCCGCTCCAAATTTTTCGCCACCAGAATACTTATTTCGTATAAAAACACCAACGGAACGCAAACCATAATTTGACTTACCACATCTGGAGGTGTAATAACAGCAGCTAAAATAACCACTACAACAATGGCATGTCGGCGATACTTCCTCAAGAACGAAGAGGATACTAACCCAATTTTAGCTAAGAAATAAATTAAAACCGGCATTTCAAACAATACTCCAGATGCAAGAACAATCCCTGTTAGTGTTGAAATATAGGAATCGAGTGTAATAATATTCTCTACCGACTCACTCACCTTATAAGTGCCTAAAAAATCAAGCGAAAATGGCATTATCATGTAATATCCAAATAATACACCCACTATAAATAATAACGAAACAACACCAATTGCACCCCGCGAAACTTTCTGTTCATTTTCGTGCAATGCTGGTTTTATAAACCACCACAACTCCCAAAATATGTATGGAAAAGCAACAATAAAGCCGGCAACAAACGACACCCAGATATGAGTTGTGAATTGCCCCGACATGGAAATATTCTGAAATTTAAGCGGTACTTTATTAATACAAAGAGAATGCATTTGAGTATAATCAGCCAAATGACACATTAAACGATTCATTGGAAAATCAGAATAGCCAGGTGCTAAAATTATTTTATCAAATAAAAAATCCTTGAAAAGAAATGCAGCGATAGCAACAGCAAAAATTGCTACAACCCCTCTAAACAAATGCCACCTTAACTCCTCAAGGTGTTGTAAAAATGTCATTTCACTTTTATTACTCATAACAAATATAAAAGAATCGTTTATTGCGGCTGAAAGTTAAAAATATTATGGCGTATTACCAATGAAATGAATTCCTAGCTTTCATATTGATTTCTGAATTGGACAAACCGAACTCCATTTTTGTATTTTTATAAAAAAGAAGTATTTTTTACATTTAAAGATGCTGGATTAAAATAGACCTGCATAACAAATTGATTTACTTACATATAACCACTATCTTTATGCTTTAAAAAGTTTAAGAGAGTAAGAATTTTGATTTCAAAAAAGAATAATTAAATGTTAAAAATTCACAAAAATGCGCCCAATAAATACTTCCGTCGCATCACTAAGTACTTCATTACAACCAGAAATCATACCTTCGTAGGAATTTTGAAGATTCCGGAGGCTAAAATTATTTGGCAGACCTGCTTTTATTTTATAACTTCATTTAGGAAAATAACTGTTGATAAACCCAAATCAATTAAAACTGAAATTTTCCAAAACCAAAAAATGATTACTTTTCTATATACAAGAATTCCAATGGTTGAAAGACTTAACAACTGGTGGAATTTTTGTAAAACTTGTGAAATAAGATTGAAACAGAGAAAGGGCTATGTTACAAGAAATTGACTTGAATAAAAGTTTAAAACAATATTTTGGATTTGATACATTCAAAGGAAATCAAGAACAAATCATTAGAAATGTTCTTGATGGAAATGATACGTTTGTCCTTATGCCAACCGGTGGAGGTAAATCTCTTTGTTACCAACTTCCAGCATTACTAATGCCAGGAACCGCAATTGTTATTTCTCCGCTTATCGCGTTGATGAAAAATCAGGTTGATGCGATGCGCAATTTTAGCGATGAAGATGGCGTAGCTCACTTTTTAAACAGTAGCTTAACTAAAGCATCTATTAATTTGGTTAAAGAAGATATTTTAAGCGGGAAAACAAAGTTACTGTATGTAGCACCCGAATCATTAACCAAAGAGGAAAACGTACTATTTTTAAATCAAATAAACATTTCATTTTATGCAGTTGATGAGGCTCATTGTATTTCAGAATGGGGACATGATTTCCGTCCTGAATACCGACGCATACGTCCAATCATCAATGAAATAGGACATGCCCCTGTAATAGCACTTACAGCAACTGCTACGCCAAAAGTTCAACACGACATTCAGAAATCGTTGGGCATGGCAAATTCATTGCTATTCAAATCATCATTTAATCGCCCTAATTTATACTACGAAGTACGGCCCAAAACGGCTGCATCCAAAGAGATTATTAAAATCATTAAAAATAACCCCGGTAAATCGGCCATTATTTACTGCTTAAGTCGAAAGAAAGTAGAGGAACTCGCTGAGTTACTTACGGTTAACGGAATAAAAACAGTGCCATATCACGCAGGAATGGATGCCACTACCCGTGCATTAAATCAGGATAAATTTTTGATGGAAGATGTTGACGTAGTTGTGGCCACCATTGCATTTGGTATGGGAATAGACAAGCCTGACGTGCGATTAGTTATACATTACGATATCCCTAAAAGTCTTGAAGGTTATTATCAGGAAACAGGACGTGGTGGACGTGATGGCGGAGAAGGAAGATGCATTACATTTTATAGCTACAAAGATATTGTCAAACTAGAAAAATTCATGCAAGGCAAACCGCTTGCTGAACAAGAAATTGGCAAACAGCTGTTACTCGAAACCGTATCTTATGCTGAATCGTCGGTTTGTAGACGGCAACTATTACTTCACTATTTTGGTGAAAGATACAAAGCAGAAAATTGTGACAACTGTGATAATTGTGTTCATCCAAAAGAACAATTTGATGGACAGGATGATATACTAAAACTCATAAAAGTAATTATTGAGCTAAAGGAAAAGTTTAAAGCCGATTACTTGATTAGTATTCTTACAGGAAATGTTACCAATGCAAATAAGTCATACAATCATGACGAGCTGGAAATATTTGGAATAGGCGACCATGAAGAAGAAAAATACTGGAATGCCATTATTCGTCAGTCTTTGGTATCAGGGTTTCTAACCAAAGAAATAGAAAATTATGGCATTATAAAAGTAAACCCAAAAGGTCATGAATTTTTAGTGAACCCAGAGCCTATTTTACTTTCGAAAGACCACGATTTTGACAATGTGGAGGACGAACCAATTGGTGGAACGGCAGCTGTGGATCCAGACCTGTTTTTAATGCTTAAAGATTTACGCAAGCAAGTTGCCCGAAAAAAAGAACTACCTCCATTTGTTATTTTTCAAGATCCATCGCTGGAAGCAATGGCCACATTTTATCCTATCGATCTTGAAGAATTACAAAATATTCCTGGTGTTGGTTCGGGAAAAGCCAAACGATTCGGAAAAGAATTTGTAGATCTTATTAAACGTCATGTAGAGGAAAATGACGTGGATCGTCCAATGGACATGGTGGTTAAAACAGTTGCTAACAAGTCGAAATTAAAAATTGGCATTATTCAAAGCATTGATCGAAAAGTAATGCTTCATGATATTGTTAATTCGAAAAACATTACCATGGATGAATTACTTAAAGAGATTGAATCAATTGTTTACTCAGGAACACGCGTAAATATTGACTATCACATTGAGGAGCATATTGATCCAGATCATTGCGATGATATTTTTTACTATTTTAAAGAGGAAGCTGAGACAGATGATATAACAGCTGCCATTGAAGAACTCGGCGAAAATGAATACACCGAAGAAGAAATTCGTTTGGTACGGATTAAGTTTATTTCTGAAGTTGGAAACTAAATTTACTGGATTATATTGAGAAACTGTTTAAATTTTATAGATGTCTAGATTATAGAAAGAGATGAGAAGATGAGAATAGAATATTCATCAGCTGGAATTGTTTAAAATAGCTATCTAGTGTCTGCACGAAAACGGCATTTCTCACAGTATTTGATAAGAAAGCTTCAAAGACAAGGCTTTCGAAAATGAGAATAACGCAGTATTTGGAGTTTTCTTGCAAAGACTATCTATCCATCTGTCTAATATCTATTATTCTTCCTATCTCTGTATTCATTTAAACTAAATTTAATCAGTTACTGAAAGTCTAATAATTCTGATAATCCCGATTTCGTTGTTTTTGATTGAAATGATAGCTCAATTGAAACTTAAAATCATTTTTTGCATTCACATCAATTAAATCGTTTCCACTTCCAATTTGCTGGCGATCGAAATAAATAGTTCGAGAATATCTAACCCATCCAGTAATTGAATTTGAGACTTGCCAGCGCATTTGAGCAATTATCCGACTCCCATCACCAGAAAAAGATGGGATTGACATGGCATACAACACATCGGGTTCATAGGCATATAACCGTGAATTGAAATCATCGGTTTTAAACCTACACATACGCAAGTTCATCAACAAATCAGGTTTTAGTATATGATAGATAATATCTTGGTAAATCATTGCACCCCATGAAGCATCCATTGAAGATTCATCATAACGTGTGGTTTCAATGCGTCCTCGTAGTTTTAAAGATTGAGAACAATTTAGTGAATAACTCCATCGTAAGTTCAACTGTTTACTTTCACCAACCCGAAAAGCAGCAGGATCAGCACTTAATGTGTTACAAGGCTTTGTTCTAAATCGCACCATCCAAGTATTCATAAATGAATGGTAAAGTCCAGTTTCCAATCGCGATAATGTTTCCATTCCGTTCGATGGAGTATCTATTCCATATCGAAGCCAGAAATTAGAGTAATAGGCTTGTTGTACATACCATTGAGTTTTGCTCGAAAGAGAAAAAAGCGCACTTACCTGCAAAAACTCTTGCCCAGCCGGATCAGAACCATACGATTGTGCAGAATTATAGGGGGAATAAAATTTCAGAGGTATGCGTTGAAATTTTATCCCTAATTGAATGCGACTCTTTCCATTCCATAATAAACCACTTACAAATGCAATGTTTCGTCTGTTTGATGATGCAGCTTCGCCAAATAGAGTGCATTGACCTAATGTAGCTCCTGCACTAATAAAAGCAGAATTAATTTCATCGCCAGAAAATCGATAAATCTGATAGCCTTGTGTGCCAATATCGATAGGTATGGATAATTGATAATGATAATAACCACTTTCGATGATAGCATGATTCAATTTAAGACGAAAAACAGATCCAGCTAAAAGCTCATGTGCATTAGTTTGAGATGATAATTCAGAATTTGTACGATGATAACCCGTTCGATAAATTGTTACCATTGCATTTGAATCAGTATTTAAGGAGCCATCAATACTTTTATAACTTGCAAAAGGCATTACACTTAAGCATTTGCTAACAGTCATTTCAACTGCTGCACCTCTTAAAAACCGATTTTCATCCATTGAAGCCACACCAAATACACCTTTCGAACGTTCACGAATTGAAAGAGGAGAACTCAGATTTCCAATTGAATAGGCTGTACTCAACCATAAACCTTGACCATATTTCAAACCAAAATCTCCCAAAATAATTTTTTTGCAAAACCTCCATTTATTAATCTCAACAAACCCCGAAAAATGATCAGGAAGCTTACTTTTTTCATTGATTAACGCTTCTCCTGCATCTTTTTCAATAACTAATCCTGTTCTAGTTGCTCCCAACTCGCCCGAAAATCGCGAGAGCATGCGATGATTAGAACCAGCATAAACCGCAGGATTCTCATCTGTAGATTTATATCCTTTGGATTTTTCGAATGTAAACTGATCGCGAATTAATGCGTTTATTGACACTTTTTTCACATACCGATCGACGGGTTTCACTTCAACAAAAGGTAATAACAATCGTATGGTATTTTCGTTAAACCCTGCGATTGCATTAAGTTCATATATTGATATCAAAGGGCCATTACTATATCGATAATAAAAAAACTCCTCGATTTGTTTATCAGTGAGAAAAAAAAAGCTTGATAAATCGTCTTTTGAGCAAGCATTTAGATTTAAAGGGTGTTCCGACAAATAGATCCATTGATCCGCTTCGCTTTCCAAATCTGTTTCAATACCCGATTCTACCAATTGCTGCATCCATTGCCCAAAATCAAAACTATCGTCGTTTAAAACTTGACCTACTAAACCTATTGTGCAGCTCAGATAAAGCATTAGAAAAGAAAATCTCAAAAACATAGCGATAGTTAGTTATTGAATTGAAGACCTAATCCCACGGATGATGCCCATCCCAACGGTAAAGTATGCTGAAAACCAACATGGCATATCACTGATTTTTGTAAATAAGCTAATCCTAAAAACTGAACTGGATTTAGAAAACTCATGCGTCCTTGCACCTGCAAGCCTTTACACATTTCAATGTTTAATCCACCAAATAAATAAGTGTCGGAGTTAGTTATTTCAAATTCGGAATAAACTTTAGCAACATTTAGTAACTTATAAGCTATTCCAACTGAGTATAACGATGATAGCTTTTCGCTATAATACGTATAATCGATTTTTGCTCCCTCGGGATTAACAATGTGAAT
>Ga0136636_10001057_pt1 | contig 15576 bp, 13 predicted proteins | sample AntDrymUQ8522106_2_FD_104653 | JGI IMG/M metagenome (GOLD analysis project Ga0136636, IMG submission 104653) | Polar desert sand microbial communities from Dry Valleys, Antarctica - metaG UQ852 (21.06) | ecosystem: Environmental > Terrestrial > Soil > Desert | place: Antarctica: Dry Valley... | reverse complement strand
TCCCCCCCAGCCGCGGCTTCAGCCGCCAGGCACCGGGATCGACGCCCGCGCAGGCGGGCGTGCGCTCCCCCCCAGCCGCGGCTTCAGCCGCCAGGCACCGGGATCGACGCCCGCGCAGGCGGGCGTGCGCTCCCCCCCAGCCGCGGCTTCAGCCGCCAGGCACCGGGATCGGCGCCCGCGCAGGCGGGCGTGCGCTCCCCCCCAGCCGCGGCTTCAGCCGCCAGGCACCGGGATCGGCGCCCGCGCAGGCATCGTGCCCCCCAGGCGCTCCAGCAGCTCGCGCACCTGCTCTGGCGCCACGCTTGCCAGCGGCTGCGTGGGGTGGTGGCTATCGCTGCCGCCGGAGACGAGCAGGCCGTACTTAGCTGCGAGCATGCCGTAGAGCTCGTGCTGCTCGGCGCTGTGGCTTGGGTAGAACAGCTCGATGCCATCGAGGCCAGCCTCCACCAGCGCCTCGATGTCGGCGTCGTCGGCGGGCACGGCGTAGACGCCCTTGCTGCGGCCGGGGTGGGCGAGCACGGCCACGGCGCCGAGGCTGTGGGCCACGGCGATCACCTCGTCTACGCCGAGCGGCCTGTAGGCGCCGGGCATGCGGGTGAGCAGGAAGCCCATGCCGGCCTCCTCGTCGCCCTCGCCGGGCACGCGGCCGGGCAGCTGGTTGAGGCGAGCGAGCGCGGTGGCCACGTCGGCGACATTCGGGGCGCGGCCAAGGGCGTCGAGGCCCGCGAGCCGAAAACCCTGGGCGGGCAGCTCGGCCAGCAGGCGGCGGGCGTCGGCGGCGTTGCGCTCGAACACGGCCGCGCACAGGGCGAGCAGCGCGGGCGCCACGGGGTCGGCGCCGTAGACAAGCGTGTGCCAGAGCTTGCCGCCGCAGGCGCTGTCGAGCTCTACCCCGCTCACCACCTGCACGCCGTGGCGGGCGCCTGCTGCCTGGAGCGCCTGCACACTGGCGGTGCTATTATGGTCGGTGGCGGCGATCACGTGGAGACCGGCGGCGGCGGCGGCGCTGGCCAGGGCCTCGGGCGCCCAGCTGGAGTGATGGGGTGTGGCGGTGGTATGGATATGCAGATCGATCACTGGCTGCCCTCGACAGGGTGGCCGCCGGCCTGCCAGTCCTGGAAGCCGCCCTCCATGGCGATGACCGTGGGGTAGCCAAGCTCCATGAAGATCTGGGCGCCGCGCTGGCCGGAGTCGGGGCGCGTGGCGTCGCCGTAGGCGATGATCACCGCGCCCTCGGGCAGCGCCTGGAGGCGCGTCTCTAGGTCGCGTGAGGTGATCGTGAGCGCGCCAGGGATGTGTCCCGCAGCGTAGTCGCTGCCCGCGCGCATATCGATGAAAATCGCGCTGCCAGCGTCGAAGCGGGTCCGCGCGTCGGCCACGGCGATCTGCTCGATCTGCGGGCCGTTGGGGTCGATCTCGCTGTGGGCATCGGGCGGCGCCTGGGCCGCTGTGTCTGGGGCGGACGCCGAAGCGGGCGCTGGAGCGGGCGCCTGGGCGGTGGGCGCCACAGCTACAGGCGCCTGGGCGGCGGGGGCCAACCCGTTTGTGAGCACCAGGGCGAGTCCCCCGGCGAGGGCGAGCAGGGCGCCGACCAGGGCGGGCAGGAGCCAGCGGGGCGGGGCGCCCACAGGGGGGCGCTCGGTATCGGGATGGGTTGACATTGGGTTTGCTCATTCTTCTAGGTACATCACGTGCGGGCGCGGCCCCCCGCGCCATTCTAGCACACCCCGAAGATGCTATACTCTCGCGCAGAATCCACCTGCCCCGGAGCTCCACTATGCCTCTTAGCGAAGTTGCCCGCGATATCTTCCTTGTGCCGCTGCCCCTGCCCTTTGCTCTGCGCAGCGTGAACTGCTACCTGCTGCGCGACGGCGACGGCTGGGCGGTGATCGACAGCGGCCTGCACACCGAGGCCGGCGAGGCCGGGTGGCGCGCCGCCTTTGCCGAGCTTGGCGTGGCGCCCCAGGCGATCAGCCGCATCGTGCTGACCCACCATCACCCGGATCACTTCGGCATGGCCGGCTGGCTCCAGGCGCTCAGCGGCGCGCCCGTGCTGATCGCCCCGCGCGAGGCCGAGCTGGCGGCCAGCAGCTGGGGCCAGCCGCCCGGCGCGCCCGAGCCCATGGCAGCCCTGTTCGCCGCCCACGGCACGCCTGCCCCCGTTACCGCCACAATTGTGGAGACGATGTCAGCGCTGCGCGTCGCCACGCTGCCGCTCCCCACGCTCACGCCGCTACACCCTGGCGCCCCGCTGGAGCTTGGTGGCCGCCGCCTCACGGCCATCCACGCGCCAGGCCACAGCGACGGGCAGCTGCTGCTCTACGACGAGGCCGACGGGCTGCTCTTCAGCGGCGACCAGGTGCTGATGCAGATCACGCCGCATATCGGCGTGTGGCCCAGCAGCGAGCCGAACCCGCTGGGGCGCTACCTGGCCTCGCTGGCGCAGCTGGAGCGGCTGCCCGTGCGCCTGGCCCTGCCCGGCCACCGGGCGCCGATCAGCGCCTGGAGCGACCGAATAGCGCAGCTGCGCCGCCACCACGAGGAGCGCCTGGCAGCGATGCTGGTCGTGGCGGACGCGGGCGCCACAGCCTACGCGGTGGCTGAGCGCGTCTTCCCCTTTGAGCGCTACACGCCCCACGAGATGCGCTTCGCCGTTGCCGAGACGATTGCGCACCTCGATCTATTGGTTGCGCGGGGCGATCTGTTGCGGGAGGAATTGGCGGACATACGCTTCCGGGCAGCATAATCCGCAGATTACGCAGATGGGCCGGAAATCTGCGCAATCTGCGTAATCTGCGGATAAATGAGTTGCTACGGCGTAGCGCTCGGGTTGTTCCGCGTGGGCAGGCCGCGCTCGACGAGCAGATCCATCGCCCGGTCAATCGGGATCTGGATGCGGCCATCGGGGGTGCGCGCGTAGCTGCCAAGCTTGGCGCGGGCGGCGTCGACGTACTGGCGGTAGGTCGTCGCCGGATCAAGCGGCGAAGGCGTGGGCGTAAAGGGCACACGGCCCGCCAGGAAGATCAGCAGGGTCACCACCACGAACGCGATCAGCATGCCCGTCATGATCATGCGCATGCTAACAGGCGGCGCGGTCGGGGTGGGGCGATTGCTATAGCGGTAGCTCATTTAGTGGTGACCTCCGGCGGCGGCGGCGAGGGCGTCCATCTGCGGGGCGTTCATGGGCAGCAGCGAGGCCCGCTGCATGCTCCAGCACCATGCGGCCAGAAAGATCCCGAACAGCCCGAGCGGCGCAGCGAAGTTGGTGAAGGTGGTGAGCGCGCCCAGGGCCGTCTCGTGGAACTCCGGCAGGATGATCCAGAACATATCGATAAAGCGCATGAGAAGCACCAGGCCTGCCACGCCCGCCAGGTAGTTCAGGTTACGCTTTGGCTTGCGGCCAAGGAGCATAAAGAACGGCGCAAAGAAGGCAATACCCATCAGGGCGAACACAAACCAGATCCAGCCGCCCTGCTCGCGCTTGATATACCAGGGCACAAACTCGGCCACATCGCCGGCCCAGATGATCACATACTGCCCGAAGGAGAGGTATGTCCAGAGGATAACAAAGGCGAGCAGCAGCTTGCCGAGGTCGTGGATGGGCTTGACGGGCACATACTGCTGGAAGATCGGCGTGCGCCGCACCTGCGTGAGCGCGAGCAGCAGAAAGGCTAGCGTCGTCAGGCCGGTGTTCTGCATGTAGTGGGCGCCGTACATAGTGGAGAACCAGTGGGCGTCCAGCGACATGCCAACATCGAAGGCGAAGAAGGTCACAGTGATCACGAATAGGGCTAGGCCGATGCCGCTGAGCATACGCATGCGCGTCTGAAGGGGCACGCCGTCGTGCGCGCGATCCTGCTGGAGCGACCAGCTGCGCAGCAGTAGGGCGAGCGTGCTCCAGACCACGAAATAGATCACCATGCGGCCCGCAAACCAGAGCGGGTTCATCCAGGGCACCTTGTGCGCGATGATCGGGTCGAACTCTGGCGAGCCCGGCGTGATGATCTTCGGGTCGGCCCAGTGATAGATGGCGTGCTCGAAGCCGAAGCTGTTATACGCCACCATAATCACCGGGATGCTGAGCAGAAAGAAGATCGGCATAGTGATGGCGCCGGCCTCGAGCATGCGCCGCACCATCACGCCCCAGGCGCCGCCGGTAAGGTGCTGGAGCATCAGTAAGCCCAGGCAGCCTAGCGGGAGGGCCATGGTGAAGTAGAAGCCGAAGATGTAGGATTGCGCGAACTGCAGCGGGCTCGCGATGAACCAGCCTGCGCCCAGGATGGCGAAGCCAAGCAGGGCCGCGCCGATGCCAACCAGCTGCAGGCGGCTAAGCTGTGGAACCTGGCTTCGTGGAAGGGTCGTTGTCGCCATCTCGCACTACTTTCTAGCGCCGCAGGCCATGCTGCTGCGGCATGCCCCTACTGCACGCTGGCCCGATTCTCGGCGGGCACGTCATCGAGCGTCGCGTTCTGGCTGAGCTGCAGGGCGCGCATGTAGGCTGCGATCGCCCAGCGATCCTCGGCGCTCACGCGTGAGGCGTACCCGTACATCGACTGGTAGCCACCGTTATTCGGATCGCCCCGGTAGACCCCGTTGGTGATCACGTTGAAGAAGTGGCCGATCGGAGCCTGCACCAGATACTCCTGATGGAAGTTAGCAGGCACGATCCCGCCGCGCTCGGCCACCATGCTCTGGCCGTAGCCGGCCTCGCCGTGGCACACGGAGCACCAGATATCGTACTGCTGCTGGCCGCGCTCAAGCAGCTCGCGGCTCACGGCGAAGGGCATCACGTCGCCCTCGGCGCCATCTACGAAGCCCGTATAGAGATACGTATCGGTCTGCGCGGCGCCAACGGCCACGGCGCCCGGCACATTCGGGCGCGAGCCACGGCCATCTGCGAAGAACGTGCTGGGCTCGTAAGTCTGCACCTTGGGCTGGTTGTACATATCCTGGTGGCAAGCGGCGAGCAGCGCTACCAGCAGGATGACCCAACTATAGCGAACAAAGCGCGTCAGGAAGCGTGAGCGGTGCGTCTGCATCGGGGGTCTCTCTAGTGAGCGATCTCGTTCACCTGGAGCGGGCCGAGGCTGCGCAGGAGCTGCGAGGTCTGGGCGCGGTCGAAGAGCGGGTCGACCGCCTCCACGCACAGGAAGAAGCTATCCTGCGAGGCGCGCTCGAAGCGAGGCACATTGAAAACCGGGTGGTAGGGCTGGGGCAGGCCGTTGAGCAACACCATGGCGCCCGCAGCGGTGAAGGCCGCAAACAGGATGCCCAGCTCAAACGTGATCGGGATCATCGAGGGCCAGTTGGTGATATCGAGCGGGCGCCCGCCAATATTCAGCGGGTAGTCGAGGATATTGCCGACATATTGCAGGATGAAGCCGGAGAGCGCCCCAATAATACCCATAATCAGCACGAGGCGCGGCACGCCGGTGTCGCCGGGGGCGACCTCCTCGATCAGCTCCTCGATCGGGAAGGGCGTGAAGGTGTCGAGGCGGCTGTAGCCGGCCTCCTTCACATGGTGGGTGGCCGCTATCAGGCTCTCTGGGGTCTGAAACTCGGCCATCAGGCCGTAGATCTCGGTGGCTACGCGGTTCTGCATAAATCTGGTCTCCCCGGTTGGAGGGCGCCCACGAGGGGCGCCCCTGCGGGATCGTTGGTCGGCGGGCGCCCACGAGGGGCGCCCCTGCGGGATCGTTGGTCGGCGGGCGCCCACGAGGGGCGCCCCTGCGGGATCGTTGGTCGGCGGGCGCCCACGAGGGGCGCCCCTGCGAGATCGTTGGTCGGCGGGCGCCCACGCGGGATCGTTGGTCGCCGGGCGCCCACGCGGGGCGCCCCTGCGGGATCGTTATTAATCGGCGCTCGCGGCGCTCGGGTCGCTTTTACCGGAGATAATATCGCGGCCAGTGCCGCCCTGGTCGCCATCCTCGCGGCCGTGGCCCGCCTGCCGCTTGGTCCGCTGGTTCTCCTGGTACTGGAACAGCCGCATCTCGAAGATATTGATCATCGGGAGCAGGCGGACGAACAGGAACAGCAGCGTGAAGAACAGCCCGAAGGTGCCCAGGTAGAGCGACCAGTCCCAGATTGTGGGGTTGTACTGAGCCCAGGAAGAGGGCAGGAAATCGCGCTCCAGCGAGATCACGATGATCACATAGCGCTCCAGCCACATGCCCACGCTCACCAGTAGCGAGATGATGATCAGGGCCGGGATGTTCTGGCGCACGCGCTTGAACCAGAGCGGCTGGATCGCCAATGCGTTGCAGAAGAGCAGCCCGAAGTAGGCCCAGGCACTCGGGCCGTTCAGACGGTTGTAGAGCAGGAACTCCTCGTAGGTGTTGCCGCTGTAGAACGCGGCCCACACATCCATGAAGTAGCCGTACACCACGATCATGCCGGTGGCGAGCATCACCTTCGCCATTACATCCAGGTGGCGCATCGTGATGTAGTTTTGGAAGCCGTAGAACTGCCGCACCGGGATCATCAGCAGCAGCACCATTGCGAAGCCCGCAAACACGGCGCCGGCCACGAAATAGGGCGGGAAGACCGTCACCTGCCAGCCGGGCAGCTGCGAGACGGCAAAGTCCAGCGAGATGATCGAGTGGACCGAGACCACCAGCGGTGTGGAGAGGCCGGCAAGCAGCAGCGAGGCGGTCTCGTAACGGTGCCAGTGGCGGGCCGAGCCACGCCAGCCGAGCGCGGCTATGCCGTAGCCGCGCTTCACCCAGATATTGGTGGAGCGATCGCGCAGGGTGGCGAAGTCGGGGATGAGTCCAACTAGCCAGAACACCAGCGAGACCAGGGCGTAGGTAGAGATTGCGAACACGTCCCAAGCCAGCGGGCTGCGGAAGTTCGGCCACATGCCGTGGGTGTTGGGGTACGGGACCAGCCAGTAGAACAGCCAGGGCCGCCCGAGGTGCAGGATGGGGTACAAGCCTGCGCAGGCCACGGCGAACAGCGTCATCGCCTCTGCGAAGCGGTTGATCGAGTTGCGCCAGCCCTGGTTGAGCAGCAGCAAGATCGCCGAGATCAAGGTGCCGGCGTGGCCGATGCCGATCCACCAGACGAAGTTAACGATATCCATGCCCCAGGCGGCCGGGATGTTGACGCCCCAGATGCCGACGCCCCGGATGAATAGCCAGGTGACGGCGGTGAGGAAGACCATCAGCAGCCCGAAGGCGACGGTGAAGCCAAACAGCCAGCCCTTCGGCGTCTTGAGCGGAGCTACAAGCGGCACATCGCTGATCGAGCGGGTGATCGACGTATAGGTCTCTCCAGGCAGCAGAAAAAGCTCGCCGCTGTCGGGGGCCGGCTTGGTGCGTATCGGTTGCGCCTGTGCCATCAGCGGTCCTTAACTAGTTGTATCGGGGCGCTGCGCCCTTGCTCTATGCTGCAATCTGCCCTTACCCTGCCGCCTCGAGCTCCTCGTTCGGGTTGCGGACTCGCGCCAGGTAGGTGGTGCGCGGCTCGGTGTTCAGGAACTTCAGCAGGCCGTAGTTGTGGCCCTCGGCCTTCCACTGCGCCACGCGGCTGTTCTTGTCGTTCTTGTCGCCGAACACAATCGCCTGGGTGGGGCAGGCCGCCTCACACGCGGTGGTAATCGCGCCGTCGGCGATCACGTAGTCGGCCTCGCCAGCCTGCACAGCGGCATTTTTTGCACTGATGCGTGCGTCGCTGATGCGCTGCACGCAGTAGGTGCATTTCTCCATCACGCCGCGGTTGCGCACCGTAACCTCGGGGTTACGCATAAGCTGCAGGCTAGCGGTGTTGAGGTCCGTGTACTGGAGGAAGTTGAAGCGGCGCACTTTGTAGGGGCAGTTATTCGAGCAGTACTTCGTGCCCACGCAGCGATTATACACCATATTATTCAGGCCCTCAAAGTCGTGGACGGTGGCCGCGACTGGGCAGACAAGCTCACATGGCGCCTTCTCGCACTGCATGCATGCGATCGGCATGACATAGGTCGCGGGGTTGTCCAGGTTATCGCCGGCAAAGTAGCGGTCGATGCGGATCCAGTGCATCTCGCGCCCCTTCGCCACCTCGGCCTTGCCCACAACGGGGATGTTGTTCTCGGCCTGGCAGGCCACCACGCAGGCGTTGCAGCCGATACAGGCGTTAAGGTTGAAGGTCATCCCCCAGGCCTGCTTCGGGTACTCCACATCGCGCAGCCCGCTCTGGTAGCCATCGGTGCCCGCGCCCGGCGTGTCGCTGCCGTACTCCTCGCGGTAGATCTCGCGGGCGATGTAGGTGGGATCTTGCTTAAACTCCTCGAAGACCCCCACGCGGTAAATATCGCGCCCCTCCATCGTCCAGTGATCTTGCGTGCTCACCAGGTTGTAGCGGCTGCCGGTGGTGCTGGGCGGCAGCACGCCGGAGGCCACGAACCAGGGCGCCCCACTGCTGCGCATCGGGTAGACGTTTACGCCCACGCCGTCGCCCACCCGGCCCGCTGCGCTGCGGCCATAGCCAAGAAACACCGTCATCGAGTCGTCGGCGTGGCCGGGCATCAGCCAGAGCGGCAGCGTCATCTCGCCGCCGCTGGCGTAGCGGATCGTCACGAGCGTGCCATTGGCGGCAGTCATGCGCTCCAGGTTGCGCTGGCGCTCAATGTCATCCGCCACGGCAAGCCCCTGGGCGTCGAAGCTCAGGTTGAGCAGGCGCTGGGCGGTGCTCGGGCTCATCAGCACGGCGTTGTCCCACACCAGCTTGGTGAGCGGGCTGGGCAACTCCTGCATCCAGCCGTTGTTGGCGTAGCTGCCATCCCAGACGCTCGGGTCGGGCCGAAAGACCAGCTCGGGGCCATCGTAGGTGGGGACGACCGTGCCGCCTGTGGCGGCGAGCACCAGCGTAGGCGTGACGCTCGCAGGCGCCGAGTCGCTTATCAGGCCGCTGGCGAGCGCAACCTGCCAGAAGGCCTCGAAGTTGCCATTGCCAGCGCCCGTGCCCTGCCAGTATTCGCGCACCAGATCGTAGGGCTTGGCGTCGGGTTGGCCGAGCAGTGCGGCAAGCAGTTCGTGGGCCGTCTTACCCTGGTAGAGCGGCTCGATCAGGGGCTGGATAATGCTGGCGGTGCCGTCGTAGGCGCGGGCGTCGCTCCAGCTCTCCAGGCTATGGGCGGCGGGCACGTGCCAGGTAGTGCGCTGGGCCGTCTCGTCGTGGTAGAGGCCAAGCTGGACGCTGAGCGGCACTTGCGAGATCAGCTCGGCAAGCGGCAGGTCGCCGGGGGCGTTGTAGGCGGGGTTGCCGTCGATGATCAGCAGCAGTTCCACCTGGCCGGCGCGGATCTCGTTGGCCAGATTGGCCAGCTCATCGATCTGGATGGTGGCGCGGGCCTCTACCGGCTCGCTGTAGCGCACGCTGGTGCCCACATTGCCGAGTGCAGCGTTGATGCGGTGGGCCAGCTCGTGGACAGTGGCGGGCTGCTGGTCGCCAGGGATCACCAGGCAGGCGCCGCGGTTCGCCTCAAGATCCTCGGCCACGCGCTCGACGAACGTGTTGGCGGCCTCTGGCAGACCGGCGCCGGCCCCACCCAGCCCAAGGCGGGCGGCCAGGGCGCGGGTAAAGCTCTCCACCAGGCGCGCCTGAAGCGGCAGGCGATGGTCGGCGGTGATGCCGGTGGTAGAGGGGGTAGCCTCGACCACATACAGCCGGTTCATCTCGGTGCTGGCCTTGTTCACGCGGCGGGCGTCGGCGAAGGCGCGGGCGTAGGGCACGAAGCCGGGGCCAGGGGCGAGGAAGTCAGCGTCGAGCGACAGCACCACGCGCGCGTCGGCCAGGTTGTACTGGGTAGAGACATAGCGCTCGAAGGCGCGCAGCGCGCCGCCGTAGACATTGTCGCGGTTGATCGGCTCGTACTGATACCAGCGCGACTGGGGAAAGCTCGCCTGGAAGGCGGCGAGCTGTGCGGCGAGCGTGGGCGAGGTGACAGTTGTGGTAAGCAGGCGAATGCCGGCGCCCTGCGTGACGCCCTGGGCCGTGAGGGCGGTGGCGAGGGTGGCCGTAAGCTCCTGCCAGCTGCTTGTAGCCCCGCTGCGCAGCAGATTGCGTGAGCGGTCGGGGTCGTACATGGTCAGGATCTCAGCCTGGGCAAAAATATCGGTGGCGCCGAGGCTGGCGGGGTGCAGCGGGTTGCCCTCGATCTTGGTGGGGCGACCATCGTTGGAGCGCACCAGCACGCCGGTGGCGTAGCCATTGAGCGTGAGCGCCGAGGCAAAGAAGTTCGGGATGCCGGGGACGCGACCCTCGGGCATGCGATTGAAGGGCGCGATCTTCTCGGGCGGCATATACGTGCAGCCCGTAACCCCAGCCAGCGCCAGCGAGGCGCCCATCAGCTTCAGGAAGCTGCGCCGCGTCACCGGGTCGTCCATCTCCGACGCGCCACGCGGAAATTCGCGCTCTACCAGTGTGCGGAAGGCCTCGCTATCGGCCAGCTCGTCTAGCGAGCGCCAGAACTGCTTGCCACGCGTGCCGCGCAGCTGCGCGCGAATGGCCTCGACCTCGGGGGAGACTGTATCGCTTGACATAGAAAGAAAACCTTGTTACGCAACAGGAAGCCACAGATCTGTCACCCTGGGCGGAGCCGCAGGCGCAGCGAAGGGTCTTTCCGGCGCACCTGGAGCAGATTCCTCGCTGCGCTCGGAATGACAAGCCTTGTTGTAGTGCTAGCGGTGGCAGACCCAGCAATTCGTGAGCTGCGCGGCGGGCATGATCCCGTACTGCTCCACAAGCTCGCGTCCGAGCTCAAGCTGGTTAGCCGGAGCGACATAGTCCATGTTATAGACTTCGTCGCGCGGGCGCACAAACTGCTCGGGGTTGCGGTGGCAGTCTAGGCACCAGGCCATGTAGAGCGGCTGCGTCTGCCAGACTACCGGCATCTGGTTGACCTGACCATGGCAGTTGGAGCAGCCGACGCCCTTGTTGACATGGATGGCGTGGTTGAAGTAGACAAAATCCGGCACCTTGTGCACTTTAACCCACTCGATCGGCAATCCGGTGACGTAGCTCTCGCGCACGAGGGCCAGCTTAGGGCTGTTCGTCTTGATCTGGGAGTGGCAGGTCATACAGGTCTCGGTGGCGGGGATGTTCGCGAAGGAGGACTGGTTGACGGAGCCGTGGCAGTAGCGGCAGTCCATGCCGAGGCTGCCACCATGCAGCTGATGGCTGAAGGGTACTGGCTGCTCGATCGCGACGTTGATCTGGCGAAAATAGTTGGAGCGAAAATAGACCGCGAGGATCAGCGTGAGCTCGACTGCGAGGAGCAGACCGCCAAAAAGACTCAGCCAGACCAGCGCGTTGGCGCGACGAGGGAAGAGTTGTCCCATACCTCATTGCCTTCTAAGGGGGCATGTGCAGAACATTATGCTCTGGGTATTATAAGCTTACCTGACTTTTGTGTCAACCAAACCTGGGCCGCGCCGTGCCCGCGTGCGCCGCGTTGCGCAACATAACGCCAAATCAATGTGTGCTTGGTCACATGCCGCAGCAGCGCTCTTGACATATAGTGCATAAATTGACCCTAACAGGTAGACAGCACGCAATTACTTGAGGTGTGCGGAATCTGAGCAAAGGGGGGCGGACGTCTGGACCACGAACGGCGCGAAGGAGTGCGAACTGCGCGAACGCCAAACTACATGGGCGTGGGGGGTTCGCGGTGGTTCGCAGCCATTCGCGCCGTTCGTGGTCCAAATGGCTCGGGCGTGCAGCGCAGATGTAGGTATACTTGTTGCAGGAGCGGCTAGTAAGCATAAGCAAGGGCGAGGGAGGAACGATATGCAGGTGACGAAAGCAGATCAGCCGGGCGACGCGAGGCAGCCTGGGGCGCCGGGTGGGAGCCAACCCGCAGCGGCTCAGGAGCTTGCGAGCGAGTATCAGCGCTACGGCGCGCGTAACTGGCCCTCTGCCAGAGCGCGGGTGGTGATCATCGGGGCAGGCTTTGGCGGGCTGAGCGCTGCCAGGCAGCTCGGCGGCAAAGAATTGGACGTGCTGGTGATCGACCGCAACAACTACCACGGCTTCTGGCCCCTGCTCTACCAGGTAGCCACAGCTGGCCTGGAGCCAGAGTCGGTGGCCTACCCGGTGCGCGCCATCGTGCGCCAGTACAGCAACATCAGCTTTATGATGGCCGAGGTGACGGGGGTCGACCTGCAGCGCAAGCTGATCCAGACCTCCACGCATAGCGTGCCCTACGACTACCTGATTCTATCGGCGGGCAGCGCAAATAACTACTTCGGCAACGACAAGCTCGCCGAGAACACCTACGGCCTGAAGGATGTGGAGGATGCCGAGCTGCTGCGTAACACGGTGCTCTCGAACTTCGAGTACGCGGTGAGCGAGATCGACCCGCAGACGCGCCAGAAGCTGATGACGATCGTCCTGGTGGGCGGCGGCCCCACCGGCGTGGAGCTGGCCGGCGCGTTTAGTGAGCTGATCACCGAGGTGCTGGTGCGCGACTACCCGATGCTCGATATCTCCGAGGCGCGGGTGATTCTGGTGGAGGCGAGCGACAAGATTCTTGCCGTCTACCCCGAGAATCTGCGCACCAACGCGCTCGGGCGCCTTCAGAAGATGGGCGTAGATGTACGCCTGAAAACGGCGGTCGCCTCGGTGGAGGATAGCATTGTCACGCTTTCGGACGGCACAAGCATTGCAGCCTCGGTAGTCGTCTGGGCGGCCGGGGTGCGCGCGGCGCATGTGGCCGACCTGCTAGGAGTGAAGCAGACGCGTGGCGCGCGCGTGCCTGTGACCTCGCATCTCAACCTGGCCGAGCACGTGGAGGTCTTTGTGATCGGCGACATGGCCTACCTGGAGGGCTACAAAAAGGAGGGCCAGGCCTACCCGATGATCGCGCCCGTGGCGATCCAGATGGGCGAGCGGGCCGGCCAGAATATCCTGGCAAAAATGCGCCGCAAGCCGATGAAGCCCTTCACCTACTTCGACAAGGGCAACATGGCGACGATCGGGCGGCGCGCGGCGGTGCTCGACTCGTTCGGCATCCGGCTGACGGGCTACATCGCCTGGCTGGGCTGGCTGGTGGTCCACCTGCTGTTCCTGGTGGGCTTTCGCAACCGGGTGGTGGTGCTGCTCAACTGGGCCTACAGCTACTTTACCTATGATCGTGGCCTGCGCCTGATCACAGGGCTCAAGCCGACCGAGCCCCAGCCGCCGCAGCCGAAGCGCCTGTAGCCTTTTGGGTTTTGGATTTTGGATTGCCGAGGTGCGCATGTCGGATCTGTTTGCGGGGCTCACCTATCCGCTGCGAGCGCTGGGCCTGATCAACCGTAACCCACGGCTCTGGAAGTATGTGGCCGTGCCGATCCTGGTGAATCTGGTCGTTGGCGCGGTGCTCTATCTGGGCGTCTTTGTGACGGCGTTCCAGCTGCTGGAGGCGCGCTTCGGCGGGGGCGACGCCGGCGTTGGCACGCTGCTGCTCCGCATCGTCCAGGCGTTCCTGGCCATAAGCCTGGCGGTGCTTTTGGGCTTTGCGATGGTGCGCTTCGGGGTTGTGCTCGGGGCGCCGTGGTATGGGCAGCTTTCGGAAGAGCTGGAGGGGCTGCTCACGGGCCAGCCCTCTTCGGCCAGAAAGCTGACTCTGAGCGGGGCGATCACAGACATCTGGCGGGCGCTGCAGTTCGAGGGCAAGAAGCTACTGCTGGCGCTGGGGGTCTGGCTGCCGTCGCTGCTACTGCTGCTGATCCCTGGGCCGGGCACGCTGCTTCAGGCGGGGGTTGGGATCAGCTTGGGTGCGGTGATCGCCTGCCTGGACTTTTTCGACGGGCCGCTGGAGCGGCGGCGGCTGAGTTTCCGCACAAAGCTCGGGCTGGTGCGCAGGCTGCTGCCGGGCAGCGCGAGCTTTGGGCTGGTGGCCTTTGGGCTGGTCTCCATCCCGCTGGTGAACCTGTTGGCGCTGCCGCTGTGCGTGGCGGCGGGCAACATGCTGGTGATCGAGCGTGGGATCTCAAAAGAAGTGAGATTCTGGGAGGGGCGCCCACAAGGGGCGCCCCGACGGTGATTGATAAAAACACGCGACGGGCGCCCACAAGGGGCGCCCCAACAAGTGCTACAGGAATCTGGCGAAGACGCGGTTGCCGAACATGCGGCCGCGCTCGGTGAGGCGCACGCGCGCGTCGGCCCGCTCCAGCAAGCCCTGGTCGATCAGGTCGGCCAGGGCCTCGCTGTAGGCGGCGTCGAGGCTGAGACCGCAGCGCGCGGCGAAGTGGGCCTCGCTCACGCCGGCGTTCAGGCGCAGGCCCATCATCATCGTCTCGGCGCGCAGATCGTGCGCGGTGAGCAAGGTGGTCTCGGCCACAGGGAGGCGCCCGGCAGCCACGGCGGCGATGTAGTCGTCGATGCCGAGGATGTCGGCGTAGCGGCGGGGATACATGTGGCCGTGGGCGCCCGCGCCCGCCGCCAGGTAGTCGCTGTTGAGCCAGTAGGCCAAATTATGCTGGCAGGGCTTGCCGCGCGTCCAGTTCGAGATCTCGTAGTGCGCGTAGCCCGCCGCGCCGAGCATGGCGATGGCGGCCTCGTACATTGCGGCGGTGGCGTCGTCGTCGGGCACCACGATGCGCCCGGCCGTCACCTGGGCGAACAGCGGGGTGCTCTCCTCCAGGATCAGCGAGTAGAGCGAGAAGTGGTCAACCTCCCAGCCCGTGATCGTCGCCAGGGTCTGCTCCCACTGGGCCTGGTCTTGGCCGGGCAGGCCGAAAATAAAGTCGAGGTTGATATTATCAAAGCCGGCCTCGCGGGCCTCCACGTAGCTGGCGCGGGCCTCGGCGGCGGTGTGGATGCGGCCAAGCACGCGCAGCGTGGGGTCGTGGAGGCTTTGCACGCCCATGCTCAGGCGGTTCACGCCCAGGGCGCGCAGGCCACGCAGGTAGTCGCGGCCGAGCACGGTGCCAGGGTTGGCCTCACTGCTGATCTCGGCGCCGTCGAGCGGGACAAGCGCCGATGCGGCTGTGAGCACGCGCTCCATCTGGCCCAGCGAGAGCATGGTGGGCGTGCCGCCGCCGAGGAAGATCGTAGGGCGCAGGGCGGCTGCCTCAGGGGACGGTGGACGATGGACGGTGGACGGTGGCTCGGTCTCTGAAGGCGACGGCAATATTGCCGCACCGGTATCTAGCTTAGCCAGCATGGCGAGCTCTGCGCAGAGCGCCTGCACGTACGCCTCGATGCGGTGCTCCATGTTGGCGTAGGTGTTGAAGTCGCAGTAGGCGCAGCGGCGGTGGCAGAATGGAATATGGAGGTAGAGATGTTTCATCTGTGGGGCATGGTAGCATAGGATAGGGGACAGGGAAGAGGGGACAGGGTCGGCATTATCCGCAGATTACGCAGATTGCGCAGATTAGGCCGGACTCAGCACTCAGCACTCAGCACTCAGCACTTCGATCAGGGGTTGCGCCACACGCCAAGCGTGGGGGTGGGGCCTGCTGGTGGGGCGACAGCTCTGGTGGCCGTTTGCCTGTCGCCGAGCAGCAAGGCTGCGGTGAGCAGCAGCGCGGCAAGGAGGCCGGCGGCAACGGTGGCGGGGAGCAGCCAGGGCGGCGCGGGGGCGGGGCGGGCGGCGGGGCGCGGGCGGCGGGG
>Ga0136636_10001056_pt1 | contig 15576 bp, 11 predicted proteins | sample AntDrymUQ8522106_2_FD_104653 | JGI IMG/M metagenome (GOLD analysis project Ga0136636, IMG submission 104653) | Polar desert sand microbial communities from Dry Valleys, Antarctica - metaG UQ852 (21.06) | ecosystem: Environmental > Terrestrial > Soil > Desert | place: Antarctica: Dry Valley... | reverse complement strand
TTCCGCAAAGATTTCCCAATCGGCATAGGCTTCGCCGAGGGGAGTCTGGAAACCTTGGCAGAGCGTGACACAGCGCTCCGAATTGGTCATTGTGCCAGTCTTTTCGCTCCATTGGGTAGCGGGGAGTAAGACATGGGCAAATTCTGAGGTTTCAGTGGGGAAATAGGCATCTTGGTAAACAGTAAAAGGCGATCGCCGCAAGGCAGCTTTGGTTCTCACTAAATCAGGGAAACTCACCGCAGGATTAGTCGCGGCAATCCAGAGAAAATCGACATCTCCCGATTCTAAGCCACGAATTATATCCCAAGCCGTGCGCCCAACTTGTGGTGAGATACTGCCATTGGGTAACTTCCAGAATGCTTCTAGTTCGGCCCGATGTTCGGCATTAGTGACAAAACGATAACCTGGAAGTAAATGCGCTAAACCTCCCGCTTCCCTGCCTCCCATGGCATTGGGTTGACCTGTGAGCGAAAAAGCGCCTGCGCCTTCTTTACCAATCTGTCCTGTGAGTAAATGTAGATTGATAATTGACTGAACTTTAGCCGTGCCTTGGACGGATTGATTGATTCCCATTGACCAAATGGACAGAACTCGCGATGACTCTGCCCAATACTTTGCCGCTAATTCTAAGTCTTCAACGCTAATACCACAGCGTCGCGCCACAAATTCGGGTGTATAAAGCTGTGTGAGTTCCTGAAATTCGGCAAATCCATTGGTGTGATTTTCGACAAAGGCGCGATCGCATTTTCCCCAAAGTAAGAGTAAATGAGCAATACCATTCAATAAATCAATATCTGTTCCTGGTTGAATTGCCAGATGCAAATCGGCAACTTCGGCAGTTTGGGTACGACGCGGATCGACCACAATCAATTTGACATGGGGATTCTTTTTGTGGCGCTTGCGAAAGCGGTTAAAAATAATTGGATGACATTCAGCAGCATTTGTCCCGATCGCAAAGAGACAATCGGTTAAATCAAAGTCTTCATAGCAACAGGGGGGACCATCGGAGCCGAAGCTTTTGACATAGCCTGAAACTGCCGAAGACATACAAAGACGAGAATTGGCATCAAAGTTATTCGTTCCCAAGCAACCCTTAAATAATTTTTGCGCCACATAATAGTCTTCAGTCTGGAACTGTCCCGAACCGTACATACAGAGGGCCTCGGCTCCCTTCTCATAAATCACCTTTTGCATCCGATCGCAAATTGTATCGAGAGCCTTTTCCCAACTCACTTGTCGAAATTCATCACCAAGGCGATCGCGCATCATCGGATGCAATAAGCGATCCTTTTGAATAGATTCGGCAACAGTTGCACCCTTAATACAGACCATGCCTTGACTTGATGGATGAGCGCGATCGCCACGCACCTTAAAGCGATCGGGAAACTTGAGGGTTGGTTCCTTCCCTGTTTCCACGACCTCCAAACCACAACCCACCCCACAGTAAGGGCAAAGAGTTTTTACGGTTTCGAGATTGGTGGACATAGTTGGTTTATAAAGATTGAGAATTGGAGATTAATAAGTAACTCACCTTACGCAGAGCGAAGATAGTCCCCCTCATCCCCCAACCCCTTCTCCCACGAGGGGAGAAGGGGAGCAAGATTAGTTTTCTGATTCCCCTCTCCCTTAATGGGAGAGGGGCTAGGGGTGAGGGTCTTAGGAAATTCTGCGTAAGGTGTCTAAGTAATAAAAAGCAAAAAAGGTATGGCGCACGCGCAGCGTGCGCCATACCTTTTTTGTTTTCGGTTTTACTGTCTAACTGCTGAGACTTTTTTATTCGCAAAACCCTTCACAGGGTCAAAATGTAAAGGCTCGGTGAATTGCGAATAGGGCATGGAATGTAAAGCAGCGATCGGATCACTGAGATCGAATGTAGAACCATCGGTAAAGGCGATCGCTTCGCGATCTTCTTCGGTAATGTCAAGATTTAATTCTCTTGCCGCCTGTTGGTAAATATCCGTTGCCAAGAGGTTATAGATAACTTCAGCGTGATTTTCAGGGAAGTTGACTAAGCCCCAACGCGCCATTTGGGTGAGTACCCATAGCTGTTCTTTGCGGGAGGGCATATTGCCTACGCCAAACTGGCAGAAGTCTTTGTAATACTTGGCTTCCATCGTGCTAACGCGATAAGGGCCCGCAAATCCTGGGCGAATATAGACGGGCGATAGATTCAAGTATTGGGGCTGTGAGAGCATCAATACAATTTCATCGCGATTGTCAGCAGGTTCGCAGAATTGACAAGCTTCTAGCAGAGCTTTTACTAAAGCTAGATGGGTATGGGGATATTGTTCTGCCCATTCTTTCCGAACTCCTAAGACTTTTTCGGGATGCCCATGCCAAATGTCGAGGTCAGTAGCAACTACAAAACCGACATTGCTATCAACCGCCCGCACATTCCAAGGTTCGCCAACGCAATAGCCAATAATATTATTTGCCATCAAATTGGAAACCATCTGCGGCGGCGGAATCACGATCACATCCACATCCTTGTCGGGTTGAATACCGCTACTCGCCAGCCAATGCCGCAACATAAAATTGTGCATCGAAGCATGATGCACCATCCCTAAGGCGGGATTGTAGGCATTTTGGAAGCTATCAATATATGTCTTCAAAGAAGCGAGATCATGAACTCCCGCTTCTTGGAGCTTTTTGCTGAGGGTGATTGCGTTCCCATTGCGGCTGAGGGTCAGCGACGTGACCACAGGCACAGGAATTTTATTGCCCATGCCCAAAGTAATCGCAAGGGGTAGCCCTGTAACCATTTGCGCTGCATCAAGGCGACCTTCACGAATACCTTCAGCCAGATCGTTCCAACTGGTTTCCTTGGATAGTGTCACATCCAAACCATACTTCGCAAATAATCCCTTCTCTTTTGCCATCACAAAGGGAGCGCAGTCAGTGAGGGGGATGTAACCAATGGTGAGATTGGTTTTCTCAATACTGCCCATGCTGATGGCGGCATTGCTCTTCATCTTCAGACGGTCTAGCTTGATCTGCTTTTGGCGATCAAGGAAGCTGACGATTTCACCACGCAGGCGGTAATAATTGGGATGATTGACGGTTTCGAGACGCTTGCGCGGATGGGGTAGTTCAACCGTGAGAACTTGACCGATTTTTGCTTCAGGTCCATTGGTCATCATCACAATGCGATCGCTAAGTAATAGCGCCTCATCAACATCGTGGGTGATCATCACCGCCGAAATTTTATGCTCATCACAGATTTGCATTAACTTTTCTTGCAATCTGCCGCGAGTCAGTGCATCCAAAGCTCCGAATGGCTCATCTAGTAATAAAATTTTGGGCTTAATTGCTAAAGCACGGGCAATACCAACCCGTTGCTTCATCCCACCCGAAATTTCTCTAGGATACTTATCCGCCGCATGACTTAGCCCAACTAAATCAATATTTTCCTGAATAATACGATTTCTTTCTTCCCTCGATAAGTTCCGCATCACCCGATTTACTGCTAAGCCGATATTTTGCCGTACTGTTAACCAAGGTAAAAGTGAATGGTTTTGGAAGACCAACATCCGATCAGGTCCTGGTTCGCGTACTTCGCGACCTTCCAAAACAATTCCACCTTCAGTGGCCCGATCTAACCCCGATAGAATGTTTAACACCGTTGACTTACCACAGCCAGAATGTCCAATGATGGAGACAAACTCGCCTTCTTTCATCTCAAAATAGACATCTTTAATCGCGACAAAGGGCTGACCTCGATCATTTTCAAAAACACGACTAACGTGATCAATTTCTAGGAATGCTGTTGACATTTTTCTGTTGGGTAATGGTTCAGTAGAAAATTCAAAATTCATGCGATGTCTAACGCTTCGGGTTAGACATTACCTGAATAATTTATTCAGCATCATCAGCAAGGGCAAAACGACTGTAGAGAAATTCGAGAATGTAATTGCGGAGTGAATAATAGCGAGGATCATCGGCGAGGGCTTTACGATTCCTTGGACGGGCAAAAGGCACATCAATAATTTCTGCGATGTTAGCGGCGGGACCATTGCTCATCATCACAATACGATCAGCTAAGAACAGCGCTTCATCGATTTCGTGGGTGATCATTAGTGCTGTAACTTTATGTTCGCGCCAGATTGCCAGCAGTTCCTCTTGCAACTCTTCGCGGGTCATCACATCCAATGCACCAAAAGGTTCATCAAGAATTAGTACTTCAGGACGAATCGATAAGGCACGGGCGATCGATACACGCTGACGCATCCCACCAGAGAGCTGTTTTGGCTTTTTGTGCATCGCTTCCGTTAGCCCTACCATTGCCAAGCTGTCTTTGGCGATTTTGACCTTCTCTTCCTTTGATTTGTCTTTATATACCTGCTTTACGGCTAACAGAACATTCTCAAAAGCTGTCATCCAAGGCAAGAGCGAGTAGTTCTGAAACACCACCATGCGATCGGGACCTGGACGCAGGATTGGCTTAGACTTCAAGCAAATTTCCCCACTAGAGGGACGATTGAAGCCAGCAACCATGTTCAGTAACGTCGATTTGCCACAACCAGAGTGACCGATCACACAGATAAACTCGCCCTCATACACAGTCAAATTCACGTCTTGGAGAACTACGTAGGGACCTCTAGGCGTGGGATAGACCTTAGAAACATTATCAATCACTAAAAAGGGATCTTGATGTTTGGGTTGTTGATTGTCTGTAATGTCAAGGGTCTGCATAGGAAGATTGATAATTTAGGTTGAAGGGGTTTGATTAATTACGAATTGTTTACTGATTAATTAGATAGGCACAATAAAAACCAAAATCTAAAAATCTGCGGCGCTCGCGCAGCGAGCGCCGCAGATTTTTAGGGTTTAAGTTTTCTTTTGCATATCTACTTACTCGTAATTCGTAATTCATAATTTAAGAATCCGACTGCACGGTGAACTTGCTGATATAGAAAATAAATTTGTCAAGGAAAAAGCCAACCACACCGATGTAGAACAAAGCCAGAATCAATTCGCTGCTCTTTTGGCTGTTATAGCTATCCCAAATAAAGAAGCCGATACCAACACCACCAGTGAGCATTTCCGCCGCCACGATCGCTAACCATGACAAACCAACTGCAATCCGTAAACCTGTGAAAATATAGGGTGCTGCCGATGGCATCAAAATCGTGATGAAGTAATCAACTTTGCTCAGGCGTAATACTCGCGACACGTTGCGATAGTCTTGGGGGACTTGCTGCACGCCCACCGCCGTATTCATCAGGATTGGCCAAATCGAAGTTACAAAAATCACAAATAGGGCGGCAGCTTCGGTGACATCTAAGCCAACGGTTTTGAGCGATTCATTAACACCTTGGAAGGCTGACATTGCGATCGGTAGCCATGCGAGGGGCGGGATCGTTCGCAATACTTGGAAGATTGGGTCGAAGGCGCGATATAAAAAGACATTTGTACCGATCGCAATGCCAAGGGCAATGCCAATAATTGCCGAAGCGGTGTAACCAACCGCCACGCGGCGCAAGCTGGTCATGGTTTTGATGCCTAGTCCTTGCTCAATAGTTAGCTTCTCTTTGAGAGCTTGACGGGCTGGGCTATCTACTTTGTCTTTGGTGCTGACATCAAAGTTGTCACGATCAAAAAATGGATGCCAAATATATTCTTGGGTTTCTTTCCAAACAGTTGTTGGTGCTGGCAATGGTGGCTTCGCTCCAGAGCAGAGAATTTGCCAAATTCCCAATAAAAATATCAGCGCAATCATCGGCGGAATAATAGACTTCGCCTGTTGCTGAAACCACTCAGCAATCTTATTGGAACTAAATCGGGAACTTAAACTACTTGTCGCCATTTTGAATATCTCCTAAAACGTTAAAGATGATTAGTTGCAATGATGACAAGGGGCTTAAGCCCCTTGCTAGAAACTTTGACAGATGAAAATTTCTAAGCTTTCTTGATCTTGAGTGACTCCAAGTAAGCCATAGGGTTCTCAGGATCAAACTTCACGCCATCAAAGAAAGTCTCAATACCGCGAGAAGTACTCTTAGGAATGTCGGCTTCTTTACCGATCGCCTTGGCAGCTTCTTTCCAAAGATCTTCACGGTTTACCTTATCCACCATCGCCTTCGCATCGGTAGTGGCATCGAAATAACCCCAACGCATATCTTCAGTAACAAACCAAAGGTCATGGCTCTTGAAAGGATAAGAAGCATTGTCATTCCAGAACTTCATCGACAGATCGGGATTGTCCATGGTGCGTCCATCGCCGTAATCCACCTTGCCTTGTTGTCTACCCAAAATCTCTGCGGCAGGGACTTTGAACCATTTGTCAGCGCCGACAATTTTGCACATTTCTTCTTTATTAGCAGGATCTTCGCACCATACCTGTGCTTCCAATACGCCCTTGAGTAGAGCCATTGCCGCTTTAGGGTTCTTATCAACCCAATCCGAACGCATAGAGAATGCTTTTTCAGGATGATCTTTCCATAGCTCACCTGTGATTAGAGCGCTATATCCAGACTGCTGCTCAATAAGACGAGCATTCCAAGGCTCACCCACACAGAAAGCCTGCATATTTCCCGCCTTCATGTTGGCAACCATCTGCGGTGGTGGTACGACAATAGTTGATACATCCTTGTTAGGGTCAACGCCATTAGCCGCTAGCCAGTAGCGCATCCAAAGATCGTGAGTACCACCTGGGAAGGTTACGGCACATTTGAGATCCTTGCCACCAGCTTTAATCTTGGCGAAAGTATCTTTTAAAGCATCGCTCTTCAGGGTAATCTTGGCATCTTTAAACTCATTGGCAACGGAGATGCCCTGCCCATTTGTGTTTAGCCTTGCCAAGATATACATCGGCACTTTGTTACCATTAGTAACCTTACCTTCGGAAATTAGATAAGGCATAGGAGTAAGGATGTGTGCGCCATCAATACCACCCGCATCGGAACCAAGTACGATATTGTCGCGAGTCGTTCCCCAAGAAGCTTGCTTAAGAACTTCAACATCAGTCATGCCGTACTTTTTAAAGTAGCCTTTCTCTAAGGCAATGATTAGAGGCGAAGCATCCGTAAGAGCAATGAACCCAAGCTTTGCCTTGGTAACTTCAGGAGCATCAGCAGCATTGACAGGAGCGGCGGCGGTAGTTGCCGCAGCAGTTGTGGCGGCGGTGGTAGTTGTAGTAGCGGTAGGGGTTTCGCTAGTACAAGCATTGAGAGCGATCGCGCCAACAGTAGAGAGTCCAGCAGTAGTTAAAAATTTGCGCCGTGAAAACATACCCATTTTTTGATTTTCCTTAATTGATCTTGATTAATTTTTTTGTAAGAAATAAAAGCTGTGATTATCCAACAGCAATTAATTCGGCTGAATTAATTGCTGCACCGCCCTGTTTAGGAACTGCACCAAAGCGATCAACAAGCAGTTTGCCGACCACATCGTACAAGTCCTCACAGGGAATTTTTTCCATTACACAAGTGCCAAGGTGAGCATCTTTGCCTACTGTGCCACCCATGTAAATGTCCACCCCATCAACGACCTTGCCATCTTTACGCGCTTTACAACCCGTAAAGCCAATGTCAGCAACCTGTGGCTGGGCACAGGAATTGGGGCAACCACTCCAATGAATCCGCACGACTTGCGGCAATTCGTAGGTGGCGCTGAGTTGCTGGGTGAGGGCAAGGGAACGATTTTTGGTCTCGACGATCGCCACAGGACAGAACTGATTGCCCGTGCAGGACACCAGCCCCCGCATGAGGTTGTCGGGACAGGCGGGAAACTTCTCTAATAATGGTTCTTGCAGAAGTTCAGGTACTAAGGCATCGCTGACATTGGTAATGATTAGATTCTGCTCAACGGTTAGGCGCATATCGCCATCACCATATTTGTCCGCAAGCCGCGCAAACTCATACATATCAGGGGCGTACATCCTACCGACAGGAATTTGTAACCCCACATAATTCAAGCCTGCTTGCTTTTGAGGATGCACACCAATATGGTCGCGCTTTTCCCATTCGATTTCATCCTTAGCGGCGGCGGCGGCAAGGGGCTTGCCCATTTGCTTCTCCACTTCTTCGCGAAACTTTTCAATACCCCATTCATCAATGAGATACATCAAGCGTGATTTAGCGCGATTTTCTCGTAAGCCGTTGTCTCGAAATACAATCAGTAAGGCTTCACATAGCGCTACGACATCTTCGGGCGCAACCCAAACATTGAGAGGAATCGCGGCGGCGATGCGCTTTGCCGAGAAGAATCCACCCACCAAGACATTAAATCCAAAAGTCTCTTTGCTCTCTTCCTTAAATGCTGGTATAAAAGCAAGATCGTTAATCTCAGCATGGGTAGAATTGTCGCGACAACCCGCGATCGCGATATTAAACTTACGCGGTAGATTCGTAAAAGCAGGATTTCCTTCGCCGTTATTAGTGAGTAAATCTTGTACTTGAATCGCGAGTTCTCGGGTGTCGTATAGTTCATTAGCATCGATTCCCGCTACAGGTGAGCCCGTGATGTTACGAATGTTGTCCATCGCTGACTGCACACTAGTTAAGCCGACAGCGCGAAACTTTTCAAACATTTCTGGCACATCCTCAATAGGAAAGCCACGCATCTGAATATTTTGGCGGGTGGTAATATCGGCAACACCATGTTCGCCGCACTTCTCAACTACTGATGCTAAAACGCGCATCTGATCGCTATTTAGCAATCCATTGGCAATTCGCATTCTCACCATGAAGCGTCCTGGAGTACTTTTGCGAAAGAACACTCCCAACCATTTCAAGCGATGCTGCAAATCATCATCAGCGATCGCTTCCCATCCAATCTCAGCAAAGCGTTCAATTTCGGCTTTGACCGCCAAACCATCTTTTTCAGCCTTAAGGGCTTCAATTTTGTTTGCCATGCTTATTTATCCTTGGCTCTGCCCAAAAACTGTTATTAAAGATTTACTGAAGCGGTAAACCTTTAACTTTTGAATTTCTGGGTTATTGCAACTTATCTTGGACTTAACACTACTTAACGAATTGATCTCAATTCGTATAAGAAACTACATAATTTTAAACTTTATTCAATAATTGCAATTAGTTAATCCGATAAATGCATTAACTACAGTTGCCGCCAGTCTGATTAGGACATAAAACCCAAAAGGGAGCGGCGCTCCCTTTTGGGTTTTAAATTAGCGAAAAGTACTGTAATTGCTATGCTGAATTTAGGATTACTAATTTGTCATGCTTGAGCGATTACAAAAAATATTATCTAGATATAGCCTTGCTTCTCGTAGAGAGGCTGAGCAGATTATTTTGTCTGGTCGAGTTGTTGTAAACGGAAAAATAATTAAAGAGTTAGGAACAAAGGCTGATTCTGAGAAGGATCTCATCGTAATTGATGGAAAACCTCTAGATAACGAATCTCCTCAACTTATATATCTTTTACTTAATAAGCCAACAGGAATTGTCTGCACCTGCGCTGATCCTCAAAACAGGAAAACAGTAATTGATATTTTGCCCTTCAAGTATCAGCATTTATATCCAGTTGGAAGACTCGACTACAACAGTAGTGGGGCGTTGCTATTGACTAATGACGGTAGATTTGCTAACAGCCTTATGCATCCGCGTCATCACGTTCCTAAGACCTATCATGTGTGGGTGAAAAATATTCCTGAATCAAAGACATTGGAGCGATGGCGCGATGGCGTGGTTTTGGACGGGCAAGTTACTATTCCCGCAGATGTGAATATCTTGCAAATTGATCGTTTTCAACCCCAATCTCCAAAAGCCCTACTGGAAATAACCCTATCTGAGGGGCGAAATCGTCAAATACGGCGTGTAGCAGAACAATTAGGACATCCAGTATTAGGATTACATCGCGTGAAGATCGCTTCGATTTCAATAAATAGTCTTAATGTAGGAGAATTTCGGTTACTAAGCGATCGCGAGGTTAAGTCAATTTCTCCGATCTAAAATCTAAATGTGAAAAATACTTTTATAGCCGTCGCCAATCTTGTTAGAGCGCTTTGCGCCGACATAAACCCAGAAAAATTTCTGAAAGTGCCGCGAAGCGGCACTTTCAGAAATTTTTCTGTACTCAGTAAAGCCTCAATAGACTGTAGGATATAAAACCTGAAAGAGGTTAGCGGCGTGGAGCGCCGCTAACCTCTTTCGGGTTTTGAGTGACGACAGTTATACTAATTTGTTAGCAATTTCAAAACTTATCAAATGTTGTAATAAACTAATTTTAGTTTAGATGTATTAAGCTAATCTATGGATAAACTGGTCGCAAATGATTAGTTTCTTCTTTACGTAAAAGCACATTTGATTGCTCATCTCAATAAGTCCCACCTTTTTCTAAGTGTCTAATGAGTATTGTGAATAGTACAACCTCGAAGCAAGCAGAGAAATTAGCAGAAATCGGAGCGCAGTTTAAGCGAGTTCGAGAAGACAAAGAACTGTCGATTCCTCATCTTACTGCCACCACCCTCATCTCTGAAAGATATCTCAGAGCGATTGAGAATGGTGAGATAGAGTCTTTGCCCGAACCTATCTATGTGCGTGGATTTATCCGAAAGTACGGAACCGCACTAGGAGTTGGAGACTTGTCAGAAGATTTTCCTTTAGATCCTGTGCTAACTGAGAGCAAATGGGCTGGCAGTGCTGCCGCCGAATTACGTCCTCTCCATTTATATGCTCTATATATTGCCGTGATCGCTGGGGCAGTTGGTGTATTGGCTACATTTTTAAGTTCGCCAGAAGCCAATAAGATTAATGATAGTCAAACTAATTTTGGCAAAGCCGCACAGATTGAGCCTAATTTAGCAACTAATTCAGTAACTAGGTCAAACAAAACATTAGCGCCAAAAGTTGGTGGTTTAGAAGTATTAAGGCAGCAGGTATCTACAGGGATTACTACTCCAAATAACAATATTAGTGTTGCCACAAATACCCCTAATGCAGTCACCCTTACTTCGCAAGTGCCGCTTAATAAAGCGCAGTCTGAGGCAGTTTTTGGTGAAGTTAATTCTAAGCTGAACAGTAAAATTCAGGCTTGGGCAAACGGTGCGAGTCTTATGCTCAGTCCTGCGATCGCATCTAGTAAAAGTTTTGAATTTGTCGGCAATAAGCCTGTCAATGTGGGAATTGCCATGCAGGGACAGTCTTGGTTACTCATCACTGTAGATGGTCAGACCGCATTTGAGGGTGTTTTAGAAGAGGGTAAAAAGTTAACTTGGTCTGCTGACAACCAAATCTCAGTTCGTGCAGGCAATGCTTCTTCAGTTGCAATTAGTTATAACAATCAACCAATTAAAGTTTTGGGAAGAGAAGGTGAAGTTGCAGAGCGACTTTTTGGAATTACTCAAACCAGCAACCTCGAAACTAATCGCACATTCCGCTAGTAACTACTAAAGCCCAAAAGCATATAACGCACGCGCAGCGTGCGTTATATGCTTTTGGGCTTTAGTTACTTTCTAAACCATTTTTTTTGACTAACTCTTCAGGTGTGAGTTTGGATAAGAATTCGCGAAAAGCTCTTCTTTCAGCTTCATCAGCATCTTGATCTACAGGAATCGAAGCCTCCAAAATCACCTCTTCCATAACCCAAATTGGACATTTAGCCCGAACCGCGATCGCGATCGCATCACTAGGACGCGCATCAATCTCTTTTTTGATCTCCCCCTGCGAAACCGTAATAACTGCGTAAAAAGTACTATTTTTGAGGGCATGAACCACTACACGCTCCACGGTTATTGCCCATTCAGCTAAAAAATTGAGCATCAGATCATGGGTCATCGGACGCTCTAGTGGTCTCCCTTCCAGAGCGCCAATAATTGCTTTAGCTTCAGCTTCACCGATCCAAATTGGCAAAGCTCTTCGTTCTAATGTATCTCTTAGTAGAACAATGGGGTTCCGACTAACTGCATCTATAGCGATCCCCACTACCTTCATTTCAATCATGGTTGCCCGCCTTCTCTAAGAAATGAGCGAAAGTAATCTTCATTAATTAAAACGTTATTGTACCATCGTCTTGATGGTCGATCTGGCTCCTGACCTTGACTTATCTACATTCTTGGCAAATTTGAGTCCATGCAGCAACAGGGTCGTTTGCAGCCGTAATTGGTCGCCCAATTACTAAATAGTCGGCTCCCTCCACGATCGCCTGTTTAGGAGTCATCACTCGACTTTGATCCCCGATGTCAGAGCCTTGAGGACGTACTCCAGGAGTAACTAAGCAGAAGTCAACCCCAGATTGTGAGCCAAGTCGCGATTTTAGACTAGCTACCTCGTGGGGAGAACAAACTGCTCCTGTAAGCCCGCAGGATTGAGCAAGTAAAACCATCTGAGCTGTATATTCGGGCAAATCAAGGGAAACCTTGAGATCTGAAGCCAGTTCTAGAGCCGAGATACTGGTTAGGAGAGAAATGGCTAAGAGCTGGGTCGGTGATCCCTGCGCTTCGTGTTGAGCAGCCTGCATCATGGCTCTACCACCAGAGGCATGAATTGTTAGGAAATCTGCACCATATTTTGTGGCAACACGGCAAGCTGAACCAACGGTATTGGGGATATCGTGGAGTTTTAAGTCAAGAAATATCTTCTTATTTCTTGACTTAAGTTCACGGATGATCATAGCGCCGTCAGCGATAAATAGCTCTAGTCCGACTTTCCAGAAATTTACTTGGGGCAAGCGATCGCATAGTTTAATAGCATCAGCTGCTGTAGGCAGATCCATAGCCACAATGATCCTTGAAGAGGGATCAAGGTCAGGATTAATGTTTATTTTCATTGTTTTATCGCAGATTTGAACGATACTAGAGCCTAATCCTATTACGTATCGACATACAGAGGATCTATGCGAGCGGTATTAATGGCAGGTGGTTCAGGAACTCGTCTACGTCCTCTAACCTGTGATATGCCAAAACCGATGGTGTCGGTACTAAACCGCCCCATCACCGAACATATCCTGAATTTGCTAAAGCGTCATGGGATTAGAGAAGTTATTGCGACACTACATTATTTGCCAGATGTAATCCGCGAACATTTTGGAGATGGTGCTGACTTTGGCGTAAATATGATGTATGTGGTGGAAGAGGATCAACCACTGGGTACGGCTGGCTGTGTCAAAAATGTTGCCAGCCTTTTAGATGGAACTTTTATTGTGATTAGCGGCGACTGTATTACAGACTTTGACCTCACTGCTGCGATCAAATTTCACCGCGATCGCCAGTCCCTAGCGACCTTGATTTTACGGCGCATAGCTGATCCCATGGCTTTTGGTGTAGTTATCACTGATCAAAGAGATCGCATTCAGAGATTTTTAGAAAAACCATCTACTAGCGAAGTTTTCTCAGATACGGTTAACACAGGCATTTATATTTTGGAGCCTGAGGTTTTAGATTTTTTACCAGCTAATCAGCCTAGCGACTTTTCCAATGACCTATTTCCGCTTTTGCTTACCAAAGACATTCCCATGTATGGCTATATTGCTAATGGCTACTGGTGTGATATTGGCTCCCTTGATGCCTATCGACAGGCTCAGCACGATGCAATCCGTGGACGTGTTCACCTAGATCTGGACTATGTTCAGTTACGGACAGGATTGTGGATTGGTAAAGATACAGTTATTGCCCCTAGTGTCCAAATTGAAACACCTGCATTAATTGGTAGTAACTGCTCAATTGGCGATCGCACTAAGATTTCCGCAGGAACGATTATTGGCGATCGCGTTACTATCGGCTCAGATTGTGACTTGCAGCGTCCAATTATTGGCAATAGTGTGATGATCAGCGAGGAGTGCCATCTCTGGGCTTGTAGCGTTTCTCGCAATGCCAGAATTAGCCGCCGCGCCCATGTGATGGAAGGTGCTGTGGTTGGCTCTAACTCGGTGATTGGTGAAGAAGCAAGAATATTTCCTAATGTGCGGATTTGGCCGAGCAAGCACGTGGAGGCGGGAGCCACTCTGACTACTAACTTGATTTGGGGGGCAATGGCAGCGCGTAATTTGTTTGGGCAATATAGCGTGTCTGGTTTGGCGAATGTGGACATTACCCCCGAATTTGCAGTGAAGTTAGGGGCTGCCTATGGAGCGACATTGCAACCAAATTCCCATGTGATGGTTTCAAGGGATCAGCGTACAATCTGCCGAATGTTAACGCGATCGCTGATTTCAGGATTAATGTCAGTGGGGATTAATGTTGAAAACTTAGAAGCAACTGCTATCCCAATTTCACGGTTTATTGCACCGAGTCTCGGTATAGTCGGCGGCGTTCATGTCCGTGTACATCCCGATCGCAACGATTGCGTAATGATTGAATTTTTGGACTGCAATGGAATCAATATCAACAAATCAACAGAGAAAAAAATTGAGGGAACATTTTTTAAAGAAGATTTTCGACGCGCCAGAATTGAAGAAATTGGTGAAATTAGCTATCCCACCCGTGTATTGGATTATTACAATAGCGGCTTTGCTAAAAACATTGACGTGGAAGCGATCAGATTTAGTGATTGCAAAAAAATAGTTATTGATTATGTCTATGCTGTATCGGGGGCAGTACTACCGAGGATTTTAGGTAAATTTAGTACTGATGTGGTGGTACTTAATGCCAGCCTCAATGAAGTCGCACCTACGCCTGTAGATCGCGAAAAAATGCTCACCCAGTTAACTGATGTCGTCAAGGCAGTTCGCGCTAGCTTTGGAGTACAGGTTTATGCAAATGGTGAAAAATTTATTTTAATTGATGAGCAAGGCAAGTCAATTCGCGATGAAATATTGACAGGCTTGATGGTTGAGATGGTCTTGACTTCTCAGCGTGGTGGCACAATTGTTGTCCCTGTTTCGGCATCAGGCATGGTTGAGTTGATTGCCGAGAAGCATGGCGGCAAGGTGATTCGCACTCGCGCAAATCCGACGGCACTAATGGCTACTTGTCATAGCAATGCGGGTGTAGTACTCGGCGGCTCGGCGGAGATGGGCTTTATATTCCCTCAGCTTCATCCTGGATTTGACGCTATGTTTAGCATTGCCAAAATTATGGAATGGATGTCACTACAAAAGCGATCGCTATCGCAAGTGCGCGCACATCTGCCAAGGTGTCATTTTCGCAGTCAGGTCGTCCGCTGTCCTTGGAGTGTCAAGGGTACGCTCATGCGACATTTGGTTGAGTCTTACAGTAGCAAAAGGGTGGAGCTAATTGATGGGGTCAAGGTCTTTTATAGCGATCGCGATTGGATTTTAGTATTACCTGATGCTAGTGATCCGTTGGTGCGGATTTTTGCCAATGGGTTTGATACGCCTTTGAGTAATGGGCAAGTTTGGGCAGAAAATTATATCCAAGATTTTTCGGCACATATTGAAGGATTTTGTAAGTTACAAATCGCTCTTTCTAAAGATTCTGTGCTGCTTGATAGTTAAAACTGCCCCACAAAAGTGTATAGCTATAGCGCCTTGCGCTGCTATAGAACCCTGAGAAATTTTTGAAAGTGCCGCGAAGCGGCACTTTCAAAAATTTCTCTGTACCCTTTAAAGCCTCAATAGGCTGTATCGCTAGTCTTGTTAGGAAATAAAACCCAAAAGAGAGAGGCGGCGCGCCGCCTCTCTCTTTTGGGTTTTGATTTGTCCTGATCCAAGTGGCGACAG
>Ga0136636_10001055_pt1 | contig 15585 bp, 17 predicted proteins | sample AntDrymUQ8522106_2_FD_104653 | JGI IMG/M metagenome (GOLD analysis project Ga0136636, IMG submission 104653) | Polar desert sand microbial communities from Dry Valleys, Antarctica - metaG UQ852 (21.06) | ecosystem: Environmental > Terrestrial > Soil > Desert | place: Antarctica: Dry Valley... | reverse complement strand
TGGCCATTCGGCAAATCATCAGCCAGGCCGTGGTGTCAGATGCCGTTGTGGACATCTTCGATGCGGTCGGGCTGGAGAAACCTAATATCGGCCTGCTGGATGACGAGTTCCTGGCGCAGGTGAAAAACCTGCCCGAGCGCAATCTGGCGGTGGAGTTGTTGGAGCGCCTGCTGGAGGGCGAGATCAAAAGCAAATTCGCCAGCAATGTGGTGCAGCAGAAGAAGTTCTCAGAACTGCTGAGCGGCGTAATCAGCCGCTACCAGAACCGTTCCATCGAAACTGCGCAGGTGATGGAAGAGCTGATTTCGATGGCCAAGAAGTTCCGAGAGGCCGCGCAGCGTGGCGAGCAGCTCGGACTGACCGAGGACGAAGTGCGGTTCTATGACGCCCTGGCCAACAACGAATCGGCCGTCAGGGAACTGACCGACGAAACCTTGAAGAAGATCGCCCACGAGCTGACCGAAAACCTGCGAAAGAACCTGAGTGTTGATTGGTCGGAACGGGAGAGCGTGCGCGCCAGCTTGCGGTTGATGGTCAAGCGAATATTGCGCAAGTACAAATATCCTCCTGACTTGCAGGATGCGGCGGTGGAGCTAGTTCTGCAGCAGGCACAGGCGCTTGGTGATTTATGGCGCAGCTAGCCGACGAGCCCGTTGTATTGATGTACGCACAGCTTTGTTCATACTACTGGCAGATCGTCCAGGCTGTTATGGCTGATTACATAAATACTTGCCACAAGCGGTGGGACACTTCGGCCCGGTGACAGGCCCTCAACAATTCACCAGACCCTATCGATGAGCTCTTCGAAACCACGCTCCAGTCCAAACATTGCGACCGAAAAGGACGTGCAGGCGCTGCTGCTGCGTCTTGGCTGCCCGACGCCGCTGCACGTGCTTCGCACGCTGTTTCTGGGGAACATTGCGAGCCCGAGGCTGGATGTTTCGCCGATGGCGCCCATAGCCCAGGCCTGGGGCGGAGAGATGCCCGAATTCGCCTCGTCCGAAGCGGTCGAGGAAGTTGTCGGTGTGCTCGTTAACGGACTGTGGAACCGGCTGTCTGAGCATCAAAGCACTCGCAACCCGTTCCGCCTGCCGCGTTTTGAAGTGCCGCTCACCCGGCAGGCCCTGCACGACCTGACGCGGCAGCGCGCTCAGGAACTGACGGGCTTCGTTGATGGGCTGTTCGGATCCGAACCAGAGATGCATTTGCCCCAGAAGGCGCACGAAGCAGTTGTGGGGCTGGCCGCCTTACATGCAATGTTCGATGGCGCTGCCGGACTTCTGGCCGACGAGGCCAAACCCGCACCGGCAGTCGAGCTCAAGGGGCTGCTGCGCAACATGCAGCAGATGACCACCATCGCCGACGAGCAGATCAACAAGGCGGTGCAATCCTGCAAGCGGGCTCGCGGACAGCGCCTCGAAGCCATGGCCACCGTGATGTCGAGGAAGTTTGATGCCACAAGCTCTGCTGACACAGAGGGTCAAGTTGTGACTGAGCCCGACGAAGGCGCGGAACCTGAGTTCATCGATTCGCCGCTTAGCCAGAGCGTCATTCGCAATGGCGTGGAGGTTCGGGTTGAAATATATGGTGACGGCGAGGGCGGCTGGATCCTGGAGATCGTCGATGCCGAAAACACGTCCCATGTGTGGGACGAGCCCTTCGAGTCGGACCAACAGGCCCTGGCCGAAGCGCTGCGAGCGCTTGACGAAGAGCCGCTCGAGTTCCTGAGCTGCGGTGTGGATCGTCCTTTGAACTGAAGCTGGAACGCGCAGTGGCGAGCCGCAGTTCACGCTGCCAAATTACCACGCAGATGGCGAAGTCGTTGGCGGTGGTACTCAAGCTGGCCAAGACCGTCCGTTTTGTCGACCGGCAGGGGAGCGAGCTGTATTCGTCGCGTACCTCAGCCCTTTCGCCGGTCAAGGCGCTGCAGGACCTTCGGCGTCAAACGTTGCAAGATAGCGAGCGTCAGCCCATCACGCAGCAATGGGCGGTGCTGGTTAACCGGCTTGATCGGGAGGGTGTGCCGACCAGGGTTCGCGAGGGCGTGAGGTCTGAGCAAGCGCGTTTCGCGTCGCTGCAGGAGCAGGGCAGGACAGGGCGGCACCCCTGCGTCGGCAGCAAGAAGGCTGGACCGTTGACGTGAAAGTTCGGGCGCGTGTAGCTTGATAACTGAGGCAGGCGGGTTGTTACTGGGTGATCGGTGGTTGTCAGTCGTTCTGTGAATTCGTGTGCTGGTAGCGCGACTAGACTGTCGTGCTGACCCCCGATTCCACCCGCATCTGAGGAGACTTGCATGACCCGCGACACCAGCCAATGGCGCTTCGAGACCAAATCGGTTCACGCGGGCTATTCGCCCGAGCCCACTACCCACGCCGTGGCCGTTCCTATCTACCAGACTGCGGCCTTCAGCTTCGACAGCGCTCAGCACGGTGCCGACTTGTTCGATTTGAAGGTGCCGGGCAACATTTACAGCCGCATCATGAATCCCACCAATGCGGTGTTGGAGGAGCGTCTGGCGGCGCTGGAAGGCGGCCTCGCAGCGCTCGCGCTGGCCTCCGGCCAAGCGGCGGTGACCTACGCCATCCAAACCATCACCGAGGCGGGCGACAACATCGTCAGCAGCAGCGCGCTGTATGGCGGCACGTACAACCTGTTCGCGCACACCCTGCCGCAATACGGCATCCAGACCCGGTTTGCCGACTATCGCAACCCGGCCAGCTTCGAGCCGCTGATCGACGACCGCACCAAGGCGGTGTTCGTCGAGAGCCTGGGCAATCCGCAGGGCAACGTCACCGACATCGCGGCCATTGCCGCCATTGCCCACCGCCACGGCGTGCCGCTGATCGTGGACAACACGGTGCCCAGCCCCTACCTGTGCCGGCCTTTCGAACATGGCGCCGATATCGTGGTGCACAGCCTCACCAAGTATCTGGGTGGTCACGGCACCACCATTGGCGGGGCCATCGTCGATTCGGGTAAGTTCCCTTGGGCGGCGCACGCGCAGCGCTTCAAGCGCCTGAATGAGCCCGACGTCAGCTACCACGGTGTGGTCTATACCGAGGCGCTTGGCGCCGCCGCCTACATCGGTCGCGCCCGGGTGGTGCCGCTGCGCAATATGGGCGCGGCGCTGTCGCCGTTCAACGCTTTCCTGATCCTGCAAGGGATCGAGACTCTGGCGCTGCGCATGGACCGCATCTGCGCTAATACTATGGCGGTGGCGCAGTTTCTCAAGGGCCACGCCAAGGTGGGCTGGGTGAACTATGCGGGCCTTGCCGATCACGCCGACCACGCGCTGGTGCAGTCGCAGATGGGCGGCCGCGCCTCGGGCCTGCTTACGTTCGGCGTGAAGAGCGGGCGCGCCGGTGGCGAGCGCTTTCTGGACGGGTTGCAGCTTTTCACCCGGCTGGTGAACATCGGCGATGCCAAGAGCCTGGCCACCCACCCGGCCAGTACTACGCACCGCCAGCTCTCGCCCGCAGAACTGGCCACCAGCGGCGTCGGTGAAGACACGGTTCGGCTCTGTGTGGGCATTGAGCACATCGACGACCTGCTGGCCGATCTGGAGACGGCACTGGCGCAGGCCTGAGGAGCGCTGGTCAGCGCGGGGCGAACCCTGCCGGTCATCTTGCGCAAGCTCGACGTTTGTTACTCGAGGCACGTCAGTGTGGGGCTCGAGAGTTTTTCAGCAACGCTTGTGCAGTCGTTTTTACATGAGGCGGCAGGCCGTCAGGGCGATGAATAACGGGGCTCTTGACGTGGCTCTCATGAGCGTAGTGAGAGGCTTTTTCGCGGTAGCGAAAACCGGGATACCCATTGCAGGCGCGCGCATTCGCGCTTGGTCCTGACCCGAGGTCAGTGACTGCCGACAGGTCGGCACCTTTCAGGTCACCCTAGCCAAACGCCAGCCAGGTCGGCGCTGCGCTTGTTGCAAAAGAAAGTTGTTGTGTGCTGGGGGTGTGAACGCTGGTCAGGAACCGCGCGTATTTGACGTTGAGGACGCGGTTTTGAGCGCTGAGCCAGTTCACCTCATGTGCTGTGAGCGTTGAGCCTGGTGGAGCCACGCCGTGCTTGGCTTCTGAAACTGGCCCCGCAGTTGCGACTTCGAGGACCTTCTCAAATTCGAGAACAACGGCTATGCAGGCTGACGCGATCAACGAAGAACAGGTCACGGCTGCGTGACGCATCAGGGGCCTCCCCAGGCTGCGCCGCCGATCTCGCCAGTGGTGGCATGCCAGCAGGATGACAGTTCAACTCAGGCCGTTGGATGTCAACCCGGTTTTGTCTGTGAATGGTGTTCGCGGCCTCTCAGCCCCTGGGTACGGCAAGGTTTCATGCGTCATCCGGCTGGTAGCGCTACTGGAATCGCATGGTGTGTCGCCGAGAATTCGGCACCGGGCAGGTCCGGCGAGCCTGTCAGAAACTTTGTGTGTGAGGCATAACATGTCGACAAGGAGCACGAATGCCACGCAATACGAAGAGGACCGCTACGGCGGAAAAGGCAGCGCAGCCGCAATTCCAGATTCCAGCCAAGCTGCTTGAGCGCCGGAAATACTTCGATCCGGGTTGCTTTGCCCCAAGCATGTCAAGGACTCAGCCAAGCATTATTTTGGCCGCGCTGGCAGCTTCCAGTCCGGCCGGATGAAGTGGCATGTATAGCCGTTCGGTAGTCGTTCCAGATAGTCTTGATGCTCTGGCTCTGCCTCCCAAAACGGCCCGACAGCCTCGACCTCGGTGACCACCTTGCCGGGCCACAGACCCGAGGCCTCGACGTCGGCGATCGTGTCCAGCGCCACCCGCTTTTGCTCGGCGTCGGCATAGAAGATCGCCGAACGATAGCTCAAGCCACGGTCATTGCCTTGACGATTCGGGGTGGTCGGGTCATGGATCTGAAAGAAGAACTCGAGCAGTTCGCGATAGCTGATGCTGGCCGGATCGAAAACGATCTCGATCGCTTCAGCATGCGTGCCGTGATTGCGATAGGTTGCCCGGGGCACCTCACCGCCCGAATAGCCCACACGGGTGGAGATCACGCCGCTGTAGCGCCGGATCAAATCCTGCATACCCCAGAAACATCCTCCGGCGAGGATCGCGCGTTCTTCTCTCATCTGACGTTCTCCACTTGATCGAAGTAGGGGGCGTAGCCCTCGGCTTTCATGTCATCACGGTGGACGAATCGCAGGGATGCCGAATTGATGCAGTAGCGCAGACCACCGCGATCAGCCGGGCCATCTGTGAATACATGGCCGAGGTGGCTGTCGCCATGGGCCGAACGAACCTCGGTGCGCACCATGCCGTGGGCGGGGTCGCTGAGTTCGTTGACGTGGGCCGGAACGATCGGCTTTGTAAAGCTTGGCCAACCGCAGCCCGACTCGAACTTGTCGGACGAGGCAAATAGTGGCTCGCCAGAAACGATGTCGACATAGAGGCCCGGTTCCTCGTTGTGGAGATAGGCACCGGTGCCAGGGCGTTCGGTCCCGCTCTGCTGCGTTACGCGGAACTGCTCCTGTGTCAGCGCAGCAATCGCTTCGGGGGACTTTTGATAATTGGGCATGTGCATCCTTTCAATGAATCGAGGAGGGCGTGTTTGCCCAATCTGCGATGCAATCAACTTGGTGCCGAGAACGGCAATGTTCAAGGGAGGTCAGATTGTTGGTCTATTGGATATCGTTGTGACGGCTCTGTGGCTGATTCAGCGCGACGGCGAGCAGGGAAGCCTCGCAGCGCCAGTGTGCGACCAGGGCGCCATTGAAATCGATGTACCCGAAGCCGTCGAACGTTGACGCGTTGCGCTTAAGCCTCTGCGCAGGCGCGAACGAGCCGTGTCAGTGCGAGTGCAGGCAAGTTGAAGGGCTGACATGCGCTTCGATGACCTGTACCTCTGGCACCTGGCCGACTCGAACACTCATCAGCACGTCGGCGTACTGAAACTGGTATCCACGAGCAAAGGCGTGTCTTTGCACCATGGCCAAGCCTGGTGGGACCATGGACTTGCGCTGAGCGAAGAGCTGCCGCTCATCGACAACGAGTTCCTGCCACCAAACCGTTTGGCGGGCGACATGCAGCGCGCGGTGGGTGCCGTTGACGATGCAAGGCCCGACCGCTGGGGATAAAAAGTCGTTCGCTTCGTGGGCAAACCCAGATCGACATCGGCGGCGAGGTTTGAGGCACGGCCGGGAAAGCAAAAGCGGGTTGTTTCGTTTCAGCGCACCTGAAGGCTGACTATTGGGACAAGCCAGGTCCTGTACGAATGTGTCGAGGACCGAACAAGAGTTGAGCATCCGGGAAGCTTCGGTACGCAACAACAGAAAAGCCCCGACGGCTCATCGAGGCTTTCGTGGAGTTAGCGAGTTTCAAGGAGCTTGGGTCGGGGCAACTTCAGCAGCCGTCTTCGGGGCAGGGGCCTTTGCGCTGACAGACGCTTTCTCTGCAACTGCCGAAGGCTTGCCCTTTGGGGGAGCCTTTTTGGCTGGAGGCTTCTTGGAAGAAACCGCCGCCGAGACTTCAGCAACAGGCTTGGCGGGAGCAGCTTTTTTGGCTGGAACGACCTTCGCTACCTTGGCCTTCTTCGCGGAGGCAGCCGCCTTGCCAGGCATAGCTTTGCCTGAAGCTTCGTTCGTTCTCCGCGCTGCGGCCTTGGGAGGCACGACTTTCGCAGCAGGCGCGTTCTTGGCAGGGGGCGAGGCGGGCGCTTCGGCGGCAGCTGGCGGTTGCGCGCCACTCAGCAAAAACGAATCCTTTGTTTTTCCTGCGGCCACCGCAGTCACCAGCCAGGCCGGGCGTTTACCCATCCCGCCCCAAACATTGCCGGATGCATCGCCGTATTTGGGTGCACGGCCAGTTGATGACTTCGGCGCCGTCGCAGCCTTGCTTTTGGCGGGCACTGCATGAGTGGGTGCTGAATTCGATGCAGTGGAAGACGGGCCGAAGAGGTCCTCGACAGTCAGACCGTGAAAGGCAATATCCCTTTTCATGGTGGCAATGACAGCATCGAATGAGCGTTGCAGCCGATTAATTTCAGCACGGACTTGGACGAGAGACTTGGCCATTTGTAACTCCTGTTTGTATGTGGTTGTGCAGTGATTTAACAGCTTCGGTGGAGTCTGCCGTACCAAAGAATTGGCTTTGAGCACATCACCATCGACCGAGGAATTATGAATGGCAGTTTGATCAATTCGCTGTCAAGGGCTGATTCGAATGCCAAACCCGTGCACGTTTCAGTGTTGGTCACTGGTTGGTCGAAAGTCGGACTCTCGAACTGGATAGTGTGCGTAGGCTCAAGCCAGTTAGCGGCAAGCGCTGACTGCCGGCCCGAAAAGTTAATTTGTAGGCTTTCAGATCCATGGTCTTTCGCTGGGTCTTTCAAAGGGCTGAGAGCTGCCCTTCGGTGCGTAATGTTGACGAACCGTTCACAATCAGTGCGAATATCTTCAGCGCATGGGCCCCACCTGATGAGAAAGTCTGGCTTCACTTTTCATCTGAACGCGCCTCGGTGGTTTATTCACCTGATGCTGAGCGCTGTCTGTGCCGCTGCCTCCGCCCAGCAAAGACCAACGGAGGCGATGCCGCAAGTCACCGTCTCTGGGCTGTCGAGTCCACAGGTGGAAAAGTCCTTCCGAGCGATGGTTCGTGGAATGGACTACTTCGAACAGCATCGCGCCGCCATGGCGCCGGGTGCGATGCTGCGCTTCAAACTGCTGCCGCGCAAACCTGGCACCGACATGGATCACATCGTGCTGGAAGTCATTGGCACGACCTTTGACTATGAAGTGCCAATCGCTCCCGATCGCACCTTCGTTCTGGCACGAAACCACCGGGCTATGCAAGAGGACGCGGTCGTAGCGCCTAACCGCAAGCGACTGAGCATGACCTGGCGCACCGAGATCCGCACGCCAGGGCAGCCCACCGACAGCCGACGACTTGGGGATCTTCGGCTGGAGTGCGAAGTGGGTCTGGAGGCAGGCCTCGTGTCCAACAGCGGCCCGATCGGCCGGATCGCCGATCTGTTCACAAACACCAAGCGCTATTGCGACCGCAAGGATTCGAAATACATGTTTTTCGCTGAGCGGCCTGTATTCAACGTGACGCTGGTGGCGGGGGGCCGCCGGGAAGTGCTTTCAATCGACAAGTTGTACGCCATGGCGAGTGACGATCCCGACCTCAAGGCAGACCTGCCGTTTTGCGACTGCGAAATGCTGGTTGATCGCACTTACTTTCTTCCGCTGGGCGACCACAGTTGGCCGGACGACACGCGGGTTGAGTTTGATTACATGGACGGTCGCCCGTGACCCCTTCATTTGCTCGCCGTGCAGTTTGCGTTGCCGCCTGTTTGAGCGCGATCGGCTGCGCTGGCCCTGGTCGATTCGAAGCGGCGGGGCAGGGCGCTGGATCAGCCCGCATGACAACCGGCCAGACCGTCGGGCCGGAAACTGCCTTGGGCCTTGTTGCTGTGGACAAGAGCACCAAGACTGATGTCTCCACGGCGCTCGGCAATGCCATCGTCATCCCGTTCGACAGCGGCTATGCGGTGTGGGTCTACCGGTGGCCCCACTCGCAAAAGCCGGACCGTTTGGGTGCGGAGTTGGTCGTGCTGTTTGCGCCTTCGGGAATCGTCGCAAAGGTACGGCTGAGGCCGGAATTCAAGACGCTTGACTAGAGGGTTTCCCGTGCCTGAGCTGTACCTGTGGAACGTCTTACTGTTGAGGTTCGAAATTCGTTGTCTATCAATTCACCACTGAGGTGTAGCCCCGCCGCGAGCGACGCCGACCCTCCCTTGCAACGGCTAAAACACCGCAGCAAGGCCGATCTGCTGCCCTTGGCGGTAGTGTGCGCCGACCTCGCATGCCAATCGGACATCGCAACATTGCTCGAATACCGTCACGAAGTCCGACCCGCCGAATTGGAAATAGCCCAGTTCCTCGCCTTTACGGAGTACGGCACCAGGCTCGGCGGTGATCACGACTGATGCCACCTGTGCCATGCCAATGGCCAGACAAGCGACGAGGCCGATAGGTGACTCCAGTACCCACAGCCCACGGTGCTGAACAAATTGATAGCCGGTTCCTTCCACCGCATGGAGCGCACGGTTCTGCCCGCCGGAATCCAGTCCGTCTGTGTTTATGACATCAACGTCAAGATAGGCTTGGCCCTCAATGATTCGAGCTTCAATTACTTTGCCCGCCAAAGGGCTGTGAAAGCGATGGTAGTCAAAGGTGCGCAACGCGCAGTGCATGAACATGCCGCCAGCAAAGCGGTCAGCGTGGATGCTGTCCCTCAGCAATTCATGAATCGACCAGCGCAAGCCTTTGGCATCAACGGCCGGACTATCGACGCGGATGGTCGAGTCCCCACCGACCTGCCAGCGGCCAACGAAGCAGGCGTCGGCCGGTGAAACAACGACGGTGTCGTCGCCCAAACCACAGACCGGTCGGCGCCCCGGCTTGACGTGCCGCGCGAAGAACTGGTTGAAGGTGCGGTAGCCACTCGGCGGTGGCATGTAATCGTCCCATTGAAAAGCCGGATTCGTCTTGAAGCTGTCCACATGAACGGCAGAGGCAGGCTCGTCCAGGTAGCTGCCCCACGCCTTGGCGAAATCGACGATCCATTGCGACAGTGGCGTCAACGGCAAGCTAGCCACGCCAGGCGAAATGACCGACTGCAGGGCTTTCAGCGGTGGCTGATCCAGCACAAAGTAAAACTCGACCAGTTTGTCGTGCACAAGACACGAATCACCGGACTCGCGAGGTGCCCAACCCACCATCTCGTCGACATACACAAGATAGTCATCGAGCGATCTGATGCCTGATAACGCGTCGATGCGTTGCGTCGCAACCTGATCTAGGGCAACCTGGAACGGCCCAGCCCAGCCATGCTCCTTAACGAGATCCGCGAGTTTGATGGTGATGGGGTGCATATCGGACGATGGTGGCGATAGGTTGTAGAGAAATATCCTGATTTCCTCCGTCCGGCATTTGACAAAAACCAGGGCGGAAATGTGAGCGCTACTTACCAGTCCGTCAGTAAACACACAACGCACCCGATCCGTCGGTCTCAATTCAGCTTAACCGTTTGCCGATCCGTTTCGCGCTGCGCCTGCTCGATGGCCCAGTGCCAGCCACATACGAAAAATTGAACGTCTAAGCGGCGCTGAGCGGCATGCAGATTTAGGACGACAGGAGTGCTCGCACGTTCGAACTCGTATCGATGCCAGCGATTTCCCCTTCAGAGGCGCTAACACCCAGCTGCCTCCCACGGTTTGGATCACTCTCGCCCAGGCCCACCCAGCTTGAATCGAGAACAAAGCCTTTTCATTAGGGATCTAAATGCGAATCGTTCCTGTTAAGATTGAATTTCATGGCCGCAAACCGTGGCTTTCTGGAGAAGTTTCATCATGAATCGAAATGTACTTTCTGCCGTGGCAATCGCCATCAACGTCGTCGCCGGTGTTGGGGCGCAAGCACAAACGCAACCGGCGTTGCCCGCGCAAGTCGTGAACATTTATTCAGCCCGGCACTACCAAACCGACGAGGCGATGTACGCTAATTTCACAGCCCAAACCGGCATCAAGATCAACCGGCTGGACGGCAAGGAAGAAGAGTTGATGGAGCGAATCAAGAACGAAGGGGCCAGCAGCCCGGCGGATATTTTGATCACGGTGGACGCGTCTCGCCTGGAACTGGCCGACAAGGCTGGCATGTTCCAACCGCTGGCCTCCAAGCTGATTCAAGACCGCGTACCTGCCAGCCTGCGCACTGCCAACTGGGCCGCGTTTTCCACACGTGCTCGTGTGATCGCTTACAACACAGCCGCTGTCAACGGGCAGTGGGTTCAAACTTATGAAGACCTGAGCAATCCGCGCTTGAAAGGGCAGGTGTGCGTTCGCTCCGGATCTCATCCGTACAACTTATCGCTCGGTGCCGCATTGATTGCCCACGACGGTGAGGCTGCCACCGAGGCTTGGGCCAAGGGCGTGGTGGCCAACTTTGCGCGCAGCCCCAAGGGCGGTGACACCGACCAGTTGCGCGCCGTGGCTGCCGGCGAATGCGGCGTGACGCTGACCAACACCTACTACGTGGCGCGTTTGATGCGCTCCACCAAGCCTGAAGACGTGAAGGTCATGGCCGCGCTCACGGTGGTGTGGCCGAATCAAAAAACCTGGGGCACGCATCTGAACGTGTCGGGCGCCGGGGTGGTCAAAACCGCACCCAACCGCGCCAACGCGGTGAAGTTTTTGGAGTACCTGACCAGTGACTCGGCGCAGAGCTACTTTGCCGATGGCAACAACGAATGGCCGGTGGTGAAATCAGCCGTCATCAAGAACGTGGCACTCGATAAATTGGGTGCGTTCAAGGCCGACGATCTGGCGGTTGAAAAGTGGGCTCCGCAAACCAGCGCCGCGCAAAAAGTGTTTGACCGCGCTGGCTGGCGTTAAACAACCTCAGTCGCGTTTTCAAAGGCGTCTTTTCACGCCTTCCTTCGCAATTTGACGGCATAGAAAAATCAACGGCAACAAGCCCACCGCCACGATGGCCAGCGATGCGGTGGATGCCTCAGCCAAGCGCTCGTCCGACGCCAATGTGTAGGCCTGCGTGGCCAGAGTGTCAAAGTTGAAGGGCCGCATCACCAAGGTGGCGGGCAGCTCTTTCATGGTGTCTATGAACACCAGCAATCCTGCTGTGAGAAGGCTGCGACGCAGCAGCGGCAAATGCACGCGCCGCAAGCTGCGAGAAGCGCTCAAACCCAGGCTGCGCGCGGCATCATCCATGTGCGGTGTGACGCGGTGCAAGGCAGCGTCGGTGGTTTGCAGCGCGGCGCTGGCAAACCGCACCACGCAGGCGAACACCAATGCCGCGATGCTGCCGGTCAACATCAGGCCGACATTCCAGCCGAATTGCGCTTTCAACCACTGTGCCAATGCGTTGTCGAACTGTGCCAAGGGAATGAGCAGGCCCACGGCAATGACCGTGCCGGGCAAGGCGTAACCGCTTCCCACGGCCATGTGCGCCCAGCGCGTCAAACGCCCCGGTTCCAGACGGCGCGCGTAGGCCACCAACACGGCCACGACCACGGCGAGTACGGCGGTCAGGCCTGCCACAGTCACGCTGTGACGCGCCAACTCAACGAAGCGAAAGCCGAATTGCGCATCGCCCACGGTCAGCGCCCAGCGCATCAACAAAGCACACGGCAACGCAAAACCCAGCAGCACCGGCAAGGCGCAAAACGACATGGCGGCTGCCGCCTGCCAGCCGGTCAGCGGCGTGCCGCGCTGGGGCTGGGCGCGCAGACCAGTGCCGTGAAATCGGGCCGCGCCGCGCGAATGCCGCTCCAGCGCCAGCAACAGCAGCACAAAGCCCAACAAGCACATGGCCAATTGCGCGGCGGCCACGCGGTCTCCCAACGAAAACCAGGCTCGGTAAATGCCAGTCGTGAAGGTTTGCACCGCAAAGTAAGACACCACACCGTAGTCGGCCAGGGTCTCCATCAATGCCAAGGCCACACCGGCTGCGATGGCAGGGCGTGCCATCGGCAAGCTCACCCGCCACAGGCGTTGCCAAGGCCCCAACCCCATGGCACGTGCGGCTTCCAGCAGGGCTGCGCCGCGTTCCAGAAATGCAGTGCGGGTGAGCATGTAGACATACGGGTACAGCACCAAGCTCAACATCCACATGGCACCACCGGTAGAGCGCACTTCAGGGAAGTGGTAGTCGGAGCGCGTCCAACCCATCAACTCGCGCAGATAGCTTTGCACAGGGCCCACAAATTGAAGCAAGTCGGTGTAGGTGTAGGCCATCACGTAGGCAGGCATGGCCAACGGCAGCACCAACATCCAATCAAAACTGCTGCGCATCGGGAAGTCGAAATGCGTCACCAACCATGCCGTGCCCACGCCCAGCAATGCCGTCAGCAGCGCCACCCCAACGCACAACCACAGGGTGGTGACGATGTAGTCAGGCAGCACGGTTGACAGCAAATGCGCCCATGTGACAGACGTGCCACCGTGCAGCACATTGCTGCCCACCGACAACACCGGCAGCGCCATCAAAGCCGCCAACACAACGGACAATGCGCTCAATCCGCCTATGCGCCAAGGTGAGCCGAGCCGGCGAGTGGCTGGGACGTCGCCAGGCAGACCGTTAACGTCGGCAAGGCTCGGGTTCATGGTTTGCGAATGCGAGTCATTCGTAAAGAGTGTAAGGTACAGCTCTGGATTTCGCACAGGTACCGTCGTTCTCATCATGTCTTTGTCTACTGCTCCGCTGCCGTCAAGTTCGTTCAGGCCATTGCTCAGCCTCAGCCATCTGCACCACCGTCACGGCCTGCGCGAGACGGTGATCGATCTCAGCCTGAACGTGTCGAAAGGCAGCATTTGCTGTTTGCTGGGTCCGTCGGGCTGCGGGAAAACCACGGTGCTGCGCTGCATAGCAGGCTTCGAGCCTGTGCACAGCGGTGAAATTCGCATTGCGGGTGAGCTGGTCAGCGGCCCTTGCGTGCATGTGCCAGCCGAGAAGCGCCGCGTCGGCATGGTGTTTCAAGACCATGCTTTATTCCCGCACTTAAGCGTCTTGGCCAACGTGGCGTTCGGAACGGCGCGTCGCCGTGCAGACTTGGAACGCGCACGCGCTTTGTTGGACACCGTCAATCTGAGCAGCGTTGCCCTCCGCTATCCGCATGAGCTGTCGGGCGGCCAACAACAGCGCGTGGCCTTGGCGCGTGCGCTGGCTCCGGAGCCCCGCTTGTTGCTGTTGGACGAACCCTTTTCCAACCTCGACCTGGAACTGCGCGAGCAATTGGCGGTGGAAGTGCGCAGCCTGTTGAAGGCCAGCGCTGCCACTGCCATTTTCGTGACCCACGACCAGCACGAAGCGTTTGCCTTGGCTGACGAGATCGCGGTCATGAAAGACGGCCGCTTGCAGCAATTGGACAGCGCCTACCGGCTGTATCACCAGCCGGGCAACCGCTTCGTGGCCGACTTTGTGGGCCAAGGTGTGTTCGTTCGAGGCACGGTGATAGGGCCGCGTCGATTAGCGCTAGCCGATGGTGAGTTCGGCGACATCAGCGCCGATGAGCCACTGCGCCTTTCGGGTGCCGGTATGTCCGGGGCTGTTTTGTCGACAGCTGGTGTGTTGGGAAACAGTGCGTCGAACCACGATCGCGCATGCACCGTGGGCAGCACGGTGGACGTGCTGCTGCGCCCCGACGATGTGATTCACGATGACGCCAGCCCCGTGCTGGCGACCGTGCTTAGTCGCGCCTTTTTAGGGGCGGAGTTTCTATACACCTTGCGTCTGAGCGGTGGCAGTCGCCTTTTGGCCCTGGTGCCTTCGCACCACAACCACGCGGTGGGTGAGCGCATTGGCGTGCGCTTGCTACTCGACCACCTGATGCTCTTCGAACCCGCCGCTGAACCGCACGAGGACGCCGCTAAATCGTGAGCGGGCTCGGGCATGTTATGACTTTCACGCTGCGTTCAGCAAAGCGTACGAAGTCGTTGAACTGCACTGGTTTAGCCATCACATTGCCTTGTACGCTGTCGAATTTCAGTAAGCGCGCGGCGATTGAGTATCGTAAACATAGCCTCAAAAGAGTAGCAATCTTGCCCTTTAACGCGGCAGTAGAGAGCCGCTCGATGACGAGCACTAACGTAAGTCATTGATTATTGGTCTGGCGGGAGAGCGGACGAAAGTAGGGGCTGGGTTTTGGCAAAGCCGCACAATAAAATTCCACCGTCTTTGTCCGGCAGGTTCCAATGATGCTGGTGATTGAAGCTCGGTCGATTGACGATCTATCGGAGAGACCGCCTGTCAGATAGGCAACCGTTGACCGGGAACTCATCACTGACGTGCTGGGACTGTCGTTGGCGGAGGGGAAGGCATTCATGGCTGCTGCCCAGCGGTTCTTTGTTCAGGCTCAGTGTCTCGGCATCGCCGACGCTCATGCGCATCGCCCGGAGTGCGCGAAAAGGATGATGCAGGTACTTCCACTCACCGCCGACCTTGAAGTAGGGTTCGTCCATTCGCCAACTCAAACCGACTGGGCGCTTGCGCCGACGGAACGTGGCCTCGAGCACCGGCAGCATCTTGATCGACCAGCGATGCAACGTGGAGTGATCGACGAAGACCCCGCGCTCGGCCAACATCTCCTCGACGTTGCGAAGGCTGAGGGGGTACGCCGCAGCGGGAACACCTCATAAATGCGGGCGATTTGTGCCGCCCACAGGTAGTGCGATGGTGGGCGAGGTTTGGGTTTGACCTGCGGCTCAGGCTGGCGAACTGCGTCAACGCTAGACACACCAGGCACGCTGCCCGCGCTGCCAGCGCTGCCCGCATCCGTGCACGCAGCATCAGCCACAGAACTGCGCACCACAGGCGCCGCCACCTGCGCATCCTGCGCCATCGCAGTCACCGCAGCACGCAGTGGCGAATTCGGAGCCAGCACGCCGTAATAGCGATGCCGGTGGGTGCGCGGTGGCGGCACCAGTTGGGCAAAGCGGTTGACTCGGCCTGCAGCCTGCAGCCTGCAGCCTGAAGGCTGCAGTTGCTCGCGCCTGTGCCGCTCCATGGGCGACTTGCTTTCGCGCTGCTTCACCGG
>Ga0136636_10001054_pt1 | contig 15595 bp, 15 predicted proteins | sample AntDrymUQ8522106_2_FD_104653 | JGI IMG/M metagenome (GOLD analysis project Ga0136636, IMG submission 104653) | Polar desert sand microbial communities from Dry Valleys, Antarctica - metaG UQ852 (21.06) | ecosystem: Environmental > Terrestrial > Soil > Desert | place: Antarctica: Dry Valley... | reverse complement strand
GTCATGTTTGTGACGGCGATGGCTGCCGTGCCGCTCGGTGTTGCGGCTGGCCTCTATCTCGAGGAATACGCCAAGCGCAACTGGATCACCAACATTATCGAGATCAACATCACCAATCTGGCGGCGGTGCCCTCGATTGTCTATGGTTTGCTCGCGCTGGGTATCTTCGTCTATCAGTTCGGTTTCGGTCAGAGCATCCTGTCGGCCGGCCTGACGCTGGCGCTGCTCATCCTGCCGATCATCATCGTCGCCACCCGCGAAGCGATCCGCGCCATTCCGGCAATGATCCGCGAAGGCTCGATGGCGGTTGGTGCGACGCGCTGGCAGACCTGCCGTTACCACATCGTCCCCTACGCCATGCCCGGCATCCTGACCGGCGTCATTATCGGTCTCGCCCGCGCCATCGGCGAAACGGCACCGATTATCACCATCGGCGCGCTGACCTTCATCGCCTTCCTGCCGCCGGTGCCTTTCACCGAAATGGCGCCAGGTGTAAGCGCCGGCCTGTTCGATTGGATGATGTCGCCTTTCACCGTGATGCCGATCCAGATTTTCAACTGGACCTCGCGTCCCGACCCAGCTTTTGAAGTCAATGCTGCCGCCGCCGGCTTCGTGCTGATGGCTATGGTGCTGTCAATGAATGCCGTGGCGATTTACCTGCGCTACAAGTTGCGCAAGAACATCAAATGGTAATTGCTGCGGTAAACACCGAAAAAAGCCAAAAAACGAATATTGAAATGGAATCGAAAATGCAAATTAACGACAACCTGACACTCAAGGCCGAAGCCCGCAACCTCAACTTTTTCTACGGTGAGAACAAGGCGCTCAAGAACATCAACATGCCGATCTACGACAAAAAGGTCACCGCCCTGATCGGTCCTTCCGGTTGCGGTAAATCGACCTACCTGCGCAGCTTTAACCGCATGCACGATCTTTACCCGGGCAATCGTTACGAAGGCGAAATCCGTTTCTTCCCGGACAACACCAATCTGTTGTCTTCGGATGTTGATCCAATTGAAGTCCGCATGCGTATTGGCATGGTTTTCCAGAAGCCGAATCCGTTTCCGAAATCGATTTTCGAGAATGTTGCTTTCGGCCTGCGTGTGCGTGGCGAGAACAACAAGCGGGTACTTGATGACAAGGTTGAGCACGCCCTTAAAGGAGCGGCGATTTGGGACGAAGTCAAAGATCGTCTGCCAGAACTTGCTTCCAACCTCTCCGGCGGCCAGCAACAGCGTCTGTGTATTGCCCGCGCCTTGGCGACCGACCCTGAACTGCTCCTGTTCGACGAGCCAACTTCGGCACTCGATCCGATTGCCACGGGCGCTATCGAGGAACTGGTGCATGAGCTGAAAAAGCGCGTCACCATCCTGATCGTTACCCACAACATGCAACAGGCAGCCCGTGTCTCTGATTACACTGCTTACATGTACTTGGGTGAAATGATCGAGTTCGGCAAGACCGACGAGATATTTATCAAGCCGCAGGACAAGCGCACTGAAGACTACATCACCGGCCGTATGGGCTAACGAGGATAGTGATATGAACGAAAGCCAACATCTCTCCAGCCAGTTCGACGAAGAACTTAGCCGTTTGCGCACCCATGTGCTGCAAATGGGTGGTTTGGTCGAAACCCAGGTTTCTTCTGCCATCGAGGCTTACTCAACCGGTGAAATTGCCAGCGTCAAAAGTATTGTCGATGCCGACCACAAGGTTAATGAGCTGGAAAAAGCCATTGACGATGACTGCGCTCATATCATCGCCAAGCGTCAGCCAACGGCTTCCGACCTGCGCTTGATTCTCGGCATCAGCAAGATCGTTACTGATCTCGAGCGCGCCGGTGACGAAGCCAAGAAAATCGCCAAGGGCGTCCGCCGGATTTATGAAAATGGTCACGTGCCGTCGCAGTTCGGCATTGGCGTCCGCCATCTCGCCGAAGCCGCCATTGTCATGGTGCGTCAGGCGCTCGACGCTTTTGCCCGGCTTGATACCGATCTCGCCCGCTCGGTGATTCGCGCCGATACCGAGGTGGATACCGAGTTCAAGTCGATCATCCGACAGCTGATTACCCACATGATGGAAGATCCCCGCACGATCACCACGTCAATCGACATTATCACCATTGCTCGTGCCGTTGAACGGATTGGCGATCACGCTAAAAATATCTCGGAACAGGTTATTTTTATTGTTGAAGGTCGTGATGTTCGCCACACCGGCAAGGAAGGAAGCAAGTGACTCCGACCATTCTGGTCGTCGAAGACGAGCCGGCGATCCAGGAACTGGTAGTCATCAACTTGAAGCACGCTGGCTTTCTTGTCGTGCGGGCTGGTAGTGCTGAAGAAGCTGAATCGACGATCCGCGCCGCGCTGCCCGATCTGGTCATTCTCGACTGGATGTTGCCAGGGCAGTCCGGTGTTGCGCTAGCCAAGAAGATTCGCGCCGATGAGCGGACGCGCGAACTGCCGGTCATTATGCTCACCGCCCGTGTCCATGAAGAAGACAAGGTGCAGGGGCTGGAAGCCGGGGCGGACGATTACATTACCAAGCCATTTTCACCGAAGGAACTGGTGGCTCGCGTTCGTGCCGTGCTACGTCGCCGGGCACCACATCTGGCTGGCGAAGCGGTTGAGGTCGGCGATCTGGCGCTTAATCCGGCCACACATCGCGTGCTGGCTGGTGGCCAACCGATTGAACTGGGGCCGACCGAGTTTCGTCTGCTCTTCTTCTTCATGACGCATCCCGAGCGTGTTTACTCGCGGGCGCAATTGCTTGATGAAGTCTGGGGCGACCATGTTTTTATCGAGGAACGCACGGTGGATGTCCATATCCGCCGCTTGCGAGCCGCGCTGGAGAGTTCCGGTCATCACGAGCGGGTTGAAACCGTGCGTGGTACGGGCTACCGCTTCCGGGGAGCCTGAACGGGGTGTCAGCACAAATAATTCGGGCCATTTTTCTGGCCCTGCTGACCGCCATCATCGCTTTGCCGGTCGGGCATTTTTATGCCCAATGGGCAGGTTGGTCAGTTTTTTGTGCCGGCCTTGCCCTGCAAATGACTTTCCATTTTCGCAATTTCGCCCGGCTTGATCGTTGGTCAAAAGCGCCGGTGGTGGATAGTAGTCTGGAAGGCGAGGGCGCCTGGGATGGTATTTTTGGCCGTCTTTACCACCATGAAAAAGAGCTGCAAGCGAAAATCGACCGCCGGGATCAAGAAATTGAGATGTTGATTGCCGCCGGGCAGGCGCTGACTGATGGTGTCGTTCTGCTCGACCAGAACGACCATATTCTGTTCTGTAACACGACGGCCGAAATGCAGTTGGGGCTGGCGATCCGGACGGATCGCGGGCAGCCGATCAGTAACCTCGTGCGGCAGCCGGAATTCGTTGCCTACTTGAAAAACACAGATATCACCCGGCCGTTGACCTTGCGTTCGGATCGCAAGGAAGGATGGGTTTTGTCGATCCACCTGATTCCCTACGCTGGCAACCGGCGGCTGATGCAGGTCAAGGATGTGACACAGACCGACCGCCTTGATCGTATGCGCCGTGACTTTGTCGCCAATGTTTCGCACGAACTGCGCACGCCGCTAACTGTACTGTCGGGCTTTCTCGAAACCATGCAGGAGATTGAGGTCGACGGCAGCGAGCAGAAGCGCTATCTGGCGATGATGTCCGAGCAGTCCACCCGAATGGAATCAATTGTTCAGGATTTGCTGACGCTGTCCTCGATTGAATCAGCGCCGCCGCCAGACAACGACCTGGTCGATATGGCCAACCTGATCGACAAGCTGCGGCGCGATGCCGAAGGGCTATCAGCCGGGCGTCACAGCATCATTATTGAAACCGATGGCCAGGGTGACCTGCGCGGGGCTGAGCCGGAACTGGTTAGTGCATTCACCAACCTGGTCGCCAACGCCGTGCGCTATACGCCGCCCGGCGGTACGGTGCGCATCGGCTGGCACGCCAGACCGCAGGGCGCCGAGTTTTCAGTCGAAGATACCGGCATCGGTATCGACCCGAAACACATCCCTCGCCTGACTGAACGCTTCTACCGCATCGACCGTGGCCGTTCGCGCGATGCTGGCGGCACCGGCTTGGGGCTGGCCATCGTCAAGCATTCACTGAACCGGCATCAGGCACAACTTGAGATCAAGAGCCGGCTGGGCGAAGGGAGCCGCTTCAGTGCGAAGTTCCCGGCCAGTCGCGTGGTTGGCGTTTAAGCGGGGCGACCAATTTCCGCTGGGGCCTTGCTCCTTTGGGAGGATAATCCCGGCCGAAGGCGCTTTCGCCAATCAATAGAAATCAAGGAAAACCCCCATGAGCATGTCAAAAACCGATCTTGAGAAGAATCGCGGCAACAAAATTAACGGCAAAATGGGTGCGGCAGGTATTCCAGATCGCTTTGGCGCGGGTGCTGCCGGCAGCATCGACAAGCGCGAACAACGCAAGCTCGATCAGGCCGCCGGCTTGATTCCCTTTGCCTGCAAATTGCCGGCCGAGTTGGTCAAGCAAGTGCAGGCGCGCGGTATGGCGCATGAGGGCGGGGTCAACGCTTTCCTGGCTGATTTGTTGAGCCAGGAACTGACCAAGGCCGCTTAATAAGGGCCAATAATTACGCCAGCGGCGACGCTGGCCTAATCAAAAGACGGTTTTAGCCTTATTTTTCGGGTTGACCCTAGGGCCAGCCGTTGTCTCTGTGGTCATAGCATCGGTGCTGAGGCCACTCAAGTGGCGAAAATTCAAGGAGCGACAGGTTTGACCCGGCTGGCCGCCAGTTTTGCCCGCTCCCGTGCTTCTGTCACATCTTTGCCATTGGCCACGGCGACGCCCATCCGCCGTTTTTTGAACGACTCTGGTTTGCCGAACAGGCGAATGTCGCTGCATGGCACGGCCAGGGCGGATTCAATGCCGGCAAAGGCAATGCCCTTTTCTTCCATGCCGCCGTAAATGACGGCCGAGGCACCGGGCTCGCGCAAGGCGGTATCAACCGGCAGGCCAAGGATGGCGCGGGCGTGCAGTTCAAACTCCGAGTAGCGCTGCGAACAGAGCGTCACCAGCCCGGTGTCGTGCGGCCGGGGGCTGACTTCGGAGAACCAGACCTGGTCGCCCTTGATAAATAGTTCAACGCCAAACAAGCCGCGGCCACCGAGGTTGCCGGTAACGGCGGCAGCGATTTCCTGCGATTTCTTCAATGCAATGGGTGACATCGGCTGTGGTTGCCAGGATTCGACGTAATCGCCGGAAACCTGAATATGGCCAATCGGCTCACAGAAATAAGTTTGCACGATACCGTTTTCATCACGGGCACGTACGGTGAGCAGGGTTATTTCGTAGTCGAAGTCGATGACACCTTCGACAATGATCCGCCCGGCCTGGACCCGGCCACCGCTGGCGGCGTAGTCCCAAGCGGTCTGTACGTCGGCTGGGCCGCGCAACATCGACTGCCCCTTGCCGGAGGAGGACATCACCGGTTTGACGATGCACGGGTAGCCAATGCCTTTTTCGCCATTGCTGCCATCAACCGCCGCCTGTAATTCGGCCAGCGTATCGGCGAAGCGGTAAGCCGAGGTTGGCACACCGAGTTCTTCGGCGGCCAGACGGCGGATGCCTTCGCGGTTCATCGTCAACTTGGTGGCCCGGGCAGTGGGGATTACTTCGGCCAGCCCGGCGGCTTCGATCTCGACCAGCATGTCAGTGGCGATGGCTTCGATTTCCGGCACGATCAAATGCGGCTTTTCCAGCTCAACCAACTTTCGTAAAGCCGCGCCATCGGTCATCGAAATGACATGGGCGCGATGCGCCACCTGATGGCCGGGGGCGTTTTCGTAGCGGTCGACGGCAATTACTTCAACGCCAAAGCGTTGCAGTGCAATGATCACTTCTTTGCCGAGTTCACCGGCGCCGAGCAGCATGACGCGCGTCGCGGTGGGGGAAAGCGGGGTACCGATTTGCATATGAATCTCCATAATGTTCAATTTTGAATTTTGCCGAATTCAGGCGTCGACCGCAGCAGAGTCAACGGCTGGGCAGTGATGCCGTACTTGTCGTCCTTGCCACGGCATCAGATCGCGTAATTATTTCAACTCGCCACTATTCAATGCCGCAACAAAAACCTGCCACTGCTGCTGGTTTGTCTCAGTCATTTGGTTTGCGATGGTGAGCATTTCGGCCGGCCATTTTTCACCTTGGGCGAAAGCGATCAGCTCATCGGCATTGGCCGAGCCGGATCTTCCGGCGGCGCGCAGTTGATCCCAGGCGAGAAGCTTCCCCATGGTGGCGGCAACTTCCTGGAGACGTTCCAGCTTCTTGCCCCATTCGCCGATCGCTACCCGATCTTCCGACGGTTGCAAGCCTTTAAGAATGTACGGCTTGCCCTTGAGTTTTACGGCATGGAGAAAGGCGTGATCGACCGCTTGCAGGCAGTTTTGAATGCCCACGACGCGGTTGGCCTGATCCGGCCAGGCGGGTTGCTGGATGCCCAAGCGCTCAAGATGCGGCAGCAGGGATGAGGCTTTGGCTTCCTTGAGGTCGATGAGGTAATTGCCGTCGGGTGAGCCTTTGCCTTCGACCAGCACGACAAACCTTGGGACACCGAGGCTGCCGGTGCCAGCGATGCGTTGCGCCACATCGAGCACCTGATAGAACTTTGGATCAGGCTGCGTCGCAGCAAATTGCGCCATGAACTCGATGACATCCTGCCGCTCCTCAGCTGAGACCGGCAGGGCTTTTTCACCATCGACCTTGAGCTCGCGCTGCTTGCCTTTGTGGCTGGTGCGCTTGTCGAGAAAGGCGGCGCGCTGGCGTTTTTGCAAACTGCTGAGCAACTCGTTGACCAGGCCGGTCGAGGTTTCCGGCTCAACCCACATCGGCTTGCCCCTGAGTAGTGCCTGCCGGTAAGCATCGACACAGCTTTCGCTGACGGCGGAAATCTCGGCCGGCGTGGCGTGTAGTTCGGCCGCACCGCTTTGCAGGCTGGTCAACAGCCGCAGCATGTCCCAGCTGACAGGGGCGAGGGCGGCTTCGTTGAAGTCGTTGATGTCGAAATAGACCAGACGGTTGTCACCCTTGTAGCTGCCGAAGTTCTCGAAATGCAGGTCACCGCAGCACCAGGCCAGCGGCGCCTCGCAGGTCAAATTTGAATCGGGTAATGCGGCGTAAAACAAATGGCAAACGCCGCGCAGAAAGATGAAGGGGCTTTGCGCCATTTTTTCGTATTTCATCGCCAAGCGCACCGGATCACGGCCGGTGTTGGTTTGCTTGATGGCGGCAATAATGTCGAGGGCGGGCGGCGGGTTAGTTGATTTAGTCATTGAAATGTCCTGATCTGATTTTTCGACACCCGGTTTAACGGAAGTGAGCCGCCCAGTTGTTAGCGGTTGTACTGAGTGATTTTGCCCAAATGCTGCTGTTTGGCCAGTATAGCCAGCAAGGTGATCATATCTACGAGATGCAAAGGTTTTCGCGCCACTTCTGCTCAAGGCATTCCGGCTCGGTTAATGTGCGCTAGCGCCTCAGCAATAACCGGCAAAGTAGCGTAGATTCAAGCCAACACAAACTGAAAGCCTGAGCGATGCCAAAAACGGATACAGCTAAACCATTCGCCATGATTCGCGAGTTTCATCTTGCCGACTGGTTCACACTTGCCAATGCAGCCTGCGGCACCGGGGCCTTGTTCTCGACCATGAGCTATCTGGAAACCGGCGATGTCAGGCATGTTTTCTTTGCCGGCTGGCTGGTTGTCGCGGCCATGGTGTTCGATGTGCTGGATGGCCGGGTGGCGCGCTGGCGGCAGAAGTCATCCTCCCTCGGGCGTGAACTCGACTCTCTGGCGGACGTTATTTCTTTCGGCGTTGCCCCGGCGATGATTGCTTATAGCTGCGGCATGCAAGGTCTGTTCGACCGCATTGTCCTGGTCTATTTCGTGGTTTGCGGCGTGTCGCGCCTGGCCCGTTACAACGTTACCGCCGAAGCGCTTTCAGACGGTGGTGACAAAGTGAAATACTTCGAGGGCACACCGATCCCGACTTCGCTTCTGCTGGTCGGCCTGATTATGCTGGCCGCCGCCAATGACGCATTACGCGACCGACTCTGGTTTGGCGAAATCAGCCTTGCCGGCTTTACGCTGCATCCTTTGGTCCTTCTGTTCGCGCTCTCCGGCTCTCTAATGATCAGCCGAATCCGCATACCCAAATTTTGAAGCGGCGCTGGCCTCGAATTCAGGCAAATTTTCGTGTCGACCGGAGCAATCCTTGCGGCGCTCAGAGACTCGATGAGCAAGAAGCTCAGCCCGGCGGGAGTGTCAACGGGCTCAATTACCAACCGCCATGAAGCGCCTTGAACAAGGCGAGCGATGCTTGCAGGCGCAGCAGCCGGACCTGCGCCATGACCAAGCCGGGATTGGCTTATCTTCGCCAAACCTGGCCTACCAAGCGAAATGGCCGCCCACCGTGAGAGCGGTACAGGCCGTCAGGACAACCGCTAGACGCACGAACTTATGCCAGTGTCCCGGACTCGGTGCGGCGCGGCGGTAGGCGCAGAATCCTTGGGGGCAATAGGCATTTTGGTATCAGTAGTCATATCTGCGCCGCGCCGGTGGGAGCTACTTGTATTTCGTGTTGGGTCGAAAATAGCAAAGCGTCTTCATGGGTGATTGTCCCATTTTTTACCGCCAGGTCGATTTCAGTTTTTGCATCACGTTTTCTCCCAAAGGCCAAATAAACCTCGGCCTTGCTCAGTGGATTCATCTCGCCAGTTTGCATCTCGGGCATAAGCGGTTCGGATTCTGAAGCGTCAATATCGCGTGGAACTGCTGACGTCTGGTTAGCCGGACGCGTTGCCTGGCGGCGGCGCCAAAGGTTCAGCAAACCAGCCTCCAGCGCCAGGGCGAGCACCACGCTCAATACTTTAATAACGCGAAAAACTGGCTTGTACGCCATAGCCACTCCGGGCAGTTAAGCTGAGTTTGATGCTTGCATCTTGGTTGGCCGGCTTATTTACAAACCCGGATATGTGGTGATGGGCTTTTAGTCAGCGCTGTCAATTACAAAACATCACCACCACGATGCCGTTTATGTACTGTGTTTTCGGTGCGTTACCGCACATGGTTCATTCTCCAAACCTCCGGTAAAACCAGACTTTTCCCAGATGGATCAAGACCACAAACGACAATAAAATGCCGGCCAGCAAAGCCCAGTATAGCAGTGGCAGGGCGACCAGACCAAAGGGTTCGGCCAGGGGTGAAATGGTCAGCAGGGCACCGACGCTGACAATAATCACCAACGACAGGATCAGCGGCCAACTGGCCCAACTCTGTACGAAGGGCATCTTGTTGGTGCGGATGAAGTGAATGATCAGGGTCTGAGTAAAAAGTGACCCGATGAACCAGCCGGTATGAAACAGCGCCGGGTTTTGCCAGCAATCGAACAGATAAAGCATCATAAATTAGGTCAGGTAGTCGAAAATCGAGCTGATCGGCCCGACAAACAGGAGGGCTTCCAGCTAATCGTGCTTGATCAGAAAGATGGTGGGAACCATCTCGGCAATGGAGGCGATCATCAACCAGGTGAACTTATTTACGCCTTTGTCGAAACGGGTCAGCTGATCTTGCCGAGAAGCCGCATCAAGGTTGATTGGTGTTTTTCGCGGGTAATCTCGTTCGGACCCGCTTGCTTCAGGCGCAAATTGGCTTTTGCGCAGGCACAGGCCAGATCCGATTGATCAAAATAAAAAAAAGGCGCCGTAGAACTGGCGCCATAAAGGCTCAAGGAGAGCTTGGAGATACTGGATTCAGTATCTGCAAATTTTCTCGGTGTGTATGTGCGGCAGAGCACTTAGGAAATCGCTGATTAAATCAATCTTGTTGTTCCTGCGTAGTCGGGAACCCAGGAGAATCAAGGTGCTGAATTCCTGCCTGCGCGGGAACGACGAATAAATCAGCGTTTCCTTAGCGCGCCGTATGCTGCGGTCGACACCAAATTTTGGGCAAATTTCCCGGTCGACCGCAGCATTCTCCCTCTGGCTTGTCACCGCTTTGTCACTGGGGCGTCACAGAGCTTTCACCGCGGCTGGCTATGGTGGCGACATGCCCAAGGTCAGATCAGTATTTCTCTCCGACATCCACCTCGGCACGCGGGCGTGCCAGGCGGATCGTTTAGTTGGTTTTCTCCGCGACTACCCTGCCGACCAGACTTATCTGATCGGCGACATCATCGATTTCTGGGCGATGAGCCGCAGCATCTACTGGACGCCGGCGCAGAACACCGTGGTCCAGAAACTGCTGCGCCGGGCTCGCCATGGTGATCGTGTCGTCTTCATTCCGGGCAACCATGACGAGGCGCTGCGCGACTACTGCGGCATCATTTTCGGCGACATCGAAGTGGTCGATGAATTGATCCATGAAACCGCCGACGGCCGCCGCTTCCTGCTCATTCACGGTGATGTCTTCGATCAGGTGACGCGTCACCATCGCTGGGTCGCGGTGCTTGGCGACAAGGCTTACGACTTGCTGGTCCGGATCAATCACTGGCTGTCCTGGGGGCGGCGCAAGCTCGGCATCTCCGGCTACTGGTCGCTGGCCGGCTACGCCAAGCGCAAGGTCAAAACGGCGCTTAATTTCATTTTCGATTTTGAAGATTCAGCCATCCACCACGCCCGCGAGCGCGGCCTGGATGGTGTGATATGTGGCCATATTCACTGGGCGACGATCCGTGATTTCGACGGCTTGACCTACGTCAATTGCGGCGACTGGGTCGATTCCTGCACGGCCATCGTCGAGCACTTCGACGGCCGTCTCGAACTGGTCGCCTGGGGCGAGCAGCCAGTAGCAGCCAAGCTGGCGGCGCCCATCCCTGAACCCGAACATGCGGAGGCTTGAATGCGCATCCTGATGGTGTCTGACGTCTATTTTCCCCGGGTTAACGGGGTGTCTACCTCGATTGAAACCTTCCGCAAAACCCTGGCGGCGCAAGGTGTTGAGGTACGTTTGGTCGTGCCGCGCTACGGCGACGAGCCAGAGGCCGAAGGGATTATTCGCGTTCCCGGCCGGCCCATCCTGGGGGATCCGGAAGATCGTCTGGTCGGCTGGCGGGCCATGCATCGCACTGTGCTGGCAGCGGCGCAAGATTGCGATCTGATCCACATCCAGACCCCGTTCATCGCCCATTACGCCGGCCTCAAGGCTGCCCGCAAGCTTGGCCTGCCGGTGGTCGCCACCTATCACACGCTATTTGAAGAATACATCCAGCACTACGCGCCATTTTTGCCCGGCGGCTGGTTGAAAGGCCAGGCCCGTGGCCTGTCGCGGCGCCAGTGCAATGCGCTCGATGCGGTCATCGTGCCCTCCAGCGCCATGCAACAACGCCTTAATAAATATGGCGTCAACAAACCGCTGCATGTCCTGCCGACCGGCATTCCGCTCGCCCAGTTCGCCGGCGGCAATGGCGCCGCCTTTCGCTACAAGCACGGCATTCTCTCGACCCGGCCGATGGCGCTGTTTGTCGGGCGGGTGGCGCATGAGAAAAATATCGGCTTCCTGTTGCAGGCGCATACCCATGCCCTGGGCCTGCGGCCCGATCTTTTGCTGGTGATTGCCGGCGAAGGGCCAGCAATGGAGGATCTGAAAACGCAAGTCAAAACGCTGGGTTTGCGCGACTCGGTCCAATTCATCGGCTATCTCGATCGCCAGCAGGATTTGCCGGATTGCTATGCCGCCGCTAATGCCTTCGTCTTTGCCTCGCGTACCGAAACCCAGGGCCTGGTCTTGCTTGAGGCGATGGCGGCCGGCTTGCCGGTGATTGCGCTCTCCGAAATGGGAACGACGGACATTTTGGCGCCCGGTCGTGGTGCAATCTCTCCCTCGGCTGAGCCGCAAGCCTTCGGTGAAATGCTCGGCAAGTTCCTCAATCAGACCTCTGCCTGGCGCCATTTGCGCGAGGAAGCACCGATTTATGCCCGGGAATGGTCGGATGTGGCGATGGCCGGGCGTCTGGCCGAGCTCTATCGTGAGCTGGCAGGTCTGAAACTTGCTCAAGAAACATGCTTGACGCCATCCGGCGAGAATTACACTTCGGGTGCCGTCGCCTAACCATCCACCCAAGCAAAGTCATGATCGAACAATTCGAACAAAACTGTCAGCAATGCCGTTATTTCAAAGCAGTCGATGCGATGAACGGCACTTGCCATCGCTTTCCGCCCCTTTTTGCTGGCGAAAGCTCCCCCCGGGAGGTGCATCACTGGCGCTTCCCGGCGGTCAGCCTGCATGCCTGGTGTGGCGAGTTTTTGCCTCCGCGTCCGGGTCAGGCAACGTCAGCTGGTGGCGCCAGCATCTGATTGATTTTGCGCAGCCGCTCGGCCATCACGCGCATCACTTGCGTGGCGAAAAACGGTGTTTGCTGGACAAGAAACTGGAAGCGTTTTTCGTCGACTGCGACAAATTCGCAATCCGTCAGCGCGACAACGCTGGCTGAACGTGGGCCGGGCAGGACCATGCCCACCTCGCCGACAATGCTACCGTGTTGCAGGCTTTCCACCACCCGCTTGCCGACCATGACTTCCGCGCTGCCGATGCTGAGGACGAACATCATGTGCCCTTCTTCACCTTCAGAAAATAAGGGTTGCCCGGCGGGAACCTTGATGATTGTCGGGTTGTGGGAAAACAATTCGAAGAAAATCATGGGCGTCCTTACGGGAAGTCAGAAACTTCGTTTTTAACATGCGCTGGGCGTCTGTTCGTTACAGTAAGGTTACATATTTGACTGGCGGGTTCTAGAACAAGCGTGGCGTGATCAGGCGCAGGCCAATTGAAACCCAGTATTTGTCATGGACGTGGCCGAATTGGCTACCGTAGGTCGTGTCGACCTGGATATGACCCGGCACAATCCAGTAGCGCAGGCCGGTCTGAAAATAGGCGTTGCTTTTGTCCTGGCCGTAGCTTTCGGCAATGATGTAAAGCCTTTCGCTGGTTTGTAATTCGCTGCCAATGCCCCAGGTCAAGCGGTGACTATGGCTTTCCCGTTCGTTCAAATCACCAATGTTGGTGTGGATGACGACGCGATCATCAGCGAACGAAAAACTGACCGGAATGTAGAAATAGGGCGAGCCAGATGCTTCCGAGCCGGGCTGTTTGGCATAGCCCGCCGCAAAGCCGATGCCATAGCCGTTGGTTTCGAGCGGTTTCAACAGGGTTTTGCCCTGCACGACAAAGGCACTGCTTTGGCGCTCGCCATCGCTAAAAGCCAGCGCGCCACCCAGTGTTAGCTCGAAATTTCCACCCGGGTTACAAGCCGGCAAAGCCCAGAACTCGCGCTCCTTACCATGCAAGTGCGCCCATGATTCGACCTGGCAGGCACCAGCATCGGTCAGCCGGGCATCGTCGGTAATCATCGGACGTGCCGCCTGAGCCGGCATTGCAAATAAGAGAGCGAGCGGCAGCAGGAAGCGAAGGGGTTGAATTTTCATGGGCCAATTATTGTAGCGGTAGATTCTGACAATTCGGTGACAAACCCTGTCATCAAGGCTTAGTAAAGACGGGCTGCAGGTGATGGTGTACAAGGCGTTCTACGTTTCAATCCACGCCCCCCGTTGCCGAGGGGCGATGCAAGCCAGCCCAAGTCGGGCGGCCACCCTTGGCGAAATTCTCCTCGACGGCGTCATGCATGATGCCGGCAATAACGCCCATCACCGGGGATAGATTGCTGGCTGCCTTGGCCAGGCGCTGAAGGGTGCTCGTGACCTGGTTGCTATCTATCTTGATTTCGATCATTGGGCGTCTATAATTGGGTTATCTGATTACCGTCACAGGCTACCGGAAGTGGCGTCCAAAGGAACGGTACAGTGCCCCGCAACGATCCGGCGTTGCGGGGTTTTTATTTTTTATAAAGCAGAAATCCATCGCGCTGCTTTTCGATATAACGGCGGCGGGCATCTATCCCGCGATCTGCATTGGACATCATGGCTGATGTTTCAATCCACGCCCCCCGTTGCCGAGGGGCGATGCTCCTTAAAATCGTTTCGAAGGGCGTCGAAATGGGGTTTCAATCCACGCCCCCCGTTGCCGAGGGGCGATGCTTCCGGCCCCGTACAGTTATTGACACCAGACCAAGGTTTCAATCCACGCCCCCCGTTGCCGAGGGGCGATGCGTGTGATCAACTCTTTTTCGATGCACTGCATATAGTTTCAATCCACGCCCCCCGTTGCCGAGGGGCGATGCAAAGACTAGTTTGATGGACAGCTATAGATGTAATTGTTTCAATCCACGCCCCCCGTTGCCGAGGGGCGATGCCCGGCGGCGTGTCGGATCGTCTGGGGTTCACCATCCGTTTCAATCCACGCCCCCGTTGCCGAGGGGCGATGCACGCCGCCGCGTCCGGGTCTCGGGCGTCCAACTGGTTTCAATCCACGCCCCCCGTTGCCGAGGGGCGATGCCCCCTGCAAGACCATCTTCCCCGCTTGATACGCGCCGTTTCAATCCACGCCCCCCGTTGCCGAGGGGCGATGCAATACACGCCCCGCGTCAGCCCCTCGACCTTCATCCGTTTCAATCCACGCCCCCCGTTGCCGAGGGGCGATGCTGTCGACCATAGACGCAATGCCAGCCCATTCGAGGTTTCAATCCACGCCCCCCGTTGCCGAGGGGCGATGCATCCTTGACATAGACATCAAGCAGCCATCCAGCCTCGTTTCAATCCACGCCCCCCGTTGCCGAGGGGCGATGCCAAAATAAAATGCAAATAAGCTTGCACTATCCCAGTTTCAATCCACGCCCCCCGTTGCCGAGGGGCGATGCCCCCGGAGATGCTGGCCGGCTTGTTTAACGTCAAAGTTTCAATCCACGCCCCCCGTTGCCGAGGGGCGATGCTCGACGGCCCGGTGGTCACGCCGCCTGCCCCAAAAGGGTTTCAATCCACGCCCCCCGTTGCCGAGGGGCGATGCGGTTTCTCCAGATGGCACGAACTCCGTTAAAAAGGTTTCAATCCACGCCCCCCGTTGCCGAGGGGCGATGCCGACGCTTTAAATAGGCGGCGCACCCTTCTACGTAGTTTCAATCCACGCCCCCCGTTGCCGAGGGGCGATGCACAAGATTGGCCCACGAGCCAGTGGCGTTGACCTTGTTTCAATCCACGCCCCCCGTTGCCGAGGGGCGATGCGATCAGGACGATCCTCAACCGGCCGGCCGGTGACGTTTCAATCCACGCCCCCCGTTGCCGAGGGGCGATGCCCGAGCCCGGCGTCCGCGCCGAGCTGTAAAGGCGGTTTCAATCCACGCCCCCCGTTGCCGAGGGGCGATGCCGCAGCGCTACCACCACGCGGAACTCGACCACATGTTTCAATCCACGCCCCCCGTTGCCGAGGGGCGATGCGAGGTCGCTGCGGTGGCTGATGCCATCAAGCCCAAGTTTCAATCCACGCCCCCCGTTGCCGAGGGGCGATGCTTGTTCGCGTCTGCCGTCTCGGTACGGCGGTCGCAGTTTCAATCCACGCCCCCCGTTGCCGAGGGGCGATGCGCTTGCACCGTCTGCAATGCGGGTGATGGTTGTTGTTTCAATCCACGCCCCCCGTTGCCGAGGGGCGATGCCCAAAAACATCCGAGCGCTGCCGCAGT
>Ga0136636_10001053_pt1 | contig 15597 bp, 11 predicted proteins | sample AntDrymUQ8522106_2_FD_104653 | JGI IMG/M metagenome (GOLD analysis project Ga0136636, IMG submission 104653) | Polar desert sand microbial communities from Dry Valleys, Antarctica - metaG UQ852 (21.06) | ecosystem: Environmental > Terrestrial > Soil > Desert | place: Antarctica: Dry Valley... | reverse complement strand
TTTCCTTTTAGAGCAATTTCATGTTCGGCGGTTGATTCAAATGGTAGTTTAGCAATCATCAGCTGAACAAACTGTCTGAAATTCTCATTATGGTACCTTTTAATAATTGGATTGGAGCAATCTCCAAGTTCAAAAATAATGGCATTAATCCGGTTTTGAAGGATTATTGGCACCGATCCGGAATCAGTATAGAAGCTAAGTTTTTCGGATAGTTCAGACAAATTATTTTTAATAATTGCAAGCGCATTAAGTCGGAACTGTCGCAAGGTATAAGCTGTTATTTCTGCAGAAACAAGTGGGTGACCGTCGCGGTCTCCACCTACCCAGTCGCCGAAATTAATTCTTGGAAAACTGCCGGCATTATTGAGGTTTTCGGTATTAAAACCTGCATCTTCCCATGCCTGCACAAGTTTTTTGTCTAGCTCAGGTAAAACAAGTGGAAACACATTAACCAGATAATGAATTACACTTTCCAACTCAGATTTCACATCAGGTTTCTCTAGGAAAATGTCATCGATCAGCCACAAACGGTGTAAAGAAAGTTTAATCTGACGTCGAATATCTTCCTGCTCGCGACGGGTATACATTGTATTTTCCCTTTTTACCACTAGAAGATATAAAGTGCGGTATTGACCCAGAACTACTGGGCGTTTTGCTTCTGTAGGATGGGCGGTAAGAACAGGCTCAATTTGAATTTCCGGAAGGATTTTTAAAATCTCAGCTTCACTAATACCCTGATTTTTTAATAATTCCAGATTCTTTGCCCATAAGCCGTTGATACTTTGCAATCCTTCTGAATCCTCCAATTTACGGCGATTTTGAACTGCACCATTTACTTCAACCAGATTAAGTAACTGAAAAGAGAGTGCCTGAAGATGAAGGATTTTTTTAATTGAAACAGACTCACTGAATTCTATACTGTCATTAATCCATGGTATGTAAGGAACAAGAACCTCCTCGTTATTTTCTTTTAATACTTCGGATAAACAATTGAGTAAAAATTCGAGATCGAAGTAAGGCTTACCTAATTTGGATTTTACTTCAGGAAAGGTATTCATAATGAGGGACAGAGTTTAATAGATAACAAATTAACGAGAAAAAAGTTGAGAATTTTTATTCATTTTGTTTAAAAAGGGATATGATTATGTAGTGTCGATATTAGTTGGTAAAACTAAGTGCTAAAATTGCTGATTTGAATAGAGAAAACGAAAAAGGAGAGTTGGATTTCAGCATTTAAAATGAAAATATATTTATTAAAAGGCTGATTTTTCAATTTAGGACACATTAATAAATGGAATGTAGTTTTCAATTCCTGGTGGGGTTTAAACCCCGGCGAGATTTTTTTTGAAAAGGCTGCAAATAAGATCGAAAAATGGCTGAGATTTTAACTCCATCAAATTATTAAATGTAATTAACAACTCGATTTCGTCAGGGTTTAAACCCTGACAGATATTTCGGAAATTAAAACTATTACCTCCCTGCGAGTTAATTTCCCTTAGCACCTTGAATGTTCGGCAAAGCTTTGTAAATTTGCAAAACTATTTCCACAGATAGAATCCATATCATTCTAAAATCCCATTTACACAAGAAGTCTTTAATAATGAATTCATTCGAAAATTTTAAACTGTCAAAACACCTGAAAACAGCGCTTGCTGAATTAGGCTTTGAAAGTCCGACACCCATTCAATCTGATTCATTTTCTCTTATTTTGTCAGGGCGAGATGTGGTAGGCATTGCACAAACAGGTACTGGTAAAACTCTCGCATATATTCTTCCTCTTTTGCAGGATCTTAAATTCTCAGATCAGTTAAATCCTAGAATTGTTATTCTTGTACCTACCAGAGAGCTTGTTCAGCAAGTAGTTGAAATGACTGAACCCTTTGCCAAACACCTGAAAATTCGTGTATTAGGGGTTTATGGGGGAGTAAATATTAACACTCAGAAGCAGAAAATTGCCCTTGGAACCGATATTCTTGTTGGTACGCCGGGGCGACTCTATGATCTGGCATTAACGGGAGTGCTCCAGCTTAAAGGAGCGAACAAGCTAGTTATTGATGAAGTTGATGTTTTGCTCGACCTTGGTTTCAGATATCAGATTATCAATATTTTGGAACTCCTTCCAAAACGCCGGCAGAATATAATGTTCTCGGCAACCATGACAACCGAAATTGCCGAGTTAATTGAAGAATTCTTTGTGAGCCCTGCAAAAGTCTCAATTGCCCTTAGTGGAGCGCGACTCGAAAACATTTCTCAACAATGTTATGAAGTCCAAAACTTTTACACCAAAGTTAATCTCTTAGCTTATTTGCTGAAGAATAGAAGTGAATTTACCAAAGTTCTTGTGTTTGTATCCGGTAAAAAAAATGCTGATAAAGTATTTAAAGAACTTGAGGAGCGATATGGAATGGAAATGGGAATAATCCATTCGAATAAAACTCAAAATTACAGATTCAGAGCTATTGAGAAGTTTGATGCAGGAAAGAACAGGACATTAATTACCACTGATGTAATGGCCCGTGGACTTGACCTTGATAAGGTTTCACATGTTATCAATTTCGATACTCCCGATTTCCCTGAAAATTATATTCATCGAATTGGTCGCACAGGAAGAGCTGAACAACCTGGAAAGTCGATTCTGTTTTACACTAAAAAAGAAGAACCCGCTAAAGAGGACATAGAAACTCTCATGTCATATAAAATTCCACAGATCGATTTTCCAAATGAAGTTGAAAAATCGAGTGAGCTTACAAGCGAAGAAAAGCCGGGAATAAGTGGAGCCAAGAACCTAAGAATCAGCAAGGATAAAGATGTGAAAGGCCCGGGTTTTCATGAAAAGAAGGCAAAGAATAAGAAAACCCCACAGGGAGGATCTTACAGGCGGGAATTGGCTAAGAAATATAAAAAGCCACTAACCAAGGGTGATAAAAATTTTAACAGGAGAAATAAGAAAAAATAGTCAGGATCATAAAAAAACCTGAGAAGCAGCTATAAAAACTTTTATAAATGTTAAATATCTTCCAAATGGCGTCTATGTTGTTTCGGCAATGTTCGCAGATGGAAGTAAAACGGTTCAGAGAATAATGAAATTGTAAATTTATTTATGGCTGAATAGCCCTTTAGAATGCGATATCCCGTGTCAGAATTAGTTTCATTCATGGGATATTTTTATTATTTAGATGTAGATTAAAAAAAATAATTACTTTTGTTATTCGAATAACACAAAATCTGAGAAGAGGTCATTTCATCTCTTCAAGGATCATTTTACTAATTAGTCTGATCCAAAAGAAAATCCCATGGAAAAGAGAATAGGCAGCGCTTTAATCCTCGTTGAGGAAAATTCAGAGGTTTCACTTCTGAACGAAATTCTTACCCGCCATTCGCAAATAATTATCAGTCGACAGGGAATTCCTCTGCGCGAGCGAAAAATTAATCTTATATCCCTGGTTCTTGAAGGAAGCACAGACGAGATTGGGTCTCTAACCGGCCAAATAGGAAGGTTAAAGAGTATTCGTGTGAAATCTCTGTTAATCCCTCAAAAAGAACAATAAAATGAAAATAAACCTTATTATTTTTAGTTTGCTCCTTCCAACTTTTTTAGCCGGAGCGCAAAGCAGATCAATTAGTGGAAGGGTTGCTGATTCAATATCCAAATCATCACTATCTGGCGCTCATATTACACTTTATACCCAGCCGAATAATATTATTATTTATAAAGGGATTTCTAATCATGACGGGCATTTCGTAATTGACAAGCTACCCTCAGACAAACTACTCATGGAAGTTTCTTATTTGGGATACCACTTTTTTCATTACGAGATAGAAGAGGGTAACAAAAGTATTTTGGAGTTGGAAATTAGTCTTCAACCTGCGGCGGTTGAGGTTGGTGAAGTTGTTGTCACTTCAACCCGAAATGATAAAATGCTACGAGATGTTTCTCTTCCGTTAGCTGTATTGAATAATCGTAATATTGATGAACAACCTGCCATTACTCTTGCAAATCTCTTTCAGGATGCGGCAGGTGTGAATATGGCAAAAGATGGAACCTGGGCTACGAGCGTAAATATCAGAGGGCTTTCTGAGCAAAGGATTGTAGCTCTGGTGGACGGTAATCGCATAGAAACTTCAACTGATGTTGCAGGTGGTTTAGCTATGGTTGATCTAAATGACATTGAAAGAATAGAGGTTATCAAAGGTGCAGCATCGTCCTTATATGGAACGGGAGCCTTGGGAGGTGTAGTAAATATTATTACTAAGGAAGGGCATTATCATGATAAGTTTTTCGCGGGAGGTGATATAGCAGGAACCTATCAAAGCGTCAACAATCTGCACTCAGAGCATATTTCACTTAACCTCGCAGATGAGAAATGGTATGCTCGTATTTCAGGAACTAACAGAGATGCCGGAAATACCATGACTCCGGTAGGAGAACTGTTAAACTCTCAATTTTCTGATAAAAATGTTTCATTGAAAATTGGAGTAAAACCAAAAAAGAATCATGAGATTAATCTGATCTATCAGAACTTCAATGCACAGGATGTAGGAATTCCCGGAGGAATGGCTTTTACACCTGCTTCCGTTGCAAAATATACAGATGCTCACAGAGAAATGTTTTCAGCCAGTTATTCTGTTAACAAATCAACAGGTAAATTGAACCGAATTAAATTCAGATATTTTCACCAGAATATTCTTAAGGACGTTGAGCTGAAACCTAATGCCGTTCTTACTTTGACGCCAACTGGAAATCATACAACCAATGGTTTTCAGGTGCAAACTGACTGGACATTTAACGACAAACATACGGTAAATGCTGGAATTGATATTTGGCAGCGATATCTTTCCACCAACAGGGAGAAACATATAAAAACTCCTGTTTTGGATTCACTCAGGGGAGAGGTGCCAATTCCCAATGCTTGGTTCACAAGTGGTGGAGTTTTTATTCAGGATCAGATAGAACTGTTTAACAGCAAATTAAACCTTACTATCGGTGGCCGGTTTGATCTTATTAATACCCGGAATAATCAGGCAGTTGATCCATTATACCTGATTGTAAATGGAACAAGAAATGATTCCCCGGGTAAACAAAGAATTACTTTTGAACAAAACAGCATCAATAATACTAGTTGGAGTTTGGATGCTGGTGCACTTTACCACTTGACTTCAAAAGCAGACCTTACATTGAATCTGTCCAGAGCATACAGAGCCCCTTCGATTGAAGAGAGATTTAAGTACATCGACCTTGGTAGCTCAGTCAGAATAGGCGATCCAAAGCTTAAACCTGAAGATGGTTATTTTATTGATTTAGGGACAAGGTTTTGGATGGATCGGTTTCAATTTTCTGGTAATATTTTCGCAAATGCCATGAGTAATCTAATCGTTGAATCTCCTGGAATTTTCATCTATAATTATTCGTCAAATCCTGCAAATTTTGATACTCTTAACGCACTTATAAATTCAAATGTTGATAAGGCATTATTATATGGTTTTGATCTCAGCACCGCATATAATGTTTTTGATGGCATGACTCTTAAGGCTTCCGGGGGATTTGTCAGAGGGATGAACAGGCATACAAATACAAGCCTTTCCCAAATTCCTCCCTTAAACGGCAGGTTCACAGCAAAATATAGTCTTCACGGACTTTTTAGTACTGAAGTAAGTGCAAATATTGTTGCGGATCAGGATAAAATATCGATTGGAGAAAAGACTTCAAAGGGATACGCCAGCTATGATTTAAGTATTTTTTCAGAGCCAATTAAAATCTCCAGAATCAGCATCGAAGTTTTTGGAGGAATTCAAAATTTTACCAACAGGGCATATATGTTGCATCTGGCAACCAACAGAGGAATTATTAAGTATGAACAGGGAAGGAATTTTTACATGAAATTGCGTCTTAGCTTTTAATCAATCAAACCTGTCTGCCTAAGACCTGGCAGGTTTGATTCCTCCTTCGCATTCCGTTTTGGCGGACGAGAAGGAAGTGGTTTAATTTCCTCCAAAGTTGGAGAGCTGCCTCGGGGTACTTCATTTTTCTGTGGTTCACAGTGATATCAAAAATCACTGTGAACCTCACAGAAATTAAGTGCTTTTTGCACTAAGCTTTATAGGCCTGAATAAGATCATTTTTTATATCATCAAGATGCTCAATACCTACTGAAAGTCGCAATGCATCTGGTTCAACGCCTGCAGCAAGCTGTTCAGTTGAACTCATCTGCTCATGAGTTGTGCTGGCTGGGTGAATAATAAGACTCTTTGCATCTCCGACATTTGCCAGGTGAGAAATGAGTTTTACATTATTTACCAGTTTTTTGGCAGCATCACTACCACCCTTTACATTGAAAGTTAAAACTCCCCCGAAACCATGTTTCAAATACTTTTTAGCTAGTTCATGATATGGGCTACTGGTAAGTCCAGGGTAACTAACTTTGCTCACCCAATCTTGCTGTTCAAGCCATTTTGCTAGCGTCAGTGCATTGTCTACATGGCGTTGAACGCGGAGAGACAAAGTTTCCAATCCCTGTAAAAGGAGAAAAGCATTAAAAGGACTTAAAGCATTTCCATAATCGCGAAGACCTTCAACTCTGGCACGAATAATAAATGCAATATTGCCAAAAGGACCGCCAGCTCCAAAAACGCTCCAGAAAACCAAACCATGGTAACCTTCTGAAGGTTCAGTGAACTGCGGGAATTTTCCATTTCCCCAGTTAAAGTTTCCACCATCTACAATTACCCCACCAATGCTGGTTCCGTGTCCACCAATCCATTTTGTAGCTGATTCCACAACTATGTTTGCTCCATGTTCAAGTGGACGGAAAAGGTAACCGCCTGCACCAAATGTGTTGTCAACGATAAGGGGAATATCGTGTTTTTTAGCAATGGCGGCTATTCCCTCGAAATCAGGAATATTAAACTTTGGATTTCCAATTGTTTCAAGGTAAATTGCTTTTGTACGGTTGTCGATCAACTTTTCATATTCTGAAGGTTTATCACCAACAGCAAATCTGGCTTCAATTCCCAGCCGTTTAAACTGCACTTTGAACTGATTGTATGTTCCGCCGTAAAGGAATGAAGTTGACACAAAATTATCGCCCGATTCGAGGATGTTGGTCAGGGCTAGAAACTGCGCTGATTGACCACTGGATGTAGCCAGAGCAGCGACTCCACCTTCAAGGGCAGCAATGCGTTTCTCGAATACATCGGTAGTTGGGTTCATCAGACGGGTATAGATATTCCCGAATTCCTTCAAACCAAATAAGTTTGCAGCATGATCGGTGCTATCGAAAGTATAAGATGAGGTCTGATAAATAGGCACTGCCCGTGAATGCGTCAAAGGATCTAACTCTTGTCCTGCATGTACCTGCAGCGTGTCGAAATGTAAGGAATTGCTCATAATAATATAGTTTTAAATGTGTTAACAAATGGATTTGGTTTCCGGAAAGGATATGTTCCAGGCATTATGATCTGCTATGGGCAGACCAGGCTGATTATAGCCGATGGATAGTTACAGACTATCTATACATAAAAAAGATGTGGTGCAAAAGCATACAAAGAAAACCGGATAAATTGGGCAATCCGTTTTGTACTTGAAAAGTCCCAATAGGGATAATGATTGTGTTTTTCTTCATGGCATTTTGATTTATAGTTATCAGCCATATGGCTGACCAGGTATTGGCACCTTTTCATGTCTGATAGGTTGCCAGAGGGTCATTGAGCCTGTTCTCTCGCCTCTTCTTTATAAACCTGCCCTAAATGTAGGGGGGTGATTTACAAGGGCAAATTAAGATGTTTCTGTCCGAATATCCAAATATTTAGTTAAAAAAATATGTTATTTGACACATATATTTTTTAAATGTCTGTAAATCAAGTTAATAATATTGGACTTCCAAATCATAATTCCGAAACTATAACCTCACGCTTATTCCCGGTCCAATTAAAATAAACCATTTTCCTTCGTTGAGTTTATATCCTCCACCGAAATAAAGTGGGAATGTAAGTTTAACATCTTTTCGAGTGGGGTAAAGGCTTCCAATTACCACAATACCCATGTCTCTGTTCACATTTGGATCGTTAGAAAGATTAAATGCATTTAAAGCAAGAAAGCCAGCTCCGATTTTGTAAGGCTTATATTTCCCAGGTCTTTCGAGGTCATAAAAGCTGAATTGCGCCATCATGGCCATTGATATCCCTCCGAAATTCTGGTATTGGCTGCCTTCGGTTGATTTACCAAAGGTGTTTATCAGAAGTCCTGCCGGAAATGAAACATCTATATCGAATCTGTATTGTTTCTGGACATAAATCTCGAGTTCTTTTTTAAAAGGTTGGTTTGAATATTTGTCCTTAACATTTTCTACAACCAATTCAATTTTCGTCCAATCTTCAAGATCGTAAGTTTTTTTCCGGATATATTTATTTAGACTTATTGCAGTGGCGGTCTCATCCTTCTTATCATAAAAGGCTGAGCGTAAAGATTTCTCACCGGGTACAATAACGATATTGTCGATATCACGAAGTTCAATAAGCTCCCCATTTTTGCCGGTAATTTTTACCGATATTTTCAGATACTGCTTTCCATAAAATTTTTCAGGACTGTCTATTTTATTTCTATCGAAATCAAAAACTATATCTCGAATAGTCTTGGGAGACATCACTATTCCTTTGATCTGGGAAAGCACCATATCTCCCTCGCCATAATTAATAGTTACATAATCAAATTCTCTGGCCTCCTGATATTCTTTTATTGCAATCGAGGATCCGGTGGGGTTTCCATTGTTGAACAATTCAATTTTACGTTTATTAATTCCAACCGGGATTTTTATTTTTAAGCTTACAAAGTTTTCATTTCTAAGCGTAGTATCGGGACTGAGATCTTCAACATCTTCAAATCGAAAACGAGCTTTATTAAGTGAAGCTCCTTCAATCTTGACATCAACAATTTCTCCGGGACTAACGCTCAGGTTTGACGACCAGTCCTGGCCTTCATGAAGAATTGAAATTTTTTGAATATCGGTCTTTGGAGTGATGCTGAAGTTTGTGATAAACTTCGCTTTATCTCCATCTTTAATGTAGAGATAACCTTCCGATTCCTTGTGAAAGTTATAAACGCGAAGAATGCAAAGCACACGGTTATTCGAAAGCGAATTCTTTGTAAAAAGCTCGGCAATTAGTCCTCCGCCAGGCTCTTCTTGGTTTTCAATCCGGTACGTCTTTTGCATTTCAAGACCTGTGGAATTATCAAGCTGTATCTCAATGCCTTCGAGTCTTCCTTTGTCATCAAGTGTAACATCTTTTCGATCGATATTTACAAATCGTAATCTACTTTGCCTAACCCAGAAGGATTGTTCAATAGCAGGGATTTTGTAGCTAATTTTCCCGAGGGAGTCTAGGAAAGGCCGGAACGTTTCAAGCTGGAGTTTAAAGTCTTTTTGACCAAGTCCCTTTGGAATAATATGAAGCCGGAGCTGGTCAAATTTGGATGAAACACGGTAATCGATATCATTATAAGTTTGCCAGTTTGTAATTGACTTTACATTGTTGATATTATCTGAAACCAGTTCAAAAATTTTCTCTTCTCCAATAAATAGTTCATCTCCAGTTGGGAAAAAGAATACGTTTGTTTTTGTATAGGGAAACAGTTTCACTTCATGAATTACTGAACTATCTGCATTCACATTGGTTCTGAAACGGAAAGAAAGAAAATCACTTGTGGTAAGATCAGTAAACTTAACCTTAAAGTGAAATTGCTCATCTTCAGTCTTATACATAGAGTCGATAATAGAAAAATCCCCCGAAGACATAAGAAAGAATGTGCCGGATTTGAATTCTGGATTTACTGAAAGACTAACTTCACAAACTTCATCCGGTTTATTATACTCAAAATAAATTCTCTTCTCATTATTGGAAACAATGGAGTTTACTTGTTCTGAAAACGCCAGCGTATCAAGCTTTAAAATAACATTATCGAAGAGTTTATTTGGTCTGCTTTGCGCATTTAGAAAGGAAAGGCTTACAAAACAAAATATAAAAAATAAGTAAAGTATCCGCTTCATTTTTTGAAAATATTTGCTTGTAAATATACTATCTTATGAATTATTATTGCGATGAAAAAGGTTAAAACAATGATTCAGTTTTAATAAAGGAATCTATGCTTAACGACAGTTAAGAAAGATATTAAGTTGACGTTTTGTAAGTTTGTTGAAAATAGGAATAAATGCAGCATATAATTACTGATCAACTGATACATCCTCATTCGATTGCAATAATCGGTGGTTCCAGCAATATTCATAAACCAGGTGGAAAAATCCTAAGGAATATTCTGGAAGGAAGCTTTAAAGGGAAGTTATATGTTGTAAATCCCAAAGAAGAACATATTCAAGGAGTCCCCACCTTCAAATCAGTTAATGATTTGCCTAAAACAGACCTTGCAATTTTGGCGATTCCTGCTCGCTTTTGTGCAGAATCGATTACAATACTTGCAGAGAAAAAGAAAACGAAAGCATTTATAATTATTTCCGCGGGATTTAGTGAAGAAAACGAAGCGGGAAAAGTGCTTGAAGATGAAATAGTTGCGATTATCAGGAATGCTGGTGGCACGCTAATCGGCCCAAATTGTATAGGTGTAATGACTCCGCATTATCAGGGAGTATTCACAACTCCAATTCCAAGATTATCAGAATCTGGTTGTGATTTTATTAGCGGAAGCGGCGCAACAGCTGTATTTATTATGGAATCTGGTATTCCCAAAGGACTCACTTTTTCAAATGTTTTTTCTGTGGGAAATTCGGGCATGGTAGGGGTGGAGGATATTTTGGAATACATGGATGAGACTTTCGATCCTTTGAAAAGCTCACATATAAAACTATTGTATATTGAAAGTATCAAAGACCCCGACAAGCTTTTAAAACACGCTTCCTCTCTGATACGCAAAGGTTGCCGGATTGCAGCCATAAAATCAGGCGGATCAGAAGCTGGAAGCAGAGCGGCATCCTCACATACCGGCGCACTGGCAAGTTCAGATCTTGCGGTTGAGGCGTTATTCAGAAAAGCAGGAATAGTAAGGTGTTTTGGACGTGAAGAGCTGACTACCGTTGCATCAATTTTTATGCATAAGGAGTTTAAGGGGAAAGGAATTGCAATAATTACACATGCCGGAGGACCGGCGGTAATGCTCACCGATGCGTTGTCTATGGGCGGACTTGAAATTCCCAGGATTGAAGGGCCTTGGGCAGATGATTTGTTAACCAAATTACTACCGGGTTCGTCGGTGGTAAATCCAATTGACTTTCTGGCTACTGGGACAGCCGAGCAACTAGGATTGGTGATTGATTACTGCGATCAGAAGTTCGATCAGATTGATGCAATGATGGTTATTTTTGGAAGCACCGGCTTATCGGAAATTTTTGACGTGTATGAAGTCCTGCATGAAAAAATGAAATTTTCGAAGAAGCCCATTTTCCCTATCCTTCCTTCAATCAGTACTGCAAAAAAAGAAGTTGAAGAGTTTCTTTCAAAAGGACACATAAGCTTTCCGGATGAAGTTTTACTTGGAAATGCGCTGACCAAAGTCTACAACACACCAAAACCTGCAGAGGATCAGATTTCCCTTGATGGCGTTGATATTCCCCAAATAAGAAGAATCATTGAAAGAGTAGATTCGGGATATATCGGCGAGTCGGATATTCAGGCTTTGTTGGATGCCGCAAGTATTCCGCGAGTAAAAGGTGGCGTAGTAAAAAATGAAAAATCCCTTCTGAAAATGTCGGGGGAAACAGGTTTTCCTTTGGTGATGAAGGTTGTTGGACCATTACATAAATCGGATGTTGGCGGAGTTACTCTTAATATTAAATCAAAAGCCCATCTTGTAGCTGAGTTTACCCGAATGACAAAAATCCCCGGGTATAAAGGAGTGCTGCTTCAACCCATGCTTTCAGGACTCGAGTTATTTGTTGGAGCCAGCTACGAGCCTAAATTCGGACATATTGTACTTTGTGGTTTAGGTGGAATTTTTGTTGAAGTTATCAAGGATGTTTCTTCTGGTTTGGCACCACTAACACACAGTGAGGTAATCAGTATGATTCGTTCGCTTAAATCGTATAAAATTATCCAGGGCGCACGCGGGCAAAAAGGAATTAACAAAGAAAAATTCGCAGAGATTATCATTCGACTATCAACACTATTGCGTTTTGCTGTCGAAATTAAAGAACTCGATCTCAATCCTCTGATTGGAAAGGGAGATGATATTTTCGTTGTAGATGCAAGAATTAGAGTTGAAAAGTAAATACCTGTTAGTTATGGGCATCTCTAAAAACCCATTATTGATATAATCATCTGAAAGTTAATAACATAACTATGATATAAAAGCGATAAAGTGCCTGATAGTTAAACGTTCTGGTTATACCGTGAGCACCTCATAAAAAAAGAAAAATGTGATAAACAAAGTAATAGAAAAAGGATACCACAATAAACCCTTAACCGAAAAACAAATAGCTAACAATAAAGAGAAGTCCAGGACAAGGGTGAGGGTAGAACATATATTTGGCTTTGTTGAAAACAGTATGAAGGGTTCATTTGTCCTACCAGAGCAAAAGCAAAAATAGGGATGATGAACTTAACGTATAATATAGTTGCCATGGGATAGGTATGTCCAGACGTGAGAGGCGTATTTTTGTAAGTATCAGATATTCAATTAAATAAAAAATAGAGGGAGGGGGTAAAATTAGGTTTTTAGAAAACCATTGTATAGTTTTACTGTATTATTAACTGGGCAAAAACCTGTTATTAGAGGTGCCCTAAAGTTTTTTGAAAAAGCCAAAAGTCTAAAACAAAAAAACCTAAAACAAAAAAACAACGCCCAAAACAGATATACACGCAATCCGATTGTCTATCAATTTGTAATAAGATGTATAGACGACATTATTGCGTATACACATTCGTTATCGGCAAGCATAGAGAAGCAAAACGACAAATACAAACAATTGATAATACACGGAGAAGCCGATAGCCGAAAAGTGAAGGCGACAAAAAAAAGAATAAAATATGAAAAATTTAAATTTTTAGGATTGTTTTTAATTGCAATCTCATTTGGCACAACATCTCTGAAAGCCCAAGTAAGTGAACCAGATTTTGTCGGAGAAGCTTACCAACTTAAGAATGACGGTTCTAATGTATCATTAGACAAAGAGATTGCAGATTATACCGCTGGTATGTCTTGGTCATCTAATTCATTGAATGCACTTTCAATTGAAATTCGTGAAGGTAAGGCACAGACTAGATTTTCTTCAAGTGAAAATTTGAATATAGTTATTCGTGCTGTGGATAATAACACTGACCCCTCTTGCAATTATTAGTATATATAAATTTAAAGCAACGTCAAGTAAAAGAACGGTTGTACTAAGCGAGGATAATTCCGGAACACTAATGAAAAGTAGGACAAATTCAAAAGATATGGTTCGATTCAATCGGGAAAGCTGTCCTAAGTAGGGATTTTCCCCGAGCAAATCGGGACAAGCCACATTTAGATTCAATGAATAACAAAATTCATGAATAATGCGGGTTAACATCAACAGCCATGGGTGATTGCTGAGCGAAGTCGAAGCATAACCCATGGGAATTTTGATTGCATTTTAATAGTTGCACAATGAAAAATGAGTAAAATTGGTGGATAAGTTTGCGACGGAAAAAATAAAAGTTGCAATTTTCATCATTATTTTAAACTACAGCCATAATTATTTTTAAAATGTATAATAAGTGCTTTTAGTGAAATGGGGTTGAATTACCGTCGCACAATAAGTATTTCATTATCGGAGAAACTCATCCACGCAAAATCATAAACAAAAACATATGTTTTTCCGGCTGAATTTACCGTAGTGTGGGTGTGATAGTTGAAATTGAATTTCATTTTATCGAGTATTGTGCGATCAATTTTTTTCTGCATGGTGATTTTGCCCATTATTTCGAGCAAAATACTTCGATTGCGGTGCAGTATTAAATCAATTTCTTTTACTTCAAGTTCAGTTACCCTTCGTAAGTTGGTATGATAGTAGTTTTTACACTTAACCGAACAAAATTTTTTATCGCTCCGTCCATTAATCATTTTGCTACAAATTTTACACTTATGCATTTTTTAATGATTTAATTACTAGGGTATTGACCCTAGTCGTTTCTAACGGTTAATATACGATTATCTTACTAAACTCCCCTATTTTGGCTTTTATAGGTCTATTTTTATCAAAAAAATAATACTTATATGGACATTATTATTTACGAACCCTTAAAAAATGCCAAACGTATTAAGGTTGCGGTACCTTACCAGATGGAAAATGAACGTTCCTTGCTAAAAACTATTCAAGGTCGATTTTACCATAAGCAACAAAGGCTTTGGAGTGTATTTAACACAGTTGATAACATGAATAAACTAAAAAGCATGTTTGCTGGACAATACAAAATTGAACCTTCGCACCAAGTTGTGGTAATGCCCACTTTTGAGTTGAATGATAAAAGTGAGGAGGCTTTGTGCATGCTCGAACAAAAACTAATGCTTAAAGCTTACAGCGAAAATACAATTAGGACCTACAAATCGGAATTGCGCCGGTTTTTAAAATATTTTGAGAATTATGAGTTGAAGAATGTGGGCAAAGACCAGATAGAATCGTATCTGTATCATTTGATTACAAAATATAAAATTGGCGAAAGCAAGCAAAACTGCATGATAAATGCCATAAAATTTTATTATGAACAGGTGTTGGGCATGCCGCGCGAATATTACGATTTACAACGACCTAAAGGTACCCACAGTTTGCCCAATGTTTTTAGTACCGACGAAGTTTTGAAACTATTAGTTACCCCTATAAATTTCAAACATAAGGTTATACTTTCAACCATATACTCAGCAGGGCTAAGAATAAGCGAGGTTTTAAATTTAAGAATTAGCGATGTAAGATCGGCTGAGGGGTTTCTTTTTGTTAAAGGGGCAAAGGGTAAAAAGGATCGTCACTCCACATTATCGGAGGTATTGTTAATTGATTTAAGAAAGTATTATCGAGAATTTAAACCTTCATACTGGTTATTTGAAGGCGAAGCGGGAGGAAAATACAGTGCCAGCAGCGTACAAAAGTTCTTTAAAAAAGCTGTGCAAGAGAGTGGCGTAAATCCTTGGGCTACCCCTCATACACTCAGGCACTCATTTGCCACACATGCCTTAGAATACGGCGAAAATTTGAGAAACATACAAGTGATGCTTGGCCATGTAAATAGCAAAACCACAGAGGTTTACACGCATGTAATAAATGTGAATAACAAAAAAATGCGCAACCCTTTGGATATGTTAATGAAGAGCACTATTTTTAAAAACTAGAAGCTTAAAATATGAAGTCTATGGGTCTGTACAAATGGAATATATACGTAACTGACTGCATGAACTTCGGTATATATAGATGTTGGGCGCAATTATAAAAAACAAAAAACACTATAATCTAAATGACTTAGCGGCAAGGCAGAAAAAACAAAACGAAATCAAGCATTAAATTAAGTAAAAGTTTAACAATTAAAATTTAATAAAATGAAAAAAGTATTTTTAACAATGACAATTGCTTTAACAAGCATTTTTAG
>Ga0136636_10001052_pt1 | contig 15612 bp, 13 predicted proteins | sample AntDrymUQ8522106_2_FD_104653 | JGI IMG/M metagenome (GOLD analysis project Ga0136636, IMG submission 104653) | Polar desert sand microbial communities from Dry Valleys, Antarctica - metaG UQ852 (21.06) | ecosystem: Environmental > Terrestrial > Soil > Desert | place: Antarctica: Dry Valley... | reverse complement strand
CGACGCCGCGCACTGGGAGTCGCTGCTGTGCGCCGCCGAGGCGATCGACCGCAGCGCCAAAGGCCGCGGCGATTCCGACCCGTGGCAACTGCTCGAACGACTACTGGCCGGGATCGCTCAACCGCGGCGTCTTCCGACGTCGATTGCCTGAACCGTGTACGCGCTGCTCGGCGGCAGCTTTGATCCAGTCCACCACGGCCATCTGCGTGCGGCGCTGGATGCGGCGGAGGATCTGGGCTGCCGCGTTCATCTGACGCCCACGGGCACTCCGGTGCATCGCGCGGCGCCGCTCGCGACCGCCGCGCAGCGCCTGGCGATGCTTGAAGTCGCGGTCGCTGATGTCGAGCTGTTGGCGGTCGACGCGCGTGAGACCCGTCCCGGCGGTCCGCGCTACAGCGTCGATACCTTGACCGCGCTGCGCGCCGAGCTGGGCGCGGCTGAGCCGATCGTGCTGTTGCTCGGGCTCGACGCCTTTGCCGGCCTTGCGAGCTGGCGGCGCTGGCGCGATCTGTTTTCGCTGGCACATCTGGGCGTGTTGACCCGCCCCGGCTATGCGCCGGAGTTTGAACCCGAGGTCGCTGGCGAATGGTTCGCGCGTCGCGTGACAGCGCCTGGCGCCCTGGCAGACCGCCCAGCCGGCATGGTGTTGCCGATCGAGGTGACGTCGCTGACGCTCGCTTCGACCGACCTGCGCGCTCGCTGTGCGCGCGGCCAAGCGCTTCATTTTCTAACCCCGCCGGCGGTGGTGCGCTACATCGCCGAGCACGGGTTGTATGCGAGCCGCGACCAAGCGGCGGGTAAAACCAAGCGGCAGGGCGTGGTTTGATTGTGTGATCGCCGCCGCAGTTTGCCCGCGGGGCGCAACAATCACCGCGGCTTTTCTATACTGCGACCACCGACAGCGCCGCTGTCTCTTTCAGGCGAGGCACCCAATCACTTGAGCGCGAAAACCGCGACACCCCGCAAGCCCACCGGCAGCGCCAAGGCGCGCGCCGCGACCCCGACCAAATCTGCCGCTGGCGCGCCAGTCAAACGCGCAGCCAAAGCGCCGAGCAAACCGCTGGCCAAAGTTGCGACCAGGAGCGCGACCAAGGGCGTGACCAAGGGCGTGACCAAGGGCACGACCAAGAGCGCAACCAAGAGCGCGACCAAGGGCACGACAAAAGGCGTGACCAAAGGCACAACAAAAACGGTCGCGAAGAGCGCGCCAAAGGCGGCAAGCAAGAGTGCGCTAAAAACCGTCACTAAGACTGCACCAAAGTCGGCGAGCAAGCCCACGCGCAAAACAGCGCCGACTCCGTCGCGCAAGGCCAGCGCCAAATCGAAAGTCACCGCTGGGCCCAAAACTGCGGCCGCGCGTAAAGCCGTCAAAGCGGGCGTCGGTCGCGCCAGCACGGCCACAAAAATCACCGCGCCAACCGCCAGGATCGCCAAGCAAAAGACTTCGCCCAAGGCAGCTGCGACCCTCGATGCCAATGGCCGGCTGCGGGTCGCCGTGGTCGACGGTCTGGAGCGCTTAAAAGCGCGCGATGTGACCGAGCTCGACGTGCGCGGACGTTCGTCCTTTGCCGATCTGATGATCGTCGTCAGCGGTACCTCCACCACCCATGTGCGGTCGATGGCCGATGAAGTGGTCAAACGCGCCAAGGGCCTTTCGATGCCGCCGATCGGGGTTGAAGGGCAGCGCGAGGGCGAATGGGTTTTGGTCGACCTTGGCGACATCATCGTGCACTTGATGTTGCCGCGGGTGCGCGAGTTCTATGCGCTTGAGCGCCTGTGGTCGGTCGGCGACGACAGCGCGCAGAACGCGGCGGACGAGTGAGCGGTCGCGCTTAATTGGCGCGGCGCAGGTCGCGGCGATGCCCGCACGAATTGTCGCCGTCGGCGAACGGCAACCGGCATGGGTGGTCGATGCCACCCGCGACTACTTGCGACGTCTGCCGGCTGCGCGCGCGGTACAACTGATCGAGATCGCGCCGGGCAAACAGCGCCGCAGCGGCGATGTCGCGCGCGCGGTGGTCGACGAAGGCGCGCGGGTGTTGGCTGCGATCGGCGCCAACGCGCGCGTGGTGCTGCTCGATGAACGCGGCAAGAGCTACACCAGCGTCGCGCTCGTCGCGCACTTGGAGAGCTGGCTTGGCGATTCGCGCGAACTGGTGCTGGCCATTGGCGGTCCCGACGGCCACGCGAGCGCAGTGCGCGAGCGCGCCGAGTCGAGCTGGTCGCTATCGCCGCTGACCTTGCCGCACGGTCTGGCGCGGGTGCTGTTGGCCGAGCAGCTCTATCGCGCCTGGACCATCGGCAGCGGCCATCCGTACCACCGCGGCTAGCCAGCGCCGGCCTGATCCAGCCCATTGCAAAACCGCCGGGTGCCTGAGCGATCGGGGCGTAGGGCTTGGGTGAATAGGGCGAGCCTTGGTTCGCCGCGCCAATCCGCCGCGTACTTTGGCTTGGCGGGTCCAGCCCGCCCTGCGCCCGCCGCGCTTATGCGCCGCCGCGGTAATTGAGTCGGCTTGGCGGGCGAACGGCGATGCGGTGGTTTGTGCGCACATGGGCGCGGCGAGTCAAAGCCCGTCCCAGGGAAATCCTGCGCGGCGGGTCGAGACCCGCCCTCCGACCGTCTCGCCCGTGCGACGCGCCGCGCAGCTTGGCTTGGCGGGTCAAAGGCGCGACGGCGCGGGTGACGGTTGACCTGTAAATGGGAATGGCTATCATTCGCTGCTTGAACTTGATTGCGAAAACGCCAATGACTGTTGCTCAAACCTTACGGCGCATCCCGGTCAGCGCGCTGCTGCTGACCTGGTGCGCCGTCGCCGCCGCTGCGCAGCCGCCGTTGGTGCTCTATTCCGCGCAAAAAGAGCCTTTCATGCGCCCGATGCTGGACGCTTTCACCGCGCAGACCGGGATCGACGTCGAGATCCTTAGCGATCAGGGGCCGGTGCTGGTCGAACGGTTGGCGGCCGAAGGCGCCGATAGTCGCGCCGATGTGCTGCTGACGGTCGATGTCGGCAATCTGACCAACGCCGCCGCGCGCGACTTGCTTAGGCCAATGGACTCATCGGTGCTCACGGCCAATATTCCGCAGGCGCTGCGCGATCAAGAAATGCGTTGGGTCGGCTTGAGCCGCCGCGCCCGCGCGCTGGTCTACGCGCCGTCGCGGGTCGATCCCGCGCAGCTTTCAACTTATGCCGCATTGGCGCAGCCGCAGTGGAAGGGTCGGCTGTGTCTGCGCACTTCGAAGAACGTCTACAACCAGTCGCTGGTGGCGTGGATGATGACCATGGCTGAGCCTGACGAGGTCGAGAACACGGTCCGCGGCTGGGTCGAAAACCTCGCCACCGCGCCACTGCCCGATGACACCATGGCGATCCGCGCGGTGGCGACCGGCGATTGCGATGTGGCGGTAGTCAACATGTATTACCTCGCACGACTCAAACGCGACGACGCGCAGTATCCGGCGGCGATGTTCTGGCCTGATCAGGACGACGGCGGCAGCCATATCAACATCCTCGGAGCAGGTGTTACCGCGGCCTCCAAGCAGCCGCAGGCGGCACAGCGCCTGCTCGAATGGTGGTCCGGCGAAGCCGCGCAGGCGCTGCTTGCGAGCAACAATCTGGAGTACCCGGCCAACCTCAAGGTCGCGCCGGATCCGATCCTCGCGGCCTTCGGCCCGTTTCAGGCGAGCGATGTGCCGCTTGCAGAGATCGGCCAGCGCCAAGCCGACGCGGTCAGGTTGATGGATCGCGCGGGCTGGCGTTGAGCGCCGGCGGGCGCCGATCGCTCCAACCGCGCACTCGCGTATGAACCCCGCTGTCAGTCTTGAGCGCGTCGATGTCGCGCTGATGTCGAACGCGCGCGCGCCCTTCGGCGCTTGGCTGCGCAGCGGATTGGCGCTGCTGGCTGCAGCGCCGGCGCTGGTTGGCTTGGCGGCGGTGCTTTTTAGTTGGCACGATCCGCAAAGCGAGTTGCTGGCGCATCTGGCGCGTCATCTGCTCGGCGACGCAGTGCTCTTGAGCGCGGGCTTGGCGCTGACGGTGGCGCTCGCGGCGATCGTCGTCGGCGGCGGTTTCGCACTGCTGGTCGGGCTGTGCGATTTTCGCGGTCGCCGGGTGCTTGAGGTGCTGCTGGTCCTGCCGCTCGCGGTGCCGGCCTACGTGCTCGCGTTCACCTGGATCAGCGTGCTCGACGTCGGCGGTCCGCTGCGTGGTTGGCTGATTGCCGAGTTTGGTCACGCGCGCTGGCTGCCGAGCCTGCGCAACCCCGGTGGCGCCTGGCTTTTGATGAGCGCAGCGCTGTATCCGTATGTGTATCTGCTGACCCGAGCCGCGCTCGATGCGCGCGGGCGGGCGCTGTTTGAAGCAGCGCGCACGCTGGGCCGAACGCCGTGGTCGGCGGCGATCCACGCGGTGCTGCCGGTGCTGTGGCCGAGTCTGATCGCGGGCGCCACGCTGGTCGCGCTTGAAGTGCTGGCCGAGTTCGGGGCGATGGCGATCCTTGGCGTCGACACCTTGTCCACCGTGGTCTATCGAACCTGGTTCGGGCTGGGCTCACTCGCCGCCGCGGCGCAGGTCGCGAGCATTTTGCTGCTGCTCGCATTGCTGGTACTGCTCGGCGAGCGCTGGGCCAAAGGTCGGGCGCCGCACGCGACCGATGTGCGCTCGCACGGGCCGGCGCTCAAGCTCGATGCGCTGGGCACCGGCGTGGCCTGGCTGCTCGCTTTGCTCTGGCTCACCCCGGCGTTGTTGCTGCCGCTGGCGGTACTCGGCTGGTGGTCATTCGATTTGGATATCGGCTGGCGCCGGCTGCTCGATCCGGCATGGCAAACCCTGCGTTTTGCCGGCGGCGCGGCGAGTCTGATCGTGCTTGCCGGAATGCTGTTCGCATTGGCGCCGCGGGCCGGTCACGCAGCGCGCGCCCTGCCGTGGCTGCGCCGCGTTGCCGGTCTGGGTTACGCGATGCCGGGCGTGGTACTGGCTGCCGGTTTGATGCTGTGTCTGATTGCGGTTGAACGTTTGCTCGGGCTGCCAGGTGTTTTGGCCAGCAGCGCGCTTGCGGTTTGGCTGGGTCTGCTGGCGCGCTTTATGCGGGTGGGCACCACGGGCGCCGCGCGCGCGGTGGCGCTGGTGCCGGCCTCGCTCGATGCGGTCGCGCGCACCCTCGGCGCAACGCGTTGGCGGCGCTTGGTCGCGGTCCGTTTGCCGCTGCTTTGGCCTGGTCTTGCCGCCACTTGGCTGCTGGCATTCGTGGAATGCGCCAAGGAGCTGCCGGCGACCTTGATGCTGCGGCCTTTTGGCGCCGACACGCTTGCGGTCAAGGTCTACAACGCCACTTCCGAAGGACTGTGGCAGGCGGCCGCGCCGCCGGCGCTGGCGATCGTGCTGGTGGCATTGCTTCCGGCGTGGTGGCTGCTGCGCGATCGGCGTACCGCCTTGGCAGTGACCGCGGGCGCGCAATAATCTGCGCTCCCTGATTGAGTGGTGGATCGCAGGAGCAAGCAAACGGTACTGAACCCAGCGCACCGCGCGTTGGGTGCGCGGATGGTCGACTTTGGCGGCTGGGACATGCCGCTGGTCTACACCTCGCAGCTCGATGAGCACCACGCGGTGCGGCGCGCGGCGGGCATGTTCGACGTCTCCCATATGTGCGTGGTCGATCTGCACGGGGCCGACTGCCGCGGGCTGTTGCGGTTGATCCTCGCCAACGATATCGACAAGCTCAAACGCCGTGGCAAGGCGCTGTACTCGTGCATGCTCGATCAGCGCGGCGGGGTGATCGACGACCTGATCGTCTATTTTCTTGCCGACGATCATTTCCGCGCCGTGGTCAACGCCGGCACCCGCGACAAAGACTTGGCCTGGATCGAAAGCCACGCGAGCGATCTCGGCGTCCGGGTCGAGGCGCGCGACGATCTGGCGATCATCGCCTGCCAAGGGCCGCAGGCGCGCGCCCAGGTCGCGCAGGCGATCGGTGCCCCGGCCGCGCTCGATCTCGCTCGATTCGAGGCGGCCAGTTTCGGTGCGTATTTTCTGGCGCGCACCGGCTATACCGGCGAAGACGGCTTCGAGGTGGTGCTGCCGAACTCAGACGCGGTGGCCTTGTGGGAAGCGCTGCGGCAGCGCGGCGTGGTCCCGGCCGGGCTCGGTGCGCGCGACACCTTGCGCCTCGAAGCCGGGTTGAATCTCTACGGCCAAGACATGGATGAGACCACCACCCCGTTTGAGTCGGGGCTTGCGTGGACCGTGGCGATGGAGCCGGCCGCGCGCGACTTTATCGGCCGTGCAGCGCTGCAAGCCCAGCGCGCCAGCGGCGTGCCGCGGCAAATGATTGCGCTGGTGCTCGAAGACAAAGGCGTGCTGCGCCATGCGCAGGTGGTGCACACCGCGCACGGCAGCGGCGAGATCTGCTCCGGTGGCTTTGCTCCGACCCTTGAGCGCTCGATTGCTTTGGCTCGGGTGCCAAGCGGCGCGCTCGATGCGGTCGAGGTCGACATCCGCGGACGCATGGCCGCCGCGCGGGTGGTCAACCTGCCGTTCGTGCGCGATGGTCGTGCGCGTATTTGAGTCTGCTCTGGCTTACAATTCGTCGGTCTTTTTCGCCATCGTTGGAGCTAGCCATGAACGAGATTCCCGGTGATCTGAAGTTTCTAAAGTCGCATGAGTGGGCGCGAATCGAAGACGATGGCAGCGTGACCATCGGCATCTCGGAGTTCGCGCAAAGCCAGCTCGGCGATCTGGTCTATGTCGAGGTGCCGCATGAGGGCGACACGCTCCAGGCCGGGCACTCATGCGCGGTGGTCGAGTCGGTCAAGGCCGCATCCGATGTTTACAGCCCGATCTCCGGCACCGTATTGCGCAGCAACGCCGCGCTCTCCGATCGGCCCGAGGCGATCAATGAGGATCCTTACGGCGACGGATGGATCTTTGTGCTCAAGCCGTCTGATCTTGCCGAGATGGATGAGCTGTTGTCGCCCGACGACTACGCCGAGCTGGTCGAAAGCGCCAGCTGACAAGCACTCCGCAATTTTTTGTGCATGAAAAAGAACACAAATAACGAAAGGCGGGAAATTTTAAGCTCATATTCCAGCTGAACTCCGATGAGCGAATTGCTTCGGAGGCACAAAAAAATGTTGACAGTCAAGCGCGGCATGACTAACGTTCCGCGCAGATGAAACTAATGCGTCAACCATGACGAAGTATCGCAACGGCCAGCACCCGTCACCGCGTGGCAGCCAGCCTGCCTCTCGGTATTTTTTGAATCGCCGCGACTCGGATTTTTTTCCGGTCGCGGCGTTCTTGTTTCCTGCACTCGCATTCACCACGTAATCAAGGGTCGTGTCGCAAGGCACACGTGGCCGAGTTCGAGATGCAGTTTCTCCGGGCGACAACCGCCGCAAGGCAAACGCACCACTCCACACTAAAAAAACTAAGGAGTCATCCCATGAAAGCAGCACCGAAAAGCACCAAGAAAGTGAGCACCGTGAAAGCCGCCGCCAAGAAGGCGCCGGCAAAGAAGGCCGCGGCCAAGAAGGCCGTGACCAAGGCGCCGGCCAAGAAGGCCGCAGCGAAGAAAGCACCCGCGAAGAAGGCTCCAGCGACCAAGGCTGCGGTCAAGGGCAAGCCAGCGACCAAGAAAGCTGCGGCCAAGAAAGCACCAGCCAAGAAAGCTGCGGTCAAGAAGCCCGCCAAGAAGAAATAGTTTGAACTAGCAAGGCCCATCTGACCACCGCGTGGCCGCCCGGCGCGCGGTGGTTTTTTTTTGGCCCGTCAGCGTGCTTTAATCCGGGGCGCATGTCGGCCTTGTCGTCAGCACGTGGTTCGGCTGCCCTCTGCGCTGTTGAGTTCATGGCGCAGACATGCCATTCGATCAGCGCACTGAAATGGGGGAAGGCAATGTCTTTACGTGATACGCAGCGGCCGGTTCCAAGCATTGGCCGGACTTCGGGGTTAGCGGTCTTGGCGTTGACCGTGTTGCTCGCCAGTGGCTGCCAGCGCGACGAAGCGCCAGCGGCACCCGAGAAGCCGCCCGCGGCGGTGGCGAGCGAGCCCGCAAGCGCCGATGGCGCGTTGGTTCCAACGCCCGAGGCAACTCCCGCAGCCGCACAACCCGAGACCGCGATTCCTGCGGAAATGTCGGTGGCCGACCTGTTAATCGCTGCGCGCACCGCGCTGACCGATGAGCGTCTCGCCACCCCGGCGGGAAACAGTGCGATCGACTTCTACGTCGCGGTGATCGAACGTGACCCGGACAATCTGACCGCCGCGCAAGCATTGGTCGATATTTTCCCGATGGCGGTTGCGGTCGCCGAGCGCGAAATTGCGCAGGGGCGGCTCGACGATGCCGAGCGCATCGCCGCATTACTCGATCGCGCCAGCCCGGGCTCGTTCTCTGTGCGCTCGTTGCGCGAACGGATCGCGACGACGCGGGCAGCCCAAGATCGCGTGCTGGTGCAAGAGCAAGAACGTCAGCGGCTCGCCGCCGAGCAAGCACGGATCGAAGCCCAGCAAGCCGCGGCGCCGCCCGAGCCAGTGCCAGTGCCGGCACCGTCGGTTGCGCCGGCCCCGGTTGCGGCAGCACCGCCATTAGCGCCGGCCCCGGTCGCGCCACCGGTCGCGGCAACGCCGCCGCCGCCGGTCGGCGAAACCCGTTCGGCGCGGCCGTTACGCCAAGTGCAGCCGGCTTATCCGTCCGAGGCATTGCGACGTCGCCAACGGGGCTGGGTTGAATTGAGCTTTACCGTCGGGCTCGACGGTCGCGTGGGCAGTGTGCAAGTCACACGATCGCAGCCGATCCGCGTATTTGACCGCGAAGCGATCACCGCGATGCAGCAGTGGACCTTCGAGCCGGCGCTGCGCGACGGCCAGCCGGTCGCAAGTCAGGGCGCCCGACGGATGGAGTTCCAACTCTAAGTTGAAGCCTTCGGCGCGACGCACGCTCGACCCGCTTCAGGCGAGCTGCGCCGCCAGCTGATCGGCGGCTGGTCGGGCGAAGGGCGCGGTGCCAGTTCGACCCGCCAAGGTCATCCGCCGCGCCTCAGATCACTGAAAGCCCGGCGACGCTCAGCCGCCGTCGGTGGTCTTTTCCGCTTCGATCCGGGTAACTCTTTGCAGCGGGCGAATCACCGGCAGCCGCGTCACCTGATCCAGATTCACCCAGTCGATCGGCGCAAGTCCCAAAGCGCGATCGATCACCGTGGGGACCAAGCCAGCGGGCAACGCCGCCTGGTTGTTCCACAGCAGCACCAGGCCGAAATCCTGTTCGGGCAGCAACGCGATCACGCCGCGGAAACCCTGCACCGCGCCGCCGTGAAAGATCAGCCGGTGACCGCTGTAATCGTAGATCCGCCAGCCGAGTCCGTAGTACGCGCTTTGCACGCGAGTGCGGCGCCACGGCACGCGTTCCAGCTCGCCGGGCGTTGCCACCATCGGCGTGCGCAATTCTTCGAGCAGCTCCGCATCGAGCACGTCCAGTCGATGGCCAAGCTGGGCCAGCATCCATTGCGCCATATCGTTGGCGCTGGCGTTGGCGCCCGCCGCCGGGGCGACGCGGAAGTAGGTCGGCAGCGGCATCAGCGCGTTGAAGCTGCGGCCTTCGAGCTGATGTGGGTGGGCCCAGTTGTTGTCGGCGAGCAGACCGTCGATGCCGAAGATCGCGCGGGTCATCCCCAGCGGCAGAAACAACCGCCGGGTCACGGCCACTTCGAAAAACTCGCCGCTGGTTGAAAACGCCAGATCGCCAATCAGGCTGAAGGCGATGTTCTGATAGCCGTAACACTCACCGACCGGACAGCGCGACGGTTGCTCGCGCAAGCGCGCGACCAGATCCGGATAGAGCGCGTTGCCCTCCAGCTGGCGATCGAGCGCGTTGAACGGCAGACCCAATCGGTGGGTCAGCAGATCGCGCACGGTCGCCGCCGAGGTGTCGATCGGATCGGCGAGCTCAAACTGGGTCAGCAGCGGCGCGACCGGCTCATCCCACTGGATCAAACCTTCGCGCACCATCAGCGCCGCGGCGGTGCCGCTGATGCCCTTGGTCAACGAGGCCAGGCGGAAACGGGTGTCGGCATCGACCTGCTGGGGATCATCGACGCTGGTGATGCCATAGCCGCGCGCGCTGAGCACTTCGCCGCGATGCACGATCGCTGCGCTCATTCCAACGACTTGGCCGGTGTCGATCATCGCCTGGGCCAGACGTTCAAACTCGATGCTGATCGCCCGCGCTTGCGCAGTCGTCAGCTCGACCGTAGCGTTGGCGGTCGCCGTGACGGCAACCGGGCTTGCGTCGGCGATCGCCGCTACGCCTGCAAGAACGCACACCAGCGCGCGAACAACCAACTTCCGGCACTGTCTGGGCAGCGATTTCGACATATCATCCTTGGGCATCATCAGTGCCGCAATTTAACCATGACGGAGAGATTTTCATGCTCAGTTTGCTGATTCTGCTTGGTTTGCTCGTGGTCGTCGCCCTGTGGGGCGCGGCCATCTACAACGGCTTGGTCCAAGCCCGTAACGCATACAAGAACTCTTTTGCCCAGATAGACGTGCAGTTGACCCGGCGCCACGACCTGATCCCGAACTTGGTCGAAGTGGCCAAGGGCTACATGGGTCACGAGCGTGAAACCCTGGAGGCGGTGATCCGCGCCCGTAGCCAAGCGGTCAGCGCCCAAGATGCGGCCAAGGGCAATCCGGGCGACGCGGCGACCATGCAGGCGCTGGCCGGTGCCGAGAACCAACTCTCCGCGACCTTGGGGCGATTGTTCGCGCTGTCCGAAGCGTATCCGGACTTGAAAGCCAATCAGAACATGATGCAGCTCTCCGAAGAGCTGACCTCGACCGAAAACAAAGTCGCGTTCGCACGCCAAGCGTTCAACGACTCGGTGATGGCGTACAACAACAAGGTGCAAGTGGTGCCGGCAAGCTTTATCGCCGGGATGTTCAACTTCGCCACCGCCGCGCTGCTGGAGATCGACGACCCGGTCAAGCGCGAAGCGCCCAACGTCAAGTTCGGCTAAGCGCACGAACGCACGGCGTCGCCGGCCACGCACACCGCGCGCGCCGCTGCGCGCGGTGCCTCCGCACTTGTGCCCACTGGAGCTCTAAGCCATGGACTTCTTCGGCGCCCAACTGACCGCACGCAAACAGTCGCGCCGACTGCTGTGGCTGTTCGGGTTTGCAGTACTGGCGATGGTGTTGGCGATCAATGTGCTGACCTTGCTGGTGCTTGGTGCTAGCGCCGAGCCCGGTCAAGGACTGTTTGACGATATTGGCCAGCGCGCGCCGCTGCTGTTTGCGGTGAGCGCATTGACCGTTGCGGTGATTGGCGTCGCCTCGATGTACAAGATCAGTCAACTGCGCGGCGGTGGCCACGTGGTCGCGACTTCGGTCGGCGGCGTGCCGGTGCCGCTCGACACCACCGATCCACTGCTGCGGCGTTTGCGCAATGTGGTCGAGGAGATCGCAATCGCTTCCGGGGTGCCGGTGCCGCAGGTTTTCGTGCTCGAGCGCGAGATCGGAATCAACGCCTTTGCCGCCGGCTATGCCCCGGCCGATGCGGCGATCGCGGTGACCCGCGGCGCGCTCGAACGGCTCAATCGCGAAGAGCTGCAGGGCGTGATCGCGCATGAGTTCAGCCACGTGCTTAACGGCGATATGCGGGTCAACATCCGCCTGATGGGCGTGCTGTTCGGGATTCTGATTTTGGCGATCGCCGGGCGCGAGGTGCTGCTGCACACGGGCGGGTCGCGTTCGCGCGACGCCGCGGCGATCGTGGCGATTGCGTTGGCGCTGATGACGATCGGCTATATCGGGATGTTCATGGGCCGCTTGATCAAGGCCGGGGTGTCACGCCAGCGCGAGTACCTGGCCGATGCATCGGCGGTCCAGTTCACGCGTGACACTTCTGGCATCTCCGGGGCATTGAAGAAGATCGCTGCCTTCCCCGGCGGTTCGCGTCTGGTCTACGCCGACGCCGAACAGATCAGCCACATGATGTTTGGCGACGGCGTTGGCTATTCGGCGCTGTTCGCGACCCATCCGCCGCTGGCGGCGCGGATCGTCAAGCTCGATCCATCGTTCAGGGCGCCGCAGCTCGAGCCCCTGCGCCTGGAAATGGCCAAAGCGTTCTCGCCAACCCGAAATCTGGCCGAGGCTCGTGCTGAGCTTGCTCAGGCTCAAGCGCCCAGCGCGTTAGGCGCGTTACCCGCGTTACCCGCGTTGCTCGCGCTGCCCGCATTGCCGGATGCGGCGCTGGCGATGAGCTTGACGCCCGCCAGTGTGCCCGGCCAAGTCGCCAACCCGCTGGCGAACGACTACGCGCTCGCCGGAGCAATCCTTGCCGCACTGGACTCGCACCATGCCGCGCTGGCGCGGGCGCAAGACAGCGCGCCGTGGTTGATCGTGGCGCTGGCCTTGGCCAAGGATCCGACCTTGCGAGACCAGCAGCTGGCGATGGTCGAGCAACACATCGACGCCGCCGCAGCGCAGTCCTGCGCGACTTTGTTCGCCACCTTGGCCGACCTCCATCCGCTGTTGCGCCTGCCCTTGGCGCAGCTGGCGTTTCCGGTATTGCGGCGCCAGCCGAAGTCGTTCCTTGAGCAATTCATCGCGCTGCTTGACCTGGTCGTTCATGCCGACGGCGAGGTCGATCTGGCCGAATATTGTTTGATACAGATGATCATCGTCCAAGTGCTCGACGTGCTGACGCCGCACAGCCAGCAGGGCTTCGGTTCGCTCAAGATCGTTGCCGCGCGCGAGCCGGTTGCCGTCCTGCTCAGTCTGATGGCGCAGGTTGGCCATCGCGACCCGTTGGCCGCGCGCCAGGCATTCAATGCCAGCGTCGCCCAGCTCGGAGGGCGAGTTGCGCTGACCTACGCTCCGCCCGACGACTGGCGCGCCGCGCTCGACGCGGCGTGGCCGGTACTCGATCGGCTCGACCCTCACGGCAAACAGTTGTTGACCGAGGCCCTGGCGCGGGCGCTGGCCCACGACGGTCGGATCGCGCTGGCCGAGGCCGAACTACTGCGTACCGTGTGCGCGCGCTTGCACTGCCCATTGCCGCCAATGCTCAGCCGCTAGCAGATTCCGGGTTTGGCGCGGGCGGCGCGATCGCGTTGCGCGCAGCGCTGGCAGCCCCGCGCAGAATCAAGTCGCTGGCTTTTTCGGCGATCATCACCGTCGGCGCATTGGTGTTGCCGCCGATCAATTTGGGCATCACCGAAGCATCGACCACGCGCAAGCCCGCGATCCCGCGGATTTTAAGTTCCGCATCGACCACCGCCGCCTCGCCGTCGCCCATCGCGCAGGTGCCGACCGGGTGATAGATCGACTCGGCCTTGCGTCGGATAAAGGCAGCGATCTCCGCGTCACTTTGTGCGCCGCTGCCGGGCGCCATTTCGGCACCCGCAAAGGGCGCGAACGCGCGCGCGCCAAAGATCTGCCGCGACAGGCGCACGCCCTCGATCAGGGTCGCCAGATCGTGACCTTCAGCGTCGCTCAAATAGCCCGGATGGATCCGCACCTTGGCCGTTGGATCGGCCGATGCCAGGGTCAAATATCCGCGGCTGCGTGGTCGCAATGCGCAGGCGTGCAGGGTCATCCCGTAGCCCGGCAAGCGCTTGCGTCCGTGGTCGTCGAGCAGCGCCGGAACGAAGTGGAACTGGATGTCCGGACGCGTATCCTGGGCGAGTTTTGAGACCACAAAACCGCCGCTTTCGGCGATATTGCTGGTGCCGATGCCGCGGCGGCGGGTCAAAAACTCAAGCGCGATCAGCACATCGCTGGTGCGGTCGTAGGTGATCGGCTGGGTGGCGCGGTACATGGTGCAGGCATCCAGATGATCCTGCAACGCTTGGCCGACGCCGGGTAGATGCTGCGCCACCTCGATCCCGTGCGGGGTCAGTTGCTCCGCTGCACCGATCCCCGACAGCATGAGCAGCTGCGGTGAATTCAGCGCGCCGCCGGCAAGCAGAATCTCGCCCGCCGCTTCGGCTCGCACCCGGCGTCCGCGATGCACGTAGTTGACCGCCACCGCGCGCCCTTGGTCGAGCACGATGCGTTCGGCGCGCGCACCGGTCAGCACCTGAAGATTGGCGCGCCCGCGGGCGGCCTTGAGATAGCCCGCGGCGGTGCTGCAGCGAAAGCCGTCTTTTTGGGTGACTTGATAATCGCCGAAGCCCCGCTGGCTGGCGCCGTTGAAATCGCGGTTGAGCGGATAGCCGCACTCGGCTGCGGCATCCAGAAACACCTGACTGAGCGGATTCTTGTAGCGCAGGTCGGCGACGTTCAGCGGACCGCCGACGCCGTGCCACGCATCGCCGCCGCGCTCTTGGTTTTGCGAGCGTTTGAAGTACGGCAGCACCGACTGCCAATCCCAGCCGCGTGCGCCGAGCGTCGCCCACTCGTCGTAGTCGGCAGGATTGCCGCGGATGAAACACATCGCGTTGATCGAACTTGATCCACCCAACACTTTGCCGCGCGGCCACCACAGTTGCCGGTTGTCCAGGCTCGGCACCGGCTCGGTGTCGTAGTCCCAGTTGACGCTGCGGAAATTGACCAGCTTGGCCAGGCCCGCCGGCATATGGATGAACGGGTTCCAGTCGCGTGGACCGGCTTCGAGCAGCAGCACGCGCAGCGTCGGATTGGCCGACAACCGGTTGGCGAGCACACAGCCGGCCGAACCTGCGCCGATGATGATGTAGTCGTACACGGGACGAAAATATCCGGGCTGACGAGAGATGACAAACGCGCGGCGCGATCAACGCGTGCGGGCGCAGCGACGATTCCGCCGACGCTTCGACCGTAGGCGGTGCGCCCTAGAGCAATTGCTCGGACCGCCGAAGCAAACCCGAAAAAGCGCGGCCGCTTCCGGTCATCCGGGCGCGTCCGCCGCGCCGTGGCTTCGCGACTGGAGGAAAACGTCCGGGCTAGAATGTGAGGCATGTTGAACGCCTCACTCGCCGCCATGGCGCCGGTCAAACCGCAAGCGCCAGAACACGGCGAATGCTGCGGTAACGGCTGCGAGCGATGCGTGTACGACCTTTACGATGAGGCGCTGGCGCAATGGCAGGCGCGCCAGCGCGCAACCCCCGATGCGGCCGACGCGCCATGAGCGCCGCCACAAGCCTACGCCGCGCGCCCTGCGTGACGATGCACCAAGGATGACCGAGCGCGGCGAGAACCACGCGCTCACTGCGCCGTGGCGATGGCTGGCTGCGAGCCGCGACGAGCTGCCGGCGCTGCTGTGGTCGTTCGTGTATTTCTTCTGCCTGCTGGCCGGCTACTTCGTGATCCGGCCGTTGCGCGATGCGTTTGGCACCGACCATCGGCTCGAGTGGCTGTTCACTGGCACCTTCGTGGTCATGCTGGCGATGGTGCCGCTTTATGGCGCGCTGGTGGCGCGACTGCCACGCCGTCGTTTTCTGCCGATCGTCTACGTGTTTTTTATTGCATGTCTAGGACTGTTCTACTTTGCGCTGCGACTCGATACCGGTGCATCGTGGCGCACGGCAGCGTTTTTCATCTGGGTTGCGGTGTTCAACTTGTTTGCGGTGTCGGTGTTCTGGAGCTTCATGTCCGACATTTTCAGCAACGCTCAAGCCAAACGCTTTTATGGCTCGAT
>Ga0136636_10001051_pt1 | contig 15620 bp, 10 predicted proteins | sample AntDrymUQ8522106_2_FD_104653 | JGI IMG/M metagenome (GOLD analysis project Ga0136636, IMG submission 104653) | Polar desert sand microbial communities from Dry Valleys, Antarctica - metaG UQ852 (21.06) | ecosystem: Environmental > Terrestrial > Soil > Desert | place: Antarctica: Dry Valley... | reverse complement strand
TCTTTTTCTTTTTCCAATGCCATGCGCTCCTTCTCTAAAGTTTCAGTAGCCAGCTGCAGCCGCATTTTATTCAGCCTGCTGGCTAAACCCAATGATAATACTACAGCCTGTATCAACACCCCTACCTGCACCAGGTAACGGGTAAAAAAATTATCAGTTATCAATCCGGTTTCTCTAAGAATGAATGCTATAGCACCTATAACAAGAAGAATATTAGCCGAGATGAAATATTTTGCCGGGTCGTAATGATCGTAATAATAGGCCACAATACCCGCCACCAGCATCATTATTAAAACAAGGGCCCCCAAAATACCAATGATAATAACCAACGGTTTTAGCAGATCTATTTTAAAAAGATAACATGCTAATCCTGTAAATAAAATAACTACACATACAACTGCAAGTACATTTAATATTTTATTTATTTTAGGAAGCAGGCGGGGTGTATGCAGGTAGGTACGGGTGAACAGAATTCTTGCCAACCCTGTAAAAGGATTAATCATGGCAAAACAAAAAGTATCCCAAAGGGGTAAGTGCGGCCATAAATATTCAATGCCAAATCCATAATAAAATGCAAAGTAAAGTCCGATACTTACAACGCTGAGCACATAGTACAGATAGCTGATATCTTTTACACCAAAAAGTATAGCAAGGTTATACAATGCCAAAACAAAAATTATCCCAAAGAATAATCCCTGCCATAATAATCTTTTACTGTCTTTTTGTTCAAAGCTGCTGCGTTGTATCAACTGTAGATTGATATCCTGGTGCAGATAGATAGTATAAACAGCCTTGAACTTTAAAAACAGGTTAACTTTTTCATCCCTGTGAATTAATATCCTGATAGCATTAACATTGGACGGCTGTGAACGCTGTTCAAGCGCCAACAGGCTTCCACTTGCAATATGCTTTATTGCATTTTTATCAGCAATGTAGCCATCAAAAAAACCCCATTTATTTGTTTGAAGAATAAATTCCTGGTCAAGTCCGGAATGATTCTCTAATTGCAGGTTGCTCCAGATATTCCAGTCCTTTTGTGCTTTTGTAAAAAATACCGGAGAAAAATCAACAAATGCTGCACGTTCTAAATTATTAATCACTAATTGCCCTGTTGTATCGGTAAACCACTTCATTTCACCTGGCAGTATATTACGGATTGATGACCCCTGCTCTATCGAAATTACAGTTTGTGCCTGTACTGTATTTTTACACAGTATTAAAGTAGCGATGCCGGTAATGTATATAAAATATTTAATGCAATGTAATAACATGATAGTTTTGTAAATTTATACGTTTAAATATTTAAATAGCTGAAGTAAAAAATAAAGATGAGCCATGGCTGGTATAAAAGTTTTATTAATAGAAGATGATTGGATCATTGCCAAAGAAATGGCGTACAACCTGCAGGATCTTGGTTTTGAAGTGGCTGGCCATATAGATAATGCAGAAGAGGCCATAAAGCTGGTAAAAACATTGCACCCTGATCTTGTAATACTTGATATTGATCTTGCTGGTGAAATGACAGGGATAGAACTGGCTAAACAATTAAAGCTGGAGGGGAATACTCCTTTTATTTTTCTTACTGCATTGGCCGATTCAGAAACAGTGGAAAAGGCAAAAATTGCTGAGCCTTATGCATACCTGGTAAAACCAGTTGCGCCTGAAACTTTATACTCTACCATTGAAATTACGCTTCACAATGCATCCCGCCGCAACCCGGATATTGCTGATACGGCCGCCAGCATAAAAGAAAATCTTAGTTACGCAGATGTTATTTTTGTAAAGGCTAAAAAGCGGCTTGAAAAAGTTTTGCTAAAAGATATATTGTGGGTAGAGGCCTATGATATTTATGCCATGATAAAAACATCCAATGGCCAATACCTGCTCAGCCATTCTCTAAAAACAGTAGAAGAAAAATTTCCCTCCTCACATTTTATAAGGGTGCACCGCTCTTACCTGGTTAATAAAGATAAAATAGATGCTATTGAAGAAAGCAATCTTGTAATTACGGATGCACGTATACCCGTGGGTAAAACCTACAGGGATGAGTTGATGAGGCGGTTATCTTTTATGTAATCAATCGCCTAATTGCAGTAAAGCTTTCGCAATTTTTTCCTGCTGTTGTTGTTTTATTATCTCAACAGGTTCTGCTGCCCTTTCTTTGCAATCCATAATACCGCATCGTTCGCAGGTAGTGTGTACGGTTTTTACAGGGATAGCGGTATCATTAATAAACGGCATGGTCTGTAGTAGCTTTTGATCTATCATTAAGCCGATTGTAACACTTACAATTTCACTGCTTCCTTTTGCCGCAGGTTTTGAAATGGAAATACAGAGATAGCGGTTATGCGTATGCCAGTATTGAGATATCTGGGCCTCCACATAGGGCTGCCTGTATTTTTTCTTTGCAACCAGTTCTGCCACATGATTGATTGAATTGATAGCTACCCACCTTCTGCAGTAGTGTTCATGGGTAGCATTGGCATATGGATTATGTACCTGGGACAGGTGCAATTCTTTAGTAATTTCAAATTCATTTTTTATAGGATCGCCGGATAGCCGGAGAAAGAAAAGGTGATCAATACTAAAATGATTAGGTAAAATATTGGTAAGCCGTTGCATCATCATTTCTGGTGTTACATTATAGCTACTAAATAAATCAACCCATGCCTTATCATTCCATTTTGGCTGTACCACAATTCGTTTGATATCTTCTACCGCTTTATCTTCCGGCATCAGCAGGGCAACAGCAAAATAAGACGCTTTAAAGTTATTCAGCAGTATATCAAATGAATCGCTATGCTGAATGATTGTTTCATACGACCTTTCTGTAACATTCAGATATTGAAACGCAATTTCACGTGCCAATAAAAAATTTTCCTGCGCATTACTCAGTCCTTTATTTATGAATAATGTTTTATTGGAAACTGCATAAAAAGAACGAATACTTTGTAATGCATCCATGCCCGACATCTGCCTGCGGTTTACCTGTATCTGCATCTTTTGCAAAGCCGCTTCCATCGTATCAATTTCAACAAACGAAGTATCTTTCCATTTATATTCTTTCCGAAACCTGCGAACAGCATCTTCAATTTCTTCAAAATAATTATCATGCAGGTCCTGGTAAGAACGAAGTGCAGCATTATAAAAACTTTCTTTGGATAATTGATAACTCCGTGAAATTTTGAGTAAGGTACTTATGAAGGCTGTTACCTTATCGGGCGTGTTGGAAAATAAATCCAGCAAGGAAGCCGGCGTTAGTCCAAAGTGTTCCCATGGCACAGCATTGATAAAATCAGAATTGATCAGGTCAATAATAGGCTGTAGTTTTTTGCTGGCCCGCAGCGAAACCAGGTAGTCGTAATCAACCCCAAATACTTTTGCAAGCGACAATATCTTATCTGCTTTTGGAAATTTTTTGCCGGTTTCAATATCATGTACATAAGAGAGGGACATGCTGGTTTTTTCAGCCAGTTGCTGGTAAGATAATCCTTTCTCCTGCCGGAGTGCTTTCATCTTTAATCCAAAAATTAACCGGATACTTTCATTGTCAGTCATAATAAAGGCAAATTAGTATAAAAAAACTTTAAGAAGAAAAATAAATATTTAGCGAATATTTCGCTTTTAAAGAAAATACCATACTTTAGCGTAAAATTTACAAATAATGATAGTAACTCAAACATCTCTCAGGCAATACTTGGTTCCGCCAGGTATGCTTATTAAAGCGCCCTACCACCTTCGGTACCAGGAAGTGCTTACCACCGAAGCACTGGCCTTTATAACTGCACTACACAGGCAGTTTAACGAAGCAAGAAAAAAATTATTAAACGACAGACAGGTAGTTCAGCAAAAATTGAACGAAGGCTGGCAGCCTTCCTTTTTACCGGAATCCGCAGATATCCGGAACAGCAACTGGTTTATTGCTCCGGTGCCGGATGTAATTAAAGACCGCAGGGTAGAAATTACCGGGCCGGTTGATCGCAAAATGATAATCAATGCGCTTAACTCCGGAGCAAATGTTTTTATGGCCGATCTGGAAGATAGTAATTCACCCAACTGGGATAATACGATTGGCGGTCAGATTAATTTAATGGAGGCGGTTAACAAAACCATCAGCTTTCAAAATGCAGAAAATGGTAAACGATACAACCTCAATGAAAAAACTGCAACACTCTTTGTTCGCCCCCGCGGCTGGCACATGAATGAAAAGCACATCGAAATAGATGGCGAACCCATCAGTGGAAGTTTACTCGATTTTGGTCTTTACTTTTTTCACAATGTAAAAACATTGTTATTAAACGGAAGCGGTCCTTTTTTCTATTTACCCAAGCTGGAAAGTTATAAGGAGGCAAGGCTTTGGAATGATGTTTTTGTATTTGCCCAGCAATATTGCGGCATAGCTAATGGCACCATTAAAGCAACCGTTTTAGTAGAAACGATTTTGGCCAGTTTTCAACTGGATGAAATACTGTGGGAATTAAAGGAGCATTCTGCCGGATTAAACTGTGGCCGCTGGGATTATATTTTTTCTTTTATTAAAAAATTCAGAAACATACCTGGCCATATTTTTCCCGACCGCTCACAGGTTACCATGACGGTTCCCTGCATGCGTGCCTATACACAACTGGTAATTAAAACCTGTCACAAAAGAGGCGCCCACGCAATTGGAGGCATGGCAGCACAAATTCCTATAAAGGGGAATGAAAAAGCGAACGAATCTGCTATGAAGAAAGTGAAGGCAGATAAACTGCGTGAAGTAAAAGACGGACATGATGGAACATGGGTAGCACATCCGGGGTTGGTTTCCTTGGCCAAAAATATTTTTGATGAATACATGAAAACACCCAACCAGCTTCATGTAAAAAGAGAAGATTTTAACTGCACAGAAAAAGATCTTTTGCAATTGCCCGAGGGAACCATTACGGAAGAAGGGTTCAGGCACAATATCAATGTGGGTATTCTATACCTGGAAAGCTGGCTACGTGGCCACGGTGCTGCCGCTTTGTACAACCTGATGGAAGATGCTGCTACTGCAGAAATATGCAGAACACAGGTGTGGCAATGGGTTAGAAGTAGCGCCCTGCTGCAGGATGGAAGAAAAATAAACCTGAGCCTGTATGAAGATTTCAGGGATGATGAAATTACCAACATAAAAAATATGGTGGGCAGCAACGTGTATCAGCAAGGTCAATATATACAAGCTATCTGCATCTTTAACCGGCTGGTGGTGCAGGATAAATGGGAAGATTTTCTTACCCTGCCCGCTTATGATTGTATATTATCTAATGAAGATAAAAAGTATTGTGTACCTGAAAAAGAACCCACAGTAAACCTGCAGGCAAATGCTGTACCCGAAAAAACAAACGCTACCTATTAAATAAAAAAACAATTAACCATCAATTTAAAAAAGAGTATTATGACAACAACAGAAAAAGCAACACAACTCACGCTTGACTGGCTAACCAATCCAAGGTGGAAAGGTATTGAGCGTCCTTACAATGCAGCGGAAGTTATCAGGCTTCGCAGTAAAGTAGCTATTGAATATTCTCTTGCCAAAACAGGAGCAGAAAAATTGTGGTTTAAATTGAACAGCCAGGATTATGTTGGTGCCCTTGGTGCATTAACCGGCAACCAGGCCGTACAGGAGGTGGCTGCAGGATTAGAGGCCATTTACCTGAGTGGCTGGCAGGTAGCCGCAGATGCAAACACTGCTGGCACAATGTATCCCGACCAGTCTTTGTACCCTGTAAATTCGGTACCGGATGTTGTAAAAAAAATCAACAATGCTTTACTTCGCTGTGAGCAGATAGATTCTGTAAACGGAGACAATAGTAAAGAATGGATGGTGCCAATTATTGCAGATGCAGAGGCAGGCTTTGGCGGAAACCTGAATGCTTTTGAATTGATGAAGGCCATGATAGAAGCAGGTGCAGCGGGAGTGCATTTTGAAGACCAGTTATCATCTGCAAAAAAATGTGGTCATTTGGGTGGTAAAGTTTTAGTACCTACAAAAGAAGCAGTAAATAAATTAATTGCAGCACGCCTTGCGGCTGATGTAATGAATGTATCCAGCCTGCTTATTGCAAGAACTGACGCAGAAGCAGCCAACCTGATTACTTCGGATATTGATGAAAGAGATCAGCCATTTGTTACCGGCGAAAGAACTGGCGAAGGTTTTTATACCGTTAGAAATGGTGTGGAACAATGTATTGCCCGCGGCCTTGCCTATGCGCCCTATGCCGATATGTTGTGGATGGAAACATCGCAGCCAGACCTTGAGGTAGCGAGGATATTTGCAGAAGCAATCCATACCCAATTTCCGGGAAAACTACTTGCCTATAATTGTTCGCCTTCTTTTAACTGGAGCAAACATTTATCCGAAACCGAAATGGAATGCTTCCGTGAAAAATTAGCGGCACTAGGTTATAAGTTTCAGTTTATTACCCTTGCAGGTTTTCATGCATTAAATACGTCCATGTTCGAATTGTCAAAGGCCTACAAAGAAAAAGGAATGGCTGGTTTCTCTCAATTGCAGCAGCGGGAGTTTGCCCTGCAGGAATTTGGATATAAGGCAATAAAGCATCAATCATTTGTTGGCACCGGCTATTTTGATTTTGTTCAAAATGCAGTTCAGCAGGGGCTTGCATCTACAGTAGCTATGAAAGACAGTACCGAAACGGCACAGTTTCATTAATAGAATAATTGTTTAGTAATTAGTACGCATCATCAAGTGAATAACTTTTTTGCTTAGGCAGTTTAGTAATATCAGTGATTATCGAAACAATAATAATTTCAGTTCATTTACCAAAATAGTTTCTTAGCGCTGAGAAACTATTTTGGTATTTTAATATTCCCTTCACCATAAAAAATCATCCGTTCACCTCATTCTTTAGTGCTGTTCACCTGTTTAGCGATAACAGTTTTTCAAACTCCTTTAATATTGAAAAACTAATTGCTTGTTATATGAATAATCTGGAAACACCGGGAATGTTGATTGCTGTATGGATAAGCCTTGCTTTATATACCGGAGTTATTCTTTATTTTGTTATCCGAGGAGCCCGGAAAACAAAATCAATGGCAGATTATGCAACCGGCACATTTCATTTTTCCCCCTCAGCAATAGGATTGTCACTGGCAGCAGGTATGACGAGCGCTGCAACATTTATTATCAATCCCGGTTTTGTTGCTTACTATGGTATCAGTTCATTTTTATCGATGGCGGTATTTCTGCCCTTGGGCGCACTCATCTCTCTCGTAGTTTTATTAAAACGTTTCAGAAAAATAGGCACCGTTATTCAGGCAAAAACAATTTCACAGTGGCTGGGTAAAAGGTTTGACAGTAAAGGATTCGGATTATATATTGCATTTCTTTCCCTGTTGCATATTACATTCATTGTATTAATATGCGTTGGTCTTACACAGGTTTTAAGCAAGGCATTAAATGCAGATGTGTTGTATGTACTTATTGGCATTGTGGTTTTTACTTTTGGTTATATGATGTTTGGTGGCGCCAACAGTATGGTATATACAAATATGATACAGGCTCTGCTGAAAGTGGTGGTGGCTGTTATTATTCTTGTATCGGGATATCATTTTTTTACTGGGAATAGCAGCGGCCTTTTTGCCAAACTGGATGCAATTGATCCGCAACTTACCAAACCATTTAACATCGACAGCCCCTTGTACAGAGATTTTTTTGAAGTGGTCATTTGCCAGTTTATTGTGGGTATTGCCATTGTTTGTCAGCCGCATATTATTACCCGCTCTATGTTGTTGAAAAATGATAAAGATATGAACCGGTTTCTTACGGTTTCAATAATCCTGCTCATTTTATTTTTTAGTGTAGTTTTTGCCGGTCTTTATGGCAGGTTGGTTTTTCCAGAGCTGCAATACAAAGGCATACAACTGCCTTTAGATGGCGTAATGTCTGCATATGTAGTAACCAGTTTTAACCCGGCCATAAGCTTGTTTTTGGTGGTAGGCTTAATTGCATCCGGCGTTGCCACATTAGAAAGCCTGATTCAATCTATAAGCACTACTATTACCTCTGATATCATTAAACCATTAACTGGAAAAGCAGATTTAAAAAATGAATTAATGATCAACCGTTTGGTGATTGGGGTTATGGCTACAGTAACAATTTACATTTCGTACCAACAATTAATGCGTCCCAATCTCAGTGTGGGTATATTGGCACAAAACGGCGTTTACGCTTCTTTTTCCGCTGCATTTGTGCCCCTTTTATTTGGAATGTTTTTAAAAAATGTACACAAAGCTGCCCCTATAGTTGCATCTGTTGTTGCCATCCTTGTGCATTTTAGTATTTATTACGGACGGCTAACACCCTATATGCAAAACCCCGTAAGAAACCCTGGTGTTGCTTCGGCCATTGCGATTCTTTGCTCATTGTTAGCCGGAGGTATCGTTTACGCAGTAACAAAAAGATCCGCAGTAGTAACACCGAAAAATCTGGTAACCGTATGAAAAAATTATTGCTGATATCAACAGTACTCCTTTTTGCAACCATTGCAGTTGCACAGCAAAACTGTTTGCCTGTTTACAGCCTGCCTGTTAAAAAAATGCAGCTTTCATTTGGTAAACTGGCTTATGTGGAAAAAGGCAGGGGCCAAACCATTTTATTTATTCATGGGCTTGGTGGAAACATGTCTCACTGGTTTAAATCAATAAATGAGTTATCGGCTGGGTATAAATGTATCGCTTTAGATTTGCCGGGTTATGGATGGTCAGATAAAAATATTGATACAACAGGTAAAGACAGGTTGCAGTTTTATGCAGCTGCAATAGGTGAATTTTTAAAAAAGAAAAAAATTAAAAAAGTGATTCTTACCGGTCACTCTATGGGAGCACAGATAGCTATTATTACGGCCTTACAAAATAAAACCGTACATAAACTTATATTGGTTGCACCTGCAGGCCTGGAAACTTTTACTGAAAAAGAAGCACAGCTTTTAATTGCAGCTACTCCTGCTATTGCTTTTGAAAAACAGGATGAAGCTGTTATCCGTAATAATTTTAAAACAAATTTTCTTCAACAGCCTGCCGATGCCGAGCAGTTGATACAGGACCGCCTTAACATAAAAAACTGTACTGATTTTAAATTGTATTGCGCAACCGTTTCTAACGGAGTAAAAGGAATGCTGGCCCACCCTGTAAAAGAATCATTGCAAAATTTAACCATGCCTGTATTGATAGTATTTGGTGCAAATGATGGGCTGATACCCAATAAACACCTGCACCCCACTTTTAAAACAGCAGCGCTGGCCAAACAATCCGCTTCATTAATACCCAACTGCAAAGTACTAATGGTGGAGAATGCAGGCCATCTTGTTCAGTTTGAAAAAAACATTGAAACAAATCTTATCATCAAAAATTTTATTCAATAATTTTTAACTATAAACGATAAACCAAAACACATATGAAAAAAGTACAACTGCTTTTGCTGATGCTTACCATGCAGATTGCTTTGCTGGCACAAAATTCTGGTAAAATAACCGGTACGGTTACAGACAAACAAACCGGCGAACCGCTCATTGGCGCAACAGTAAAAGTGAAAGGAAGCACAGCTTCTGATATTACTAACAATAACGGCTCATTTACCTTAACGGTAAAAGCCGGTAAAAACACCCTTGCTATATCCTATGTTGGATATGTGGAAACCATTTTGTTGGTGAATGTGAGCAGTGGAGAAACTGCAAAAGCAGATGCAGGAATGTCCGTATCTAACAGACCTGGCGATGCTGTAGTTATAACTGCTTCTAAACGACCGGAGAAAATAACAAGAGCCCCGGCCTCTATTAGTGTGATTAGTGCTAAAGATTTTGATCAATCTTCTTCTTTCAATATTGGTGAACTGGCATCAAAAATACAGGGTGTTGAATTTGTACGTACGGGTGTTACCGGTGTTGGTTTTAATGCCCGTGGTTTTAATAATGCATTTAATGCAAAAATTTTATTGATGACCGATGGCCGTAACAGTATGATGGCCGGCAGCAGTGGTCTGCCAGCTGGTATCATGAATACCGTGGTGAAAGAAGATATAGAAAGATTGGAAATAGTATTAGGGCCCAACTCAGCATTGTATGGCCCCAATGCACACAATGGTATTGCCAATACAATTACCAAAGATCCACGCAAATGGCAGGGAACTGATATAGTTATCGGCGGAGGTAATCAGGATGTTTTTAGTGGACGTTTCCGCAATGCTACGAAGGTTAGTAATAAGTTTGCCTATAAACTAACAGGTGAATATACTACCGGTAGAGATTTTGAATTTCATGATAGCATCTATGCTGGTGGCAGCGTGTATGGCCCGGCAGTAGCCATTCCTGAAAGAGTACCCTCTTACCAGTTCCGTCATGTAAAAGGAGAAGCGCATGCTTATTACAGCATCACGCCAAAGTCTGACCTGATTGCTTCGTATGGCGGTAGTGATAATAATTTCCTGAGCGTAAATAATACTGGTCGTAACCAGATACAGGGATGGAAATTTTCTTACCTGCAATTGCGTTATGTTAGCCCAAGGTTCTTTGCACAGGCATATGAAACCTGGACCAATGTAGGTAAATCATACGGCATACCTGGATATACCAGAGATTATTGGAACCGCACGAACAGCACTATTACTAACGGCAGCAGTCCATTGTATGCTTCATTTGGCCGCCTGCCGCCGGATTCTGCCGAAGCATTTGCCACCCGTTTGGGAAATACATTTAAAGAAGAGTCAAAAAGATTTAACGCAGAAGCACAATACAACTACGAGTTCAACTCTATTGGATTAAACCTCGTTGCAGGTGCAACCTATCAGCATGATGCGCCAAAAACTTTTGGCACAGTATTGATTGATGCAAATGAAAAGGTAGAGATCACTCAATACGGCGGTGCGTTGCAATTAGAAAAAACATTGCCTGCCGATTTAAAACTGGTGGCTGCGGCAAGGTTAGATAATCATAGTTTGTTTGGAAATTTGTTTTCACCAAAACTAGCTTTGGTAAAAGGTGTTCCAGGTGGAGCTATACGGTTAACATGGGGTAAAGCTTTTGCCGCACCTATCATCCTGTTTCAGCGTGCCAGTGTGTTTGGTATCGTATTCGGGAATGGTAATGGTGTTAATTATATTCCAAACGGTTCTAAATTCAGTGATGCATCTCAGCAAAAAACAACCACTCCGCTAAATCCGGAAGAAATCAATACCTGGGAGTTGGGTTATAAAGGAGCCGTTGGCAAGAAACTATATGTTGATATCAATGGTTATTATGGTATCAGCAAAAATTTCTTAAGCCCTGCGCTATCTGTTGGCGGGCGTGCACTTAGTGTTGGAAGCCTGCCCATCACCACACCCCTTTTAATACCAGGTGCGGTAACCAACGATACATTAAAGAGTGCTGCCTTTAGTACTTACTTTAATTATGGCCAGGTAAAATCTTACGGTATTGATGTTGGTATAAATTATTTCTTTACCGACAATATCAGCTTAGCTGTAAAATATAGCTGGTTTGGTTCGGATATTGCCAAAGACAATGTAAAAAATGATGCAAATAAAGATGGTTATGTATCATTGGAAGAAAGAAGCCTAAATGCAGCTGCCAACAGATTTGCTTCTACATTGAGTTTTCAAAATCTTTGTAAAGGGAAATTGTTTATCAATCTTTCGCTTCGCTCCGTACAAAAATTTGATATGTACAGCGGCAGCCAGATTGGAACATCGGCTGGAGAAGGAAAAAGAGGAATTGTATACGGAGGCATAAATCCATTTAATAATCAACCCAGAAATTATTTAAAGAATTTCAATTGGGGTGCATTGGGTGGTTTTACTTCAATTGATATCAGCGCAGGCGTTAAGCTGAATCCTATGTTGAATCTTGGTGCAGGAATTAGCAATCTTTTCAATACTACGCAAAGAGAATTTGTGGGTTCACCTTCAATAGGCCGTTTGTTTTCTGTTGAATTGAAAGCTCATATCCCTAACGGTATCAAAACAAAAAAGTAAACTCGTTTTTTAAAATGTTGGCATACGGAAGTGTGTTACCTTATTACCTTAAAAATGTCCCTGCAATTACTTACTATACAATACTGGTTAAAAAAACATGCCACCTACCGGCCGCAGCATCCGGCAATTATTTTTGAAAACAAGCGATTGAATTATAAAGAACTTTATGAAGAAGTAAATAAGTTGTCAAATGCATTTATCGCTGCAGGTATCGGCAAAGATGACAAGGTGGCTACACTACTTTCCAATTCGCTGGAACTATGGGAAACATATTGGGCTTGTGCAGCTATCGGTGCAGTAGCCGTTCCATTAAGTCCGCTGCTACGGGGGCAGGGGTTATTAAATTTGTTAAACAACGCAGATACAAAACTTGTAATTACAAGCCATCATCTTAAAGAACATGTTGATACGATACGGACAGAATTAAAGGGAATTCCAATTGATAATTTTTGGGTAACAGATACGTATGCCACAGGCTATAAAAATTATTATTTAGTAAAAGAACAACAAGCTTCCATAGCACCGGATGTTGAGGAAGTAACAGGTACAGATGCTTACAATATTATTTACAGCAGCGGTACCACAGGATTACCAAAAGGCATTGTAATCAGTCATGCTGTAAGGGCATTGTACGGTTCGTTGTTTGCCAATGCTTTTCGTATCACACCGGAGAGTGTGGTGATGCATTCCGGTTCTATTATTTTTAATGGCTCCTTCCTCACATTAATGCCTGCCATGTTTTTGGGCTGCACGTATGTGTTGATGAGCCACTTTGATGCAAAGGAAGTGGTGGATATTATTCACCAGGAAAAAGTAACCCATACTATTCTTGTTCCTTCGCAGATTATTGGTTGTTTACAAAACGAAAAATTCAATAAAGCACACCTTTCTTCGTTAGAATATATCCTATCTGTGGGTGCTCCGCTGCTGCTGGAGCATAAACAGAAATTGAATAAACACATTCCAAATGTATTTTACGAACTCTATGGATTAACAGAAGGGTTTATGTCCATATTAGATAAGAATGATGTGATAAAGAAAACAGGAAGTGTTGGAGCGGCACCGCAATTTATGGAACTAAAAATTGTTGATGATGCAGCAAAAGAATTGCCAACCCGGCAAATTGGTGAGATCATTGGAAGAGGCCCTTTACTAATGACGGCGTATTATAAAAATTTTGACCAAACAAAAAAAGTAATAAAAAACGGATGGTTATTTACCGGCGATATGGGTTATGTTGATGATGATGGTTATTTATTTTTAACAGGGAGAAAAAAAGATATGATCATATCCGGTGGTGTAAATGTATACCCTACAGATATTGAAGAGATACTGATAAAGCATACAGCAGTAAAAGATGTAGCAGTGTTTGGCATACCACATAAAGAATGGGGCGAAACAGCCGTAGCTGCTATTGTATTGCATAAAGATGTTGCGGTTACAGCCAATGAAATAAAAGACTGGGCAAATGAAAACCTGGAGGCCCGGTACCAGAAAATTTATACCGTTATCATTATAGAAGAACTGCCAAGAAACCTGGCGGGTAAAATATTGAAGAGAGAATTGAGAGAAAAATTTCCTGCATAATATCATTGCGGCTAATCTGAAATATAAATTTAAACCGATGACGAGTCGTTATATAAACAGCAACCATATTCAATTGCATTACCTGGAGTTTGAAGGAGAAAAATCCACTATCATTTTTATGCATGGCCTAACAGCTAACGCACATGTATTTGATGGATTGATTGCGGCTGGGTTGAGCCCTGCCTTTAAAATTTTATCTGTTGACCTTCGTGGCAGAGGTAAAAGCGATGCACCTGAAACGGGCTATACCATGAAAGAACATGCAGCCGATATTATTGAATTGATGGATGCATTGCAATTGAATAAAGTAATTTTAGCAGGTCACTCTTTCGGTGGTTTTTTGGCATTGTATATTGCAAAGTTTTTTTCAGCAAGAGTTGATAAATTAATTTTGATGGATGCTGCTGCCAATATGCATCCCAACACCAAAGAGATGCTGGCACCGGCTTTGGGAAGATTAGGGCAAACCTTTTCTTCCTTCAGCACTTATATTGAAAAAGTGAAAGCAGCGCCCTATTTATCTTTTTGGGATGAACAGATGTTGAGTTATTACAAAGCAGATATACAAACAAATACAGATGGAACAGTGGCTTGTATTCCGCAACATGTTCACATGATGGAAGCTGTGATAAAAGGAAGTTTGGGGGAACCATGGCGGGAGTATTTAAAAGCGGTAAACCAGGAAACCATCTTGATTAATGCACCCGGTGTGTACAATTTGAATGCCGCTTTATTGCCGGAGGAGAACGCCATGGAAACGGTGGAGTTAATGAAAAACTGTATCTATGCAAAAGTTCCGGGTAATCATCAAACCATGTTGTATGGCAAAGGCGCCAGAGAGATCGTATCAATCATTAAACATTTTCTCAATCAATAATTATGCAGGTAAAAAACAGTGTGATCGTTATTACGGGAGCAGCAAGCGGTATTGGTGAAGCCGCAGCCATCGCATTGGCTGCAGCAGGCGCTAAAATTGTGTTAGGCGATCTTAATGAGGCAAAACTACAAAGTGTACAACAGCAAATTATTGCTAACGGTGGAACAGCAGCTACCGCAATATTAAATGTAACCGATGAAGTATCTGTACAGTCGTTTATGGATTTTGCAGCTGCACAATTTGGTAGCATTAATGTAGTGCTTGCCTGTGCAGGTATTATCCGGGATAGTTTTTTAATTACAACCGATAGGGAAACAGGAAAGGTGAAAAAATTCATGACCCTTGAACAATGGCAACAGGTAATTGATGTAAATATGACCGGTGTATTTTTAACCTTAAGGGAAGCCGTTATCAGGATGGTTGATAATAAATGGGAAGGCGTACTGATACCCATGTCATCCATCAATAAATCCGGAGAGCTGGGGCAACTGAATTATACGTCTACCAAAGCATCTGTAGCACTTTGGCCAAAAATATTAGCTGGTGAATTTCATGCAAAAGGAATAAAAAATATACGGATAGCGGCCATCGCCCCGGGTTATGTTGAAACACCCATTCTTACTTCCATCAAGCCGGAAATAATGCAAGGTATTATCAACGAAATACCACTTGGCAGGTTGGTAAAGACCGATGAAATAGTTGCCACCGTAAAATTTATCATTGAGAATAATGCGGTGCATGGTACAACTTTAGAAGTGAGCGGTGGTATTATTGGCAAGGGAATTGCAAAATAATTATTGTTGATAACTGTCTAACTCTTTTAAGAAAATATTTCATCATACTTACTATCCGGTAGATTTATTTTAAAAGCTGGAAATACAAAACGCTTGCCCTTGTTGCCGGCTTAAACCACCTTGCAGCTATCCACTCATAAGTAATTGATTTTGTTGAGTTTCGGTTTTAAAAGTGGTTTTTTTGTGTACAACAGATTTTCGTTTTCTAAATGGTTTGTGTGTTATTTTTAATGTGTCGTAAATCTGCTTTAGCTTATCGTCTGGTTCGCTACATTTTCTTACTACAATTGTTTTTATATATGTGTTTGTACCTTGTGTGGTAATTACTTTTTGGGTATTGCCAATGCGTATTATT
>Ga0136636_10001049_pt1 | contig 15632 bp, 14 predicted proteins | sample AntDrymUQ8522106_2_FD_104653 | JGI IMG/M metagenome (GOLD analysis project Ga0136636, IMG submission 104653) | Polar desert sand microbial communities from Dry Valleys, Antarctica - metaG UQ852 (21.06) | ecosystem: Environmental > Terrestrial > Soil > Desert | place: Antarctica: Dry Valley... | reverse complement strand
AGAGGCAAAGGGACTCGTAAAGCAATTCGACGGCTTTCGAGCGGTTGATGGTGTCGACCTGAAAATTCCCGAAGGCAGCATTTTTGGTATTTTGGGGCCCAATGGCGCGGGCAAGACGACCATGCTGCGCACCTTGCTTGGAATCATTGATCCCGACGCTGGTACGCGTACTTTGCTTGGGTCCGACCGCCCCATTTCGCAGTCGCGTAATGTCGGTTATTTGCCCGAAGAGCGGGGGCTGTACCAGTCGATGCGCGCGGTCGACACCATCGCTTTCATGGGCGCGCTACGTGGCCTTTCGTTGAAGGAAGGCGCAGAAAAAGGGCGAGCGTTGCTTGAGGAAGCTGGCCTTGGCTACGCAGCCGACCGGCAAATACGGCAGTTGTCCAAAGGTATGGCCCAAACGGTGCAGTTGATGGGCACGATCGTCCATGACCCACGGCTTATTGTCCTTGATGAACCTTTTTCAGGGCTCGATGCGCTGAACCAGGCGAAGCTTGAGAAGATGATCCGCGCGCAAGCCGCGAAAGGCGTCACAGTCATTTTCTCCACTCATGTCATCGCCCATGCCGAGCGACTGTGCGAACGCATCGCTATTATCGCCAAGGGCAAGATCAGCTTTGACGGGCTGGTGTCCGAGGCCCGCGACCGCTTGCGTCCGCAAGTGCATCTGGAAACTGAAACGCTGAATGGGCCATGGCGTTCGGCACTTCCCGCCGATACTAAAGCCGAAGGGCATTTTTGGCATTTCACTTTGCCCGAAACGGGCGTGGAGCCATTGCTGACCGCCTTGATCGAGGGCAAAGCAGGTATCCGGTCGCTGTCGATCGAGCGCCCCGGTCTGCATGATGCCTTTGTCGCGATTGCGGGCGAGGCAGTTGCCGCCGAGATGGATGATGCCGCCTCAGGAGACGCAAAATGAGAGAGATTTTCCGCGCTGCCTTCGTCATCGCCCGCCGCGATTTTACGGCGATCATCTATTCCAAGGCGTTCATCTTCTTTCTGCTTGGCCCCTTTTTCCCAGTATTGGTTGGCTTGGCCGCTGGCAATTTGGGAGGGCAGATCGCCAAGGAAGTGTCGCAACCTGTTATAGGGATTGCGTTGTCCAAAGCCGATTCTGACAAAATTCTGGCGGCGCGCAATTTGCTTTCCAAAACATTAGGCGATCGTTACTTTGCCGAAATGAAAGTTGTCGGAGATGCTGCGACAGAGCAGAAGAGACCGCAGGATTACCTCCAGAAAAAGACCGATAATTTAAGCGTCGTGGTGACAGGGACTCTCTCAAAACCTGTCGTGACCGGAACCGCAAACAGCATTGAACGCGAACGCGCGGACATTGAGCTTCTTTCCGGTTACGCGCAAAGCGGCGGCAGTTTCCAATTGCCGAAAGCCACACCTGATATCGTTGTCGAATCTGCCAATAATGATAAACAATTGCGAACCATTACGGCGCAGGGCGGACAAATTCTGGTTTTTTTCCTGACCATGTTGCTGGCAGGGATGGTCCTGTCCAATCTGGTCGAGGAAAAATCGAACAAGATTATCGAGATATTGGCGGCATCAATCCCGATGGAATCAGTATTTCTAGGCAAGCTTTTTGCCATGCTTGCCATGGCATTGCTTGGCATTGCGGTGTGGACAAGCATCGGCTTAATCGGCTTTGCAGCGGTGGGGCCTAACCTGCCCAACTACCCGACACCCGCAGTTGGCTGGCCGATGTTCATTGGGCTTTGCTTCACTTATTTCATCATGGCTTACCTTATGCTGGGCGCACTTTTCCTCGGTATTGGCGCGATGGCTGCAACTGTGCGTGAGGTACAGACCATTTCGATGCCCGTAACCATGGCTCAATTAATCAACTTCTTCTTCGCATCATATGCTCTGACCAAAACAGGCGAGCCGATGGAGAAGTTTGCAGCAATATTTCCCTTCAGCTCGCCCTTCGCGATGATCGGGCGCGCCGCGCTTGAGCCGACATTGTGGCATCATGGCGTGGCGATTGTCGGCCAAGTCCTGTTTGCAGTGCTGTTGCTGCGTCTTGGCGTGTATCTGTTCAAGAAAAACGTCATGAAGTCGGGAAGTGCGGGCCGCGTGTCTGAAGAAGGGACGCGCAAGCTGTTCGGCTTCATCAAAGTTCGGGGGTAAATCTGCCTGCGCAGATAATAAGTTGCGGTTCGAAACTGGATTGACATTTCTGTCAGTAGTGGCACGTTCTCGTTCGAGAGGAGACGAGCAAAATGGCAACTGCCCCGATATTTGAGAGCGATTCGCTTCCCTATGAAGTCAATCAGGCACCCCATCGCTGGGATGTAACCAAAGCCGATATTTACCTTGAGGATCGTTGGCATCCGATTTTCAAGGAAATGCGCGAGAAAGCCCCGATCAACAAAATCGAAGGCTCCGATTTCGGCAGCTATTGGAACGTCACCACGCTGAAAGCGATCCAGCGTGTCGAGGCGTTGCCCGATATCTATTCATCCTCGTTCGAACATGGCGGCATCACGCTAATCGACGACAACGCCCTTGCGGAGCCGATTCCGGAAGACCAGAAAGTGGTCATGCCAATGTTCATTGCGATGGACCGGCCAAAGCATACTGAGGAACGCCGCGTGATTGCGCCCGCTTTCACGCCCGGCGAGATGGAACGCATGTCGGGCGATATCCGCCGCCGCACCTCTGAACTGCTCGATTCTCTGCCAGTTGGCGAAACTTTTGACTGGGTTGATCTCGTATCGATTGAACTGACCACGCAAATGCTTGCATTGTTGTTTGATTTCCCGTGGGAAGACCGACGCAAGCTAACCGAATGGTCGGATTGGGCCGGTGACGTCGAACTGTTCCGTACCGAAGAAACGCGCAAGGCACGCCTTGCCAAAATGTTCGAAATGGGCGCGTATTTCCAGCATTTATGGGATGAGCGCAAAAACAAGGGCGAAGCGCCCGACCTCATTAGCCGCATGATTCATTCGCCTATGAAGGACATGAGCCAGTTCGAGTATATGGGCAACCTCATCTTGCTGATCGTCGGCGGCAATGACACCACGCGCAACTCAATGTCGGGCTATGCATATGGCCTCCATAGCTTCCAGGACGAGCGTGAGAAGCTTGAAAAGAACCCTACCTTCATCACCAACGCCGTCAGCGAAATCATCCGCTGGCAGACGCCGCTGGCGCATATGCGGCGTACCGCAACGCGGGACCATGACCTGTTCGGTGCGCCCATCAAGGCGGGCGACAAGATCGGCTTGTGGTATCTATCCGCCAACCGCGACGAAACTGTATTCGACAATCCGGACAAGATGATTGTCGACCGCGAGAATGCGCGTCGCCATCTGGCCTTTGGCTATGGCATTCACCGCTGTGTAGGTGCGCGACTTGCCGAGTTGCAAATCCGCATCTTGCTTGAAGAAATGGCGGTCCGCCGGTTAAGACCAAATGTGGTTGCTGAACCTGAACGCGTCGCTGGTTGCTTCGTGCATGGCTATCGCAAGATGGATGTTGAGCTATCGCGTTATTGATATGAAACTTTTTCGGCCTCTGCGGCGTATCTACGAGCAGAGCTTATAAAGGATCATGTCATGAAGCTGAGCAAACGCAACTTTCTGTCCTTCTTTAGTGCAGGCGCGGCGGTGGTTCTCTTCGGCTGTGGCAAGGATGCGACGGCCAAGACCAGCTTCGCCGTGACCTATAGTGATGCGGAATGGAAGAAACGGCTGTCGCCAGCGGCATATCGTGTGTTGCGCAAGGAGGATACCGAGCGGCCCTATACCAGCGCGCTGAATGACGAGAAGCGCAAGGGCACCTATGTCTGCGCTGGCTGCAATCAGCGGCTATTTTCATCCACAACGAAGTTCGAAAGCGGCACTGGCTGGCCGAGCTTTTACACGCCTTTAGCGGGCGGGATCGGCACGAAAACGGATTATAAAATCGGCATGCCGCGGACCGAGGTGAATTGCGCGCGCTGTGGCGGGCATCTTGGTCATGTATTTAATGACGGGCCGAAACCTACCGGCAAACGCTATTGCATGAATGGTGTCGCAATGAAGTTTGTGCCCGGCTGATCCAGCCGGGCACATTCGCCCTAGTGGTTACTTAGGTCCTTCGATGCCCGAAAAATCGAGCTCGGCCGGTTTAACCGCGGTGTCGGTTTTTCCGTTATCTTCGATGATGGCGGCGATGTCTGACGCGCGGCCATCCTGCTTGGCATAATCGCGCGCGGAATATCCGGCGCGGCTGTCGGTTTTGTCCGGGTTTGCCCCTGCCTTTAACAACGCACGCACTGCCTCAGTATTACGGAGTTGGACTGCGAGAATAAGCGCAGTTTCACCCGCGCGGTTGGTCTGGTCAACCTGTGCTTTTCTAAGGGTGAGCAAGTCAATGCCCTCAACATAGCCCAATTGCGTGGCGAGCATCAAAGGCGTCGTACCTTTTTTATCCGCCAAATTGGGGTTAGCGCCCTTCTGCAGCAAATAGCCAAGCCATGTCGAATCGCGCCGCTGGATGACGATATGCAAGGCAGTTTCGCCGCTTGTGATATCGCGCGTGTTGATGATGACCGAACCAGGCTCCGACAAAAACTTTTCGGCTTCTTCACCTTTGCGATCTTTGACCGCTTTCAGGAAATTATAGCTGTCCGAAAACTGGGCGTGCGCCGCTGGTGTGATGACGCCAACCGTAGCTGGCAAGATGAGACCGGCTGCCACAATAACGTAAAATGCCTTTTTCAACAGAATCTGCCCCATTTCGATGTCCATTATCCTTGATAACTGGGCTTTAGCAGACCATGTCTGGCCTCGCTATGAACAAAACTCCGCTATTTGCGCTATCCGCCCTTCTTTTTATGTCGGCCTGTGATTCTGCGCCGTCACAAACTCCCCTCAGCGAAGCCCCGTTAGCCGGAGCGACCATTGGCGGGGATTTTAACCTGACCGATCAGGATGGGAAAAAGCGCAGCTTCAAGGAATTCGACGGGTCTTATCGCATTGTCTATTTCGGTTATACCAATTGCCCGGACATCTGCACGCCAGACATGCAGAATCTGATGGCTGGCCTGAAGGCCTTTGAAAAGAAGAACCCTGAACTGGCGTCGAAAATCCAGCCGATATTCATCACCGTCGACCCGTCGCGCGATACAAGTGCAGTGCTAAAGCAATTCGTCAGCGCTTTTCACCCGCGCGCGATTGGCCTAACCGGCACCGATGCAGAAATCGCCGAAACCGCGAAAAAATTCGCTATCTACTCCAGCCGTGTCGAGGGCAGCAGCCCCGAGAGCTACCTAATGAGCCACAGCCAGACCCCGTATCTGATGGGGCCCAAGGGTGAGCCATTGGCGATCATGCCAGCCGATGTCCCCAATACTGATATCAATGAAGGCGCACCTGATCTGGTCGAGGCTGAACTCGCCAAATGGGTCCGTTAATGTGACCGACGCGCCCTTTTGGGAGGCACCAATAGAAAGCCTTGATCGCGCGCAATGGGAGGCCTTGTGCGACGGCTGCGGCAAATGTTGCCTGAATAAGGTTGAAGACGAGGACACTGGCCGCATTTATCCCACCAATGTCGCGTGCAAATTGCTTGATCTTCAGACCTGCCAATGCGCGGATTATCGCAGGCGCAAGGCTATCGTGCCAGAATGCCTTCGCCTGACGCCCAACAAAATCGACGATTATGTCTGGCTGCCCTCCACTTGCGCTTATGTGTTGCGCGCGGCGGGTAAGCCGCTGCCTGATTGGCATTATTTGATCAGCGGCAGCCGTGAAACCATTCATGACGCTGGCATGTCAGTCAAAGGTCGGGCTATATCGGAACTGCATGCTGGACCGCTTGAGAACCATATTGTCGAACGGCCTCTCTGATCCCGAAGTGGAGATCGAAGGAGAGCGCGTGCCCGTGCGCATTCATCGCAACAGCCGCGCCAAACGCATTTCGATGCGCGCCGATGCGGTCAAACGCGAAATCCGTATTACTATGCCGCATTATACCCCGACGGACGTTGCGCTCGATTTCGTCGACAAGAAACGGGAATGGATTGCCACGCGTCTGAACAGCGTAGCTGATGCAGCCCCGATAGCCCCGGGGAGCGAAATCGCCGTCGAAGGCGAAGGACATGTCATCGAATGGCGCGAAGAATGGCCACGTAGCATAAAATGCGGTGAAGGCACGCTGCGACTTGGTGGCCCAGCCGCGTCGGTCGAATCCCGCATCTTGCGCTGGCTCAAAACCGAAGCCCGTCGCGTCTATACTCAGGAGATTGCAGATTATTGCGATAAGGCAGGCGCGACCGTCCCACGCCTATCTCTCGGCGACCCGCGCAGCCGCTGGGGCAGCTGTTCAAGCCGGGGCACCATTTCGTTAAGCTGGCGCTTGATTATGGCCCCTGCTTATGTTCGTCGTTCCGTCATTGCGCATGAGGTCGCGCATATCCGCCACATGAACCATAGCGCCAATTTCTACCACTGGCTCGACACGCTCTATGAAGGCAACCGCACAGCGGCCGACAAGTGGCTAAAAATGCACGGAACAGCATTACAACGCGTCGGGAGATAAGGAGAAGCAGATGCTGGAAATGCGTGATGTGTGCGAACGGTGCAAAGCGCCGCTGCCAATGGACAGCAGCGACGCGATGATCTGCAGCTATGAGTGCACATTTTGCGTGCCTTGTGTCACAGGCCCGTTGAACGGGCATTGCCCAAATTGTGGCGGCGACCTTCAACCACGGCCAAAACGCGCCAGGAAGTGAGTGCGTTCAGCGCTTAATTTCGCTTCCCAGCGCGCCATATTTCTTTTCAAATCCGGTGACGTCGCCCGCCGACAACAACTGTGCCTGATCAACCCAATTGTCGCGGGTGATGCGGCCAGCAAATGCACCAAGCTTCCCGTCCATCTCGGCCACGTCGGCAGCGGTCCAACTGGCGACCTGCGCAAAGCTGGTCACGCCCAATCCCTTCAGCATGTTGTTCACCTTCGGACCGAGACCCTTGATCAGTTCAAGATTGTCGGGGATCGATACCATTGGAGCAGCCTTTGCTGCCTTTGCCTTTGGCGCAGACTCCGCTTTCACCTTTGCGACCGCCGGCTTTTCCGCAGCTTTTAGTGCAGCAACTTTAGCGACGGCTGCCTTGGGAGCGGCTGCTTTGGGTGCAGGCGCTTTAGGCGTGGGTGCCTTTTTCGTGGCAGCGCCCTTGAGCGGTGCTTGAGCCTGTGCCTTTGCGGTCTTGGACGCGGGCGCAGGATCGTCCATCAACTTGGGCGGCACGGCGGTTTTAGCAACGGGCGGAACTGGCATGACCGGAGGCGCAGGAACAGCCGTAGGTGGCACAGGAGGGGAGGGGATGTCTTTGGCCGCAACATCAGCCTTCTTCACGCCGTCCAATGCGAGCAGCCACCACAACAATATCGCAATGATAAGAACTGCGCTGATGATGATTGGTAAATAGTTGGACATCACGTTTCTCCCCGAAAAAGCCCTTAAATCCAGCAGAGGATTACGCAATTTTCACGGACCGTGAAAGTATTAATCCGCAATCATCCAATTTGGATTATATGCCCGCCTCGCGCGCAACTTCCCGCCAGCCAATGTCCTTGCGGCAGAATCCGCCCGGAAAATCGATGCTGTCCACTGCAGCATATGCGGCGGCCTGCGCTTCAGTGACCGTATCGCCAATTGCGGTGACGTTGAGTACGCGTCCTCCGCTGGCCACCAAATGCCCGTTTAATTCAGCTGTGCCCGCATGGAACACCTTTGCGCCCGACACATCCGGAATATTGATGACGCCGCCCTTTTCAGGGACAGCCGGATAGCCCTTGGCAGCCATGACAATTGTCAACGCCGCTTGGCGCGAAAAAATCGGAGCAACTGCTTGCGCGAGCGTTTCCGTTGCTACCGCCAACATCAATGCGGCCAGATCGCCCTCAAATCGCGTCATCAAAACCTGGCATTCAGGGTCGCCAAAACGGGCATTATACTCGATGAGCTTTGGCCCCTCGTCGGTCAGCATAAGGCCAGCGAACAGCACGCCGGAATACGGCATGTCGTTTGCCGCCATATAAGCAACGGTTGGCTTAATGATGCGCTCCATGACTTGCGCTTGCAGTTCGTCAGTCAGGACAAAAGCGGGCGAATAAGCACCCATGCCGCCAGTATTTGGCCCGGTGTCGCCATCGCCGACGCGCTTGTGATCCTGCGCAGAGCCGAAGGCGACAACATCGTGGCCATCGGTCAGCGCAAAGAAGCTAGCTTCCTCGCCGGTCATGAATTCTTCGATCACCACCGACGCGCCAGCATCGCCGAAACCGCCGCCGAACATTTCCTCTATCGCAGCTTCGGCCTCATCGCGTGTTTCGGCAATGATGACGCCTTTGCCTGCGGCCAAGCCATCTGCCTTGATGACATAAGGCGCATCAAAGACAGCGAGCCCCGTCTGCGCTGATGCCTTGCTGTCATACCGCGCATAGCCAGCGGTCGGGATGCCTGCGGCGGCGCACATGTCCTTGGTGAAGCCTTTCGACCCCTCCAACTGTGCTGCTTTTTGATTGGGGCCAAAAACCGGAATGCCTGCGTCACGCAAACTATCGCCAAGGCCACTGACCAGCGGCGCTTCCGGCCCTACCACGACCAGTCCGATGTCATGGCCAGCACAAAAGGCGATGACAGCCGCATGATCCGAAATATTGAGGTCAATCAGTTCAGCCTCTTCCGCGATCCCGGGATTGCCCGGCGTCGCAAAGAGTGTATCGCAGTTCGGCGATTGCGCGAGCTTCCACGCCAGCGCATGTTCGCGACCGCCAGAACCGATGAGCAAGATATTCATGTCCGCAAATGACCCCTTTGAAACTGCTGACCCGCAAGTCGCCCGCCTGTTAGCCGAGGAGCGCCCCGGCGACAATGCCCAGGCGATGAGCGTATCCGAACTGTCGCTTGCCCTGAAGCGCACGGTCGAGGACCGCTTCGGCCATGTCCGCGTGCGCGGGGAGATTTCAGGCTTCAAGCGCGCGGCATCGGGGCATATCTATTTCTGCCTGAAGGACGACAATGCGCGACTCGACGCCGTCATGTGGAAAGGCGGCGCAGCCCGCCTGCCATTCGCGCCTGAGGATGGGCTTGAGGTTGTCGCCACTGGCAAGCTCACCACTTATGCGGGCCGCTCCAATTACCAGATCGTTGTCGACAGCCTTGAGGTTGCAGGCGAAGGCGCAATGATGCTTCTGTTTGAAAAGCTGAAGGCGCGGTTGGCAGCGGAAGGATTATTCGCGCCGGAACGCAAGAAGAAGCTGCCAGCGCTGCCGCGCACCATCGGTGTGGTTACTTCGCCCACTGGCGCGGTCATTCGCGACATATTGCACCGCTTGGCTGACCGTTTCCCCACGCATGTCATCGTCTGGCCGGTATTGGTGCAGGGCGAAGGATCGGCGGCGCAGATTGCGCGTGCGGTGAATGGATTTTCCGCGATGCCGCAGGAAGGCCCGGCCACGCGCCCCGATCTTGTCATTGTCGCGCGTGGCGGTGGCTCGATTGAGGATCTGTGGGCGTTTAACGACGAAGCTGTGGTCCGCGCGGTCGCCAATTGCTCGATACCCATTATCTCGGCAGTCGGACATGAGACTGATACCACTTTGTGCGATTTTGCCGCCGATTTGCGCGCACCAACGCCGACGGCTGCTGCCGAAATCGCGGTGCCGGTGCGCAGCGACCTGTTACAGCGTGTCGGGCAGTTTGGCCTGCGCATGTCCAACATCGTACGTAAGCGAGTGGATTTGGCGGCAGAGAGGCTTGAGGCGCAACGCCGCCTCATGCCCCGATTGTCTGACCTTGCCGCCCCCCATCAGCAACGCACCGATGACCTGGCCGAGCGGCTGCGCCAGTCGCTGCGTACCCGCGTCGGCAAGGCGGAAATTGCCTATTCAGGGCCTGCCATGATGCTGCATCCGCGCTTGTTAAACCGACGTGTGGAGCAAGGGCAGCAGAGGCTTGACGCACTCACCCGGCTTGCCGGTAGCCTTCATCCCGAAGCACCATTGAAGCGCGGTTTCGCCCGTGTGACCGACGCGCAAGGTAAGACAATCATGACTCGCGATGCAGCGGTAAAGGCAGGCGAAGTGACCTTGCGATTCGTCGATGGTGAAGTCGGCAGCGTCGTCAATGGCTCTGCCTTGCCACGACCAACAACAGCGAAACCAAATAAGCCGCCGCTTAATCAAGGCAATCTGTTCGACGGCTGACGCCGCGCATTGCCCATTGCGTATCGATGCGCCATAATGGCCCGATGTTGATGTCTTCCAAAAACAAACTCGCCCGGCTGCATTATATGGCCAATAATTTCCGTATGCTCACCGCAGGCGACCATGTCATTTGTGCCGTTACCGGGCAGGCCATTCCCTTGGAAGAACTGCGTTACTGGAGCGTCGTGAAGCAGGAGCCGTATGTGAGCGCAGAGGCTTCCGCCCGCGCCGCCTTGTCCAAGGGCTGAACGATTGGTTCGCATAAGCCGGGTTTCGCTCGCGACGGTCGCCGTAGTCATTGGTCTCGCCTTCGCGGGGCCCCAGCTTTTCGCCCAGCCACAAGCTCAGTCCCAAACCGAACCTGTGCGCGCTGCACCAGATGCACAATGGAACCCAGCCGATTTCTGGTTATCTGGCAGCGCCATCCAAGGCGGCTTGGTCACCGCCCGTGCACCCAAGGGCGCGTATTCAGTTTTGTTGAACAATGAGCAACTGACGCTGAGCGCGGAAGGCTTCTTCCTGATGGGCTTCGACCGGGATGCTGCCATGCACGCCAACTTGGTCGCAGTGCTGGCCGATGGACGCAAATTGGAACGCATGATATCTGTTGCCCCCGGCAACTGGCGCATTGAAAATGTGCGCGCAAATAAGACTGGCGGCGCGAAAAGCTCAGCCGAATTTCAGGCACGCCGGAGTGCAGAGCTTGCGCGGATTGCCGCGGCGCGCGCCATCCCCAGTCAGAGCAACGGGTGGCGGCAGACATTTATCCGCCCAGTGGCAGGCCGCATATCAGGCTTGTTTGGTGCACAGCGTATCTACAACGGCACGCCCGGCAGCTATCATAGCGGCATGGACATTGCCGCACCCAATGGCAGTGAATTCGTTGCACCTGCCGACGGCATTGTTACGCTTGCCGCCAACGATGCTTTCACCTTGGAGGGCTATCTGCTGATGCTTGACCATGGAATGGGTCTCAACAGTGCCTTTTTGCATGCTTCCGAATTGCTGGTCAAAGAAGGCGACATTGTAAAGCAAGGCCAAGTCATCGGGCGCGTTGGCGCGACAGGTCGGGCGAGCGGGCCGCATTTGCATTGGGGTATGAAATGGAACAGCACGCGGATTGACCCGAAGCTTTTGATAGCTGTGTCGTGACTCGGCCTAGCTCGCCTTCCTGGCACTCGTCGTGCTGAATGCTGGCAAGCTGGCAGACCGGTTATCGCTGTCCGACGCCGCGTGTTGAGCAGACGGTAAGCTTGCCGCCGGGAGGCCGGCCGCTGCCATCATATAAGGCGATACGCGGCGGTTGGTGCAAAGCCCTCCATTGCCGTCGCTGACGAGCCGTTCGTCAAATATCACGCCTTGTTGATGCTCCATCGTTCGGACAACAGTGGACACCGCCAGCTGCCCATCACCGAAATCCATTACAAATTTGGTACCCAGTGGTACATGATAAATGCCTTCAATAAGCGCGCCAGTTGCTGACAGATTGCGCAATACAAGGTCGTATCGGTGATTGTCATGAATTGCGGCAATTTTGCGGTACATGGAAAAACGCTCGCCCCTCTGCACCGCGCGGCCAGTCGGCTCGATTGTCCACGCCCCCTCTGCGCAGCGTTCAAGCAAGGTTACATTGCCAACAGGCTGACTATACACAAAGCCTTGGACATGGCTTACGCAAAGGCTTCGGATGAGAGCAAGTTGATCAAGCGTCTCGATCCCTTCTGCGGTCGTCTCCATGCCCAGCGCATCCGCCAAGGCAACAATGGCCGCGATAATTGCGCCATTACGCGATCCTGGTTCCGTCGCGCCTTTCACAAAGCTTTGGTCGATTTTGATTCTGTCAAATGGCGCTGTTTTCAAATAGCCAAGCGATGAATAACCTGTGCCAAAGTCATCAAGTGCAAGACGCACACCCATTTTTTTCAGCGCCGCAAATATACTGTCTGTGTCCGCCGACTCTTGCAGGAATACGCCTTCGGTAATTTCCAGCTCCAATCGCGACGGCGCCAACCCACTTCGGGAAAGCGCGCTTTCTACGATTTTGGGTAAGACCCCGGTTGCAAATTGACGCGGCGAAACATTGACAGCCACTTTCAATTTTCCCGGCCACCGTGCGGCCTCGTCGCATGCGGTATGCAAAGCCCATTCGCCAAGCGCGCCGATCAAGCTGGCCTCTTCGGCAATCGGGATGAACAATGACGGAGATATTGGTCCCCGCTCAGGATGGTTCCAACGCAGCAATGCCTCAAATCCGGAAACGACATTGGTTTTGGAATCGACAACTGGCTGGTAAGCCAACCACATCTGGTCCTTCGCGAGCGCATCACGCAAATCTTCTTCAAGGATACGGCGGTCCTCGGCGGCCTGAAGCAAATCGCTGGAGTAAAAGCGAAATCGTCCGCGACCACTACCCTTTGCGGCGTACAGCGCCAAGTCGGCATTACGGACAAGGTCTTCGCTCGTTTGCCCGTCAAACGGACTAACCGCAATTCCGACTGAGGCACCGATAATACACCGGCATCCATCCACAGAATAAGGATGTGACAGCGTCCGGATGATTTTCTCCGCGATTTCGCCCAGCACACTGCGGTCTTCAATGTCAGGCAATAGGATTTTGAATTCATCGCCGCCCAGCCGGCTGATCTTCTCCCTATCGCCAATTGCTCTTATCAGCCGCTCGGCCACTTGCTTCAGCAACGCATCGCCGGCGGGATGGCCAAGCGTGTCGTTGACCTGCTTAAAGCGGTCAAGATCGATCAGAATGACCGCAAAGGCTCGTTTTTGTGGTGCAAATGCCGACAATGTTGTTTCGAGCAATTTTGACATCCGGAAACGATTCAGCAATCCGGTGAGCGAGTCATAAGTCGCCAGCTTCGAATTGTCCTGGGCTGACCGGCGCATTTTGGTAATGTCCGTGCCACTGCCGCGAAACCCGGCAAAATTACCTGCGCTATCGCGAAACGGTTTTCCCGAAACAGCCCACCAGATTTCGTCACCTTGGGTCGCAGCCTGCAGTGGCAAATCGTCAAATTTCGACTGCTTGGTCAAGATAAACGGCAACGAGCGCTGACCGGATTCATTCTCAACGCCGCAAAACAAGTTGGAAAACGGTTCCCCCCGGATTTCGGCTGGCGTCTTGTTAAGCAGCGCGATGATGGGCGCACTTAAATAAGTGAGTATCCCGTTTGCATCCGTTGCCCAAAACCAGCCTCTGCCGCTGGATTCGAAATTGCGTAATAAAACGATGGCTTCTTCCGGCGATCCAAAGACGTCGCTTTCAGCCACGTCAATGTCGGCTTTATTAGAAGCCCATCGATCGAGAAAACGGCGTGTTCCACTCACCGCTAAATTGGCGTCACGCGGTGCGCCCCATGCAAATTTCGCTGACATTGGTGTTTACTTCTCTTCCGGTCCAATGCCGGATTATCAAATTCGTGTTGCTGAAAGGTAAACAAGTGCGGACCTAAACAGATGGATTATATGCGCTTTTTGGACCTATATTCTCCCGTTATGTTGTTTTGCAACTTGCTTAATTAGCAATGAAAATTCGCAAATTGCGGAAAGCTATTGGAACCAATGAGCACTGTGGGATTTTAACCATCACTGGCTAAACCAACAGAGTGAAAGAGATGGGTAGAACAATACTTATCGTCGAAGACGAATTTCTAGTGGCGCTGAACTTGAGTCGTACGTTGGATGCACTCGGGTTCAAAACGGTTGGCATCGCGCCTGATGCGCAGATTGCATTGCGGTTTGCCGATTCGAAGCCGGACTTTGCGTTAGTGGATGTTAATTTGCGTGATGGCGACACTGGACCCGATATTGGCCGCAGGCTCGCCAAAGAATATGGTGCCGCAGTGTTATTCCTGACTGCCAATCCTGCATGCTTGGGCGACGGCGTGGAGGGCACTATTGGGTGCATTTCCAAACCTGTCGACGAAAAAGAAGTCGAAACGGTGTTGGAATATCTTACCGACTATCGAAGCGGTAAACCCGCAAGCCCACCCCCGTCGCTCCGGATATTTCGCAACGACAATGAGACTGACCGTTCCGCAACGGCCCTGGGCCAACCGAATTAGGTCAAAGATGCGCCGCGGGCATAGTCATAACGACTTTCAACCCGGATGAATTCCAAAAGCGCTGGATCTCACCACCCAATTGACTGGTTATACCAATCTCCGACAAGTGGGTTCCAAACCCACTACGCTCCGGCACGCCGTTCACAACTGGACCCCCGGTTTCGGTCCAGGACATCACCACATCATCACCGCTCAGTTCGGTCTCAATCTGAACTTGTCCCCCTGACGTCGCCAACGCGCCATATTTCATCGCGTTTGTGGCCAATTCATGAATCACCAAAGCAATCGGTGTCGCACTGCGATCACCAACGGCAATGTCAGTTCCGACGATATTGCACCGCGCTTTGCCGTCCATTTGATAAGGTTTCAGGATTTCATCCAAAAGACCATGCAGGCTTCCAAAATCATGGCCGGGATCGGACATGGCGCTATGCGGTCGCGCAAAATTATGTGCGCGTCCTAGCGCGGAAATCCGTCCGGCAAGCTGCTTGGCAAATATCGCAGTAGGCGCATCTTTCGGTGACGAAAGTCCGATCAAACCGGCGACAACCGCAAAAATATTCTTGATCCGATGGCTAAGCTCCTTGCTCATCAGTTCCGTGCGTTCGGTAATCAATTTGCATTCGTGGATGTCGGTGCAGGTGCCGATCCAGCGTAATATCTGACCATATTCGTCGCGCACAGGCAGTGCCCGGCCTAATGTCCAGCGATACTCACCGCTATGGTGGCGCACGCGATATTCGATTTCATAATCGTCACCCGTAGCGATGCAATGCTGCCATTTGGCAACCGCAGCCTGACGGTCGTCGGCATGGAACATATCAACCCAGCCATCCCCATGCGTTGTACCGGGCATCATGCCAGTGAATTCATACCAGCGGGCATTGTAATAATAATGGAAGCCATCGGGACGGGTGGACCATACCATTTGAGGTAACGCATCAGTCAACACCCGAAATTTGGCTTCGCTAACAGCAAGCGCCTCTTTGGCGCTAATTTCACTTTCAAACTCCGTGTTCGTTCCCACCCATCGGACAATTTCGTTGTCTTGGCCAAGTACGGGGGCAATTCGCGTCAGAAACTGGCGGAACTTGCCATCTGCCCCAAGCAAGGGAAAAGTCATCTCGAACGCTTCACCCTTATCAATGCAACGCTTCCAGTTTTCGATCACTTTGGGCAATTCAAGTGGATCACGCACACTTTGCCAGCCCCAGCCTTCAAGCGCTTCAGCAGTGGACCCGCAATAGTCGTGCCAGCGGCGGTTGTACCAAAAGATATAGCCATCGGCACGCGCGATCCAGCACAAAGTAGGAATGAGACCTGTGCGCGGATAGT
>Ga0136636_10001048_pt1 | contig 15633 bp, 12 predicted proteins | sample AntDrymUQ8522106_2_FD_104653 | JGI IMG/M metagenome (GOLD analysis project Ga0136636, IMG submission 104653) | Polar desert sand microbial communities from Dry Valleys, Antarctica - metaG UQ852 (21.06) | ecosystem: Environmental > Terrestrial > Soil > Desert | place: Antarctica: Dry Valley... | reverse complement strand
TTTACGTTATTAAAAACGTTTGGGAAATTTGCAATTAAATCAACTACAAAAACCGAAATAGCTATCGATGGTAATTACTCAACCTATTATATTGAACCAAATTTAGATGAAACGATATTGCCATACAATGAAGATGGATTTACGATTAATCATTTGAGAATAAGCACAGGAAATGACAAATTAGTGATTGGTGGAGATGTGTCAGGTACGATTGAGAAGGGAAAATCTGCAAAAATCATTGTTGAGAAAAAAGCATCGGGTAATAATATGGATGAGGCATCGGAAGTTGCTCAAAACATCGAATATTCAGTTATTCAAACCGATTCGATTATTCGATTGAATCGACAGTTTATTCTCAAGGACAAAACCCCAATTCGTAATCAAAAAGTTACGCTAACATTGCAATTTCCTGACAGTGTAAAAGTAGTGGTTAGTCCGCAAATACAAAGTTGGCTTGATGAAAACAACAAGCAGTAAGGATTGCATCTTGCTATTTCATCACTTAGAAGCTGTTTAAATTTTATAGAAGTCTAGATTAGAGAAGAAGAGAAGAAGAGAAAAAAATGAAAAAATGAATAGATGAAAATAGATTGTTCTCATATGGAAAATTTAAAATATCTCATCCATCCTTCTAAAATCTATTATTCTTTCTATCTATTTTTCATTTAAATTTAAACAGAGACTTAATTTTATTCGGTGATGTAACTTTTAGATTTGTCATTTCGTCCCAACTATGTTGTGCGATATCGTACAGTACTGTTTAATAATCAATCATAAAACTTCTGAATGATCGGAATGTAAAATTAGTTAAATAGCAAAAAAATAGATGATTAGCGTGTGTGGCATAGCACTTGTTAAACGTAAGAATCAGAAATTTTAAAACTCAAAATATGAGCAAGAGCATAATTAAAGTCGAGCAACTACATAAATCATATGTCATGGGACATAACTCATTACATGTGTTAAAAGGTATCGATATGGATATTAAAGAAGGAGAAATGGTGTCGATAATGGGCTCCTCGGGAAGTGGTAAATCAACCTTGCTAAATATTTTGGGGATATTAGATAACTACGATAAAGGCGGTTTTTACTTGGATGAAATTTTGGTTCAACAATGGAGCGAACGTAAAGCAGCTCAATTTCGAAATCAATACATTGGATTTATATTCCAGTCGTTTAATTTAATATCATTTAAAAATGCCATGGAAAACGTTGCTCTTCCATTGTATTATCAAGGGGTAAGTCGTAAAGCTCGAAATAAAACAGCCCTTGAATATTTGGATCGGTTAGGCTTATTAGAATGGGCTGAGCACACACCCAGTGAAATGTCGGGAGGACAAAAACAGCGTGTTGCAATTGCCAGAGCTTTAATATCGAAACCTAAAGTTATTTTAGCCGATGAGCCAACAGGTGCTTTAGATAGTCAAACATCGTTTGAGGTAATGGATATTTTGCAACAAGTTAATGATTCTGGAATTACCGTTGTTATTGTTACACACGAACAGGATATTGCCCAACGCACTCATAGGATCATTCGATTAAACGATGGTGTTATAGGATCCAACATTAGCAATGGAAATCATAAAAAGTCAGCTGAAAATATTTTAACCAATAACTAAATAAAACTATCATGATCGATTATTTCCAAGAGCTAATGTCAACGCTCAAAAAAAATCGCATGCGAGCAATCATGACTGGCTTTAGTGTGGCTTGGGGAATTTTTATGCTTATTCTGTTGTTAGGATCGGGCAAGGGACTTGAGAATGGGATGGAGAATAATTTTAAATCAACTTCCAAAAATGCCTTATGGATTTGGAGCAGAAGAACTCAAGTAGCTTACGATGGGTTAAAAGCTGGTCGACGAATTCAATACACCAATGAGGATTTCGATAACATAAAAAATCGATTTTCAGATGATATTGATAACATATCTGGACGATTTCATATTCGCAACGAGGCAGCAATAACTTATAAAAACGAGTACGGCAATTATCGGGTTGAATCGGTTATGCCCGAGTTTAATAAAATTCAAATCATGAACCATAAATTGGGTCGATTTATCAATCAGCCCGATTTGGATCAATTCCGAAAAGTAGTGGTGATTTCTGTTCCAATACAAAAAATATTTTTTAAAGATGAAGAACCAATTGGAAAGTATATAAAGATTGGAGGAGTACCTTTTTTAGTGGTTGGCACTTATGAAGATGCTGAAAACAGAGATGATAAAAAGGTTTTTTTGCCACTCACTACGTCTCAAAAAGTATTCAATGGAGCAAATCGATTGAGCGAGTTGGCAGTTTCAACCAATGCCTTAACTGTTGAGCAAAACAAACAAATAGAAGAGGGAATACGCCTAACACTTGCGAAACATCATAGGGTTTCGCCCGACGATAAGCAGGCCATTGGCATTTGGAATACTCTGGAGCATTTTAAGCAAGCCAAAGGAATATTTACCGGAATCAGAATATTTATTTGGGTAATTGGCATAATGACAATCATTGCAGGCATAGTTGGTGTGAGCAATATCATGTTCATACTGGTTAAAGAACGAACCAAAGAAATTGGAATACGCAAAGCCATAGGTGCTACTCCCTGGTCTATTATTCGGTTAGTATTAAGCGAATCGATTTTTATTACCACACTAGCTGGTTTTTTTGGATTGGTACTAGGAATGGGATTATTAGCCATTGTTTCTTCTGTTCTGCAAAATATTGCCACTCAAAACCAAGGGCTCGAGCGAGCATTTATTAATCCTTCAGCCGATTTAGGGGTGGCTCTCTCAGCAGTTATAATTTTAGTTGTTGCTGGAATTGTTGCTGGATATATTCCTGCGCGCAAAGCCGCAGCCATTAAACCCATTGAAGCATTGCATGATGAATGATTTTGTATGTTTTTCTATTCAATATCATTGTCTCAACAATATAAACTTAAAACTTATTTACCGTGTTTGATTTAGATCGTTGGCAGGAGATTTTCCAAGCTATCAAAAAAAATAAGGTTCGAAGTATTCTTACAGCTTTTGGCGTTTTTTGGGCCATTCTCATGCTAGTTGTCATGACTGGCTCAGGTAATGGTTTACGAAATGGAATTAGCGAAGGGATGAAAGATTTTGCCACTAATAGTGCTTTTATGTGGGCGCAGCAAACAACAAAATCTTATGAAGGATATAAGCGTGGACGTAATTGGGACTTATCCAATGGCGATATTGATGCTATTCGCGATCAAGTGCCTGAAATTGATGTGATTTCTCCTCGAATTGATGGGGGGAAACTACGAGGAGGAGAAAATGTGGTTCGAGGGAAAAAATCGGCTGCCTATAGTGTTATGGGCGATTATCCCAGTTATCGAAAAATTGATCCTTGCACATTGCCATGGGGGCGTTTTATTAACGATGAAGATATTAAACAACGACGTAAAGTATGCATTATTGGCGAGAAAGTATATGAGGTGATGTTCGATAAAAATGAAGACCCTGTTGGAAAATATTTACGGGTGAATGGGGTTTATTTTATGGTAGTGGGTGTTTTTATATCCAATAACCCCAGCATAAATATTGGACCTAATAAAAAGGAAACGGTGTATATTCCCTTTACTTCAATGCAGCAAACATTTAATTATGGCGATGAAGTCCATTATTTTGGATTAACGGTTAAGAAGGGTGCTGAAGTGAAAAGTGTTATCGAAAAAATCAACCCCATCCTTCAAAAGCGTCATAAGTTAGATCCATCTGATACCGAAGCCATTGGTAAGGTTGATATTGAAAATGAGGTAAAAACTGGTACTTATGTTTTCTTAGGAATTAACATTTTAATTTGGGTGGTTGGTTTAGGGACGTTAATTGCTGGAGCTGTGGGGATTAGTAATATTATGCTCGTAGTAGTTAAAGAGCGAACCAAAGAAATTGGCATTCAACGTGCCATTGGTGCCCGACCATTTATAGTAGTGAGCCAAATACTAACAGAATCGGTGTTTCTTACCACCATCGCAGGATTTTTGGGATTAGCAGTGGGTACGTTTGCACTATATGTTGCCGATATTGCCATTGATGCCTCCAGAGCTGCAACTTTGGCTTCGGGAACCGATGAGCCTACTTTCTTTTTAAATCCCGAAATAGGATTGTCGTTAGCGCTATCCGCATTGGCATTACTTATTATTGTTGGTCTTATTGCAGGGTTAGTTCCTGCTTTGAAAGCGGTAAAAGTTAAGCCAATTGATGCTTTACGTCATGAATAATTTTCAGTAAGCAAAGTCTTACATCTTGATACTTGAATCTTGATACTTAAATCTTGTGTCTTGAATCTTAAATCTAAATACTAAATTAAAAACATATGAAACGAGCAGCCAAATTATTATTAGTGTTAGTTATAGTCGGATTAGTTGGATGGGTAACCTTTTACCTATACAAACAAACTAAAAAAGATCCAGTTGTTTATTTAACTGAAACACCTGAATTTAGTGATATTATAAAAAAAACAGTTGCAACAGGTTCGATTATTCCTCGAAAAGAGATTCAGATAAAACCTCAAGAATCGGGAATTATTAACGAAATTTATGTTGAACCGGGTGATGAGGTTAAAAAAGGCGATTTAATTGCTAAGATTCAGATTATACCCGAAATGTTACAGGTAAACAATGCTGAGTCGAATGTGAAAAAGGCCGACATGAATTTTAAAAACGCCGAAATTGAGTACAAGCGTAAAAAAGAGCTGTATGAGAGTAAAGTAGTTCCTGAAGCAGAGTATTTAACTGAAAAGTTGAGGTATGAAACTGCTAGGGAAGACCTTAGTTCAGCATCTGATAATCTTCAGCTGATTAAAGAAGGTGTGTTGAAAAAAGCGGGAGCTCAAACCAATACGCTTATTCGATCAACTATTAACGGGATGGTGTTAGACGTACCAGTAAAAGAAGGTAATTCGGTGATAAAAAGTAATGCATTTAACGATGGAACAACCGTTGCTGTGGTGGCTGATATGGGTGAAATGATTTTCAGAGGTAAGGTTGATGAAACTGAGGTTGGGAAAATTAAATCGGGAATGAAACTGCTATTGTCCATTGGCGCTATCGATGAAGAAAAGTACGAAGCTGATTTAGAGTTTATTTCACCTAAAGGGACAGAGGAAAACGGAGCCATTCAGTTTGAGATAAAAGCTGCTGTTAAGCTAAAAGAGGGGCAATTTATTCGATCAGGATACAGTGCTACGGCTGATATTGTTCTTGATCGACGCGATAGTGTGATGAATATCAAGGAGAAATTAATCACCTTTAGCAACGATTCTGCATTTATCGAGATTGAAAAAACGCCTCAGGTTTTCGAGAAGAAACAAATTAAAACCGGATTGTCTGATGGTATTTCTATTGAAGTAATTGAAGGGCTTTCGAAAGATGAAAAAATTAAAGTGCCTCAGATTTAAGATAATGACTATTTTAAATCTGATGAATTTTAAAATCATTGTCTAAATTAGAGACTTCATTTGAAGCTGTTTGAATTTTATAGAAGTCTAGATTTTTAGATTAGTGAAAGATAAATAGATAAAAAGATAAAAAGATAAATAGATAAAAAAGATGAAAATAGAATGTTCTTCATCTGGAAAATCTAAAATATCTTATCTATCCTTCTAAAATCTAATATTCTTTTTATCTTTTTATTCATTAAAATTAAATTAATACAGTTGCTTAACCCATTAATAACCATCCCTCTTAAATAGAAGAGGAGAAATTTAAAAACCATGCAAAAAAATCTTATAGTAGGTTTAGTCATTAGCCTGTCAGTCAGTTTCATGTCGGCTCAGGAGTCGAAAAAATGGACTTTGCAGGAATGTATCAGTTATTCGCAAACCAATAATTTATCAGTTAAACGTCAGCAATTAGATGTTGAGTATAAAAGGAATGAAGTGAATCGCAGTAAGTTCGATATGATTCCAAGTGTAAATGCCCAATCATCATATAATGCTGGATTTGGAAGATATTTAGATCGAGTTGATAACGTTTATCTTAATCAAACAACTCAATCCATTAATGGAGGTATTGGAGCTGATGTGGTTATTTTTAAAGGTTTAACTAAGCAAAACGCATTACAACAAACTAAATACGACTTGTTGGCATCGCTCGAAGATGTTAAAAAAGTTGAGAATGATATTACACTGGCTATTACTTCGCAATTTCTCCAGATTTTATTTGATCAGGAGTTATTAAATGTTGCCAAAGAACAGTATCAGCTTACACAATTGCAAGCAGATAGAACTAAAAAATTAGTGGATGCTGGAAGTGTTGCCAGGGGAAATTTTTTAGAGTTAAAATCTCAATTAGCAAAAGAAGCTTTGAGTGTGACAACGCAAGAGAATAGTTTAGTGTTATCGAAACTTAACCTTGGTCAATTGTTGGATTTGCCCGATGCTGGAGCATTTGAAATTTCAATTCCCGAATTGCCTGTTATCGATGCCCAAGTTACAGTTAATCCCGACAATGTTTATCAAAACTCATTGACTTTGATGCCTCAAATAAAAAGTTCGGAGTATCAACTTCAAAGTAATGTGTTTAAAGAAAAAATAGCAAAAGGATACATGATGCCCAGTTTAAGTGCTGGTGGAGGATGGAATACTCAGGCAAATTTAGAAGGTGCAGGATTAGGATCTCAATTAAAAAATAATACTTACAGTTCTGTAGGATTAACCCTAAACATTCCAATTTTTAATGGACATAATTCGCATTTGAATGCGAAAAATGCAAAAATTAGGGTTTTAGATTCTGAATATCAATTGCAAAGCGAGAAACTGCAATTGCAGAAAGACATACAACAGGCTTATGCCGATGCCATTGCATCTTATAAGAAATATTTAAGCAGCAACGAAGCAGTTGTTTCCTACGAAGAATCGTTTCGATATACAGAGCAAAAATTTAATGTTGGGGTTGTGAGTTCGGTTGATTATAATTTAGCCAAAACAGAGTTGTTAAAAGCAAAGTCAAGTCTATTGCAAGCCAAGTACGAATACATACTTCGCAATAAAATTTTAGACTTTTATAACGGCAATCCAATTGTGTTGTAACTAGTTCATCAAGTTTGTTTTTAAAAAAACACATTTCTCTTAGTTGAGGAGTGTGTTTTTTTTGTATTAGTCAAACATTTATCAACAACTTAGAATCTTCAAAATGCTTATCAGAAGCATTGTTCAAGATAATCATAACGGAGTGTGTTAATAACTATTTAGATACATTGGTGTAACATATTTTTAATGTATAAAATAAAAAGATAAATTTGTTTTAACTCCTAAATGGAATATTGTTTTATAAAATAATGAAAAAGCACCCTGTAATATTTGGCTTAATTGTTTTTGGCGTTCTTCTGGCGATGTTAATTGTTAGCAAAAAACTAGGGTGGATAGGCAAAGAATTTAAAGAAAAAGTTACCGTTGAAAAAGTTGCTTTAAGAAGTATTACCGAGATTATTACTGCAAATGGTAAAATCAAACCCGAAACGGAAGTTAAAATAAGTTCAGATGTGTCGGGCGAGATTATTGAACTATACGTAGCTGAAGGAGATAAAGTAAAACTGGGGGAAAAGCTTGCACGCATTCAGCCCGATATTTACGAGCGTAATCTGGAGAAAACAGAGGCATCAGTCCGAAATACAGAAGCTAATTTGGCTCAAATGGAGGCATTGTTTACTCAAGCACGTTTGGGTTACCAACGCAGTAAAGGGTTATTTGATCAAAAAGCAATTGCTCAACAAGAGTTCGAAAAATCGGAGGCTGATTATCAGGTCGCCAAAGCCAATTTGTCATCGGCCAAAGCAAGCATGCGAAATGCATTGGCTTCGCAAAACGAGGCTCGTGATAATTTGAGTAAAACAAACATTTATGCCCCAATGGATGGAATTGTATCCAAATTAAATGTTGAAAAAGGTGAACGCGTTGTAGGAACAGCACAGTTTGAAGGGACTTCATTAATGACGATTGCGAACCTAGCGATAATGGAGGTTGTTGTTGATGTGAATGAAAACGATATCATTAGGGTTAAAAAAGGTGATACCTGCGTAATTGAAGTGGATGCCTATTTGAAAAATAAATTTAAAGGAGTGGTTACTGAAATAGCCAATTCGGCCAATGTGGAAGGAGTTAGTGCTGATCAAGTAATTAATTTTGAGGTGAAAATACTTGTGTTACCCGAATCGTATGCCAAACTTTTAAATGAGAAAGGAATTAATTATCCGTTGAGGCCTGGAATGTCGGCAACGGTTGAAATACAAACTAATACGGTAAGTGATTGTCTGACAGTTCCAATTCAATCAGTGACATTAAGAAACGATACTTTAGTTACCGATTCAGTAAAAATAAAACAACTAAGTGCAAGTGAAAAACACGAAGTGGTTTTTATTGTGAAGAATGGTAAAGCATTGCAGCGAAATGTAGAAACAGGAATTCAGAACACTCAATTTATTCAAATTACAGAAGGGTTAAATTTAGATGAGGAGGTTGCAAGCGGGCCTTATAGTGCTATCTCGAGGAAACTAAAACACAATATGGCTGTTGAAGTTAGCCAGAATTTAATGGATGAAAAAATAAAAAAATGATACCATAACTTTTAAATCATTATCCAATGGCAACAAATTCTTATTCCAACCAATCATTGGTACAACAACTAGCAATAGTTGAAATAACCAGTGTTGAGCAGCTTCGATTATTAGGAACTGAATATGGTTTTTTGAAGATCAAATCCTACTTTCAGGAAGCTGATAAAGATATTCTAGTACAAATAGAAGAAGTTATTCAAGGAATTCCGTGGAACCGTATGACGCAAAAACGTCGCGAAGAAGTGATGGATTTTTACGGAATGGTTATGAAAGAAGAGATGCTGGAATTAATTTACTAAGTAGTCTTTGCAAGAAAACTCCAAATACTGCGTTAATCTCATTTTGAAAACAGTCATTCACAAAAGGGAATTCCTTGATTTTCAAAACTTCGAAAGTTTTGTCTTTGGAGCTTTCTTGTCAAAGACAGCGAAATAGTGTAATTTTTTTGTTAACGCTAAGTAGATTGATAGACTTAAAATAACAAATGGCTTTCTGGGATAATTTTTCTAGAAAGCCATTTTTATAATATTTAACCAAAGTAATTGTTTTTAACATGTTCGATTGTAAAATTATTGTATTTTTGGCATGCAAAGTCAATATCGTTCTCTTGAATTTGATTTTGGCATAAAAACAAAAAAATTGAAAAAATCATTCGCATCTGATCAAAAAAAATAAAAATGAAAAGGTATTCTTTTTACAATAATCTAATAGGTTGGCTGGTATTTATAGTGGCTGCAATTGTATATATTTCAACAATTGAGCCTTCAGCCAGTTTTTGGGATTGTGGTGAGTTTATTTCAACCAGCGACAAGCTTTTAGTAGGCCATCCTCCTGGAGCACCTTTTTTTATGATTCTTGGTCGATTGTTTATTCTCTTTGCTCCTGATGCTGGCTCTGTTGCAGCGATGGTCAATATCATGTCGGCATTAGCTAGTGCATTTACTATTTTATTTTTATTTTGGACAATTACCCATTTAGCCCGAAAGTTGGTTTCTAAGGATAATTCAATGGAAGAATGGCAAATATGGGGCGTTTTAGGCAGTGGGTTAGTTGGAGCCTTAGCCTATACATTTTCGGATACATTTTGGTTTTCTGCAGTCGAAGGAGAAGTATATGCCATGTCTTCGATGTTTACAGCAATGGTTTTTTGGGCAATATTAAAATGGGAGAATGTGGCCGATGAGCCTCATGCCAACCGATATCTCATTCTTATTGGTTATTTGATGGGTTTATCTATTGGCGTTCACTTGCTGAATTTGCTTACTATACCTGCAATTGTAATGGTATATTATTATAAAAAATTCGAAGTTAACCGCACAAACACCCTTAAAGCGCTTGCTTTATCCGGAGCTATTTTAGTCTCAATTCTGTATGTAATCATTCCAGGAGTTATTAAAGTTGCCACATGGTTTGAGTTGATGTTTATAAATGGTTTTGGATTAGGCTTTAATTCGGGTGTTATTTTTTATGCTTTTTTATTAGTAGGTGCATTAATTGCTGGAATTTGGTATACTTATATTAAAGGCAAGGTAATTTTGAATACGGTTATTACCATCGTAACGGTTATCATGATCGGCTACTCATCGTTCGCAATGATAGTAATTCGTTCAGCTTCCGAACCTACTATGGATCAAAACTCACCTGATGATGTTTTTTCTTTAATGGGTTATTTAAATCGTGAACAATATGGCGATCGTCCTTTATTTTTTGGACAAAATTATAGTTCGCCTATTGATCGTAATGCTAGTGAAGCAAAAAAAGGTGATCCTATTAGAGTAAAAAAAGGTGACAAATACGAAATTGTTGAGTATAAACCTGAATATGTGTTTGACTCTAAAACAACGACTATTTTCCCACGGATGTACAGTCGTGAACCTCGTCACATTCAAGAGTATAAATCATGGGCAAATATTAAAGGAAGAGATGTTTCAGTCGAAGATGATTATGGACGACCCAAGTTGTTGAATATTCCTACTTTGGGTGAAAACATTGTTTTTTTCGTTCGGTATCAGATCATGCATATGTATTTTAGATATTTCATGTGGAATTTCTCGGGGCGGCAAAACGATATGCAGGGCAATGGAGAAATTAATAAAGGAAATTGGATTACAGGCATCCCATTTGTTGATAAAGCAATGTATGGCGATCAATCCATGCTGCCTGAAATATATACAAAAAACAGGGCGCATAATACCTATTTTATGCTACCTCTAATACTGGGTTTAATAGGATTGTTTTTTCAATTTAGTAAAGGAATTGAAGGGCGAAGAGGCTTTTGGATTGTAGTGTTGCTTTTTTTCTTAACTGGATTGGCAATTGTAATTTATTTAAATCAAACTCCGCTTCAACCTCGTGAACGAGATTATGCTTTTGCAGGTTCATTTTATGCATTTGCAATTTGGATCGGCTTAGGGGTGCTGGGATTAACCGAATGGCTCAAAAAATATATAAATGGAACAACAAGTGCTGCAATTGTAACTTCGGCTTGCTTGGTGCTTGTTCCAGGAATTCTTGCATCACAAAACTGGGACGATCATGATCGCAGTGAACGTTATGTTGCACGCGATTTAGCGTATAATTATTTGAACTCATGTCAAGAAAATGCTGTTATTTTCACCAATGGCGATAATGATACTTTCCCTCTTTGGTACATTCAAGAAGTTGAAGGGGTAAGAACAGATGTTCGAGTTTGTAACCTTAGTTACTTGCAAACTGATTGGTATATTGATCAAATGAAGCGCAAAGCCTACAAGTCCGATCCTTTGCCATTTTCACTCACCCACGATCAGTATGTAACAGGAACAAGAGATTTGGTTTATCTATTTGATCGGATCGAAGGACGAGTTGATTTGAAAAAAGGGATGGAGTTTCTTGCTAGCGATAATCCAAAAACAAAACAAATACCAAATTATCAAGGAAAGGTTGAGCATTTGCCTTCAAAATCATTCTTAATTCCAGTCGATAGTGCATTGGTTATAAAAAATGGAATCGTATCTCCTAAGAACTCTAATTTAATTGAAAAGGAAGTTGATATTGATATAAAAAAGGAGTATATTCTTAAGAATGAGGTTATGATCCTTGATCTGTTAGCAACAAATAACTGGAAACGACCGGTTTATTTTGCAGTTACCGTTGGCTCCGAAAATTATCTTGGTCTTCAGGATTATTTTCAATTAGAAGGATTTGCATACCAAGTTGTACCTATTAAAACAAAAAGCGATGAAATGAGCGCTGGTAGAGTAGATGCAGATCGTATGTATGATAATGTCAAGAAATTTCGATGGGGAGGATTTAACAATCCGAAAGTATATTTAGATGAGAATCACATCCGAATGGCTACTAGTGTTCGAAACAACCTTGGCCGTTTAGCTTCAGCGTTGGTTGATGAAGGAAAGAACGACAAAGCACTTGAGATATTGAATTTAACGATGGATCAATTGCCACCATCACGAATACCACATAATTATTTTTCAATATTTTTGGCTGAAGCTTATTACAAGTTAGGAAGTAATGCAAGTGGAGATAAAATTCTTCAAGAGTTGGCATCAGATAATTTAAAGGAGCTTAAGTTTTACTCTTCTCGAGGTTCTGCAAATTACTATACAGAGGAGATGAATAGAAATATGGCTATTTACATGGAAATTGCAAAAATAGCTGATAAATACAACCGGAAAGAGGCTTTAAAGGAATTTGATACTGCCTATCAAAGTTCTTTGCAACGATTAAAGTTCTATGAAAATTGAGATTGGTAAGACCCCCTTTTTGGATTAAAATTTTTTACCCCTCTGTTCTATGGCGAGGGGTAAAAGATAAAGCTGTTGTTTATTTAACTTTCGATGATGGGCCTGTTCCGGAGGTGACACCATGGGTAATGCAAGTGTTGGATGATGCTGGAATTAAAGCTACTTTTTTTTGTGTAGGAGAAAATGTATTAAAAAACTCCGAATTGTATAAACAATTAATAGCAAAAGAGCATCAGGTTGGCAATCACTCATATAACCATATAGTTGCAACACAGTGTAGTTGGAATGAATATGTTGAGAATTTGATAAAAGCAAGAATTTATATCGATTCCGATTTATTTAGGCCTCCTCATGGAAAACTAACTCCGTGGCAAGCATGGAAACTCCGGAAAATGTTTCGGAAAATTGTTTTGTGGGATGTACTGTCCTATGATTATGACAATTCACTTAACCCTTTTGAGATTATTGAAAATGTAATGAAAAATGTGCGAAACGGCTCAATTATTGTTTTTCATGATTCGGTTAAAGCCTTCGATCGATTGAAAATTGCATTGCCCGAACTAATAGCCCAGTTGAAAGCAAAAGGGTTTGAATTTAAAATTATTTAAAATAGATATCAAAATGAACGTTTTAATATTAGGAGCAGGAGGACGAGAGCATGCTTTTGCATGGAAAATCAACCAGAGCAGATCATTAAGTAAACTGTTTATTGCTCCTGGAAATGCTGGAACTGCTGATTTAGGAACGAATTTGGATCTAGATCTTAATAATTTCGATAAAATTAAGAGAGCAGTTCTCGAAAACGACATTAATTTGGTAGTTGTTGGACCAGAGGAAGCTCTTGTGAAAGGGATAAAGGACTATTTTTTAAACGATCAACAAATTGCTTCAATACCTGTTATTGGACCTACCGCTGAAGGAGCAAGACTTGAAGGGTCTAAGGATTTTGCAAAAGACTTTATGCGTCGTCATAAAATTCCTACGGCCAAATACAAATCAGTCAACACAACTAATATTAACGATGGCATTTCGTTTCTCCAATCGCTAACTGCTCCTTATGTGTTAAAAGCAGATGGGTTGGCTGCAGGAAAAGGTGTTGTCATTCTTGATTCACTCGATGAAGCCATAGCAGAATTAAACTCAATGCTTGAAGGAAAGTTTGGTGCAGCAAGCAATACGGTTGTAATTGAGGAGTTTTTATCAGGTATCGAATTGTCGGTATTTATTTTAACCGATGGTCATAGTTATCTTATTCTTCCTGAGGCAAAAGATTATAAGCGTATTGGCGAAGGTGATACCGGTTTAAATACTGGTGGCATGGGAGCTATTTCGCCTGTGCCTTTTGCTACTAAAGAGTTTATGAAAAAGGTAGAGCAACGCATCATTATTCCTACCGTTGAAGGGTTGAAAAAGGATGACATACTCTACAAAGGTTTTATATTCTTTGGGTTGATTAATGTGGATGGAAATCCAATGGTGATAGAATACAATGCTCGTATGGGTGATCCTGAAACAGAAGTTGTTTTCCCTAGGATTAAAAACGATGTATTGGATTTATTTATGGCATGCGCCGAAGGTGAATTAAAAAAACACACCATTGACATTGATCCTAATCCCTGTGCCACTGTTATGATGGTATCGGGTGGCTACCCTGAAGAGTATGAAAAAGGCTTCCCTATAACTGGATTAAATAGGGTTAAAGGAAGTTTGGTGTTTCATGCAGGAACAGTATTGAAAAATGATCAGGTGCTAACCAATGGCGGCCGCGTATTAGCTGTTAGTTCATTTGGCAGAGATATGGAAGAGGCGCTAGAATCATCATACCGAAATTTATTAAATATCCATTTCGACGATTATAACTATCGCTCAGATATTGGATTTGATTTGGATTAAATTATGCTTTATCGGTCATTTAAAGATAATACGTTTGTTGGCCTGTTACTGGTTCCAATAATTATTCTGCTGCTATGGGGGAATGCTCTGCTAGCAAATGGAGAAACAGCTGGGCATGAGGTTTTTATGCCATTTTACGAATTCCTAGTTTCATTAATTGGCAATCATCCTCTTACTGGAAAATTTCTAACTCTTTTTATCGCTTTTGTAATTCATTTTGGAGTTAATCGTTTTAATGCTCGATTTTCGCTGATATCTGGTCATACATTAATTCCGGGTATTTCGTTTTTAATTTTTGTTAGTGGTTATTCTCAGGTTCAAAACATTCAGCCAGTATGGATTTTTCTTCCTTTTTTGCTGTTGGCGTTGGGTATTTTATTTTATAGCAGCAGTAAAAAAGAGCATTCTTCAACCATATTTAATGCCTCATTTTTGGTGTCGTTAGGAGCAGTTTTCTATTCTAAAGGACTATTTTTTATGCCTTTTATGTGGTGGGCAATGATATTATTAAATATTTTCTCTTTACGATATTGGTTGGCATCTATGTTAGGGATGATTCTTCCCTTTATTTTTCTGGCATCAGGGTATTATTTAGGCGGTAGTTTTGATCTTCTTTTTAGTAATTTTATTGAAACATTTATTTCGCCGGTAGCATTTTATGAGCATAATATGTTTACCAATCTTTATAATGCGTTGCTTTTAGTTATTTTATTCGGAGGTGTTTTAATTGCAATACAACGATTAAATTCTATTAAAATAATTACCCGAAAGTATTATCGGGTAATTATTATGCTTGTGATTTATTCAATAGGGTTAATGATTACTCCTTTTTTTTCGATGGAGTTAATTCCTGTAGTTGGAATTGGTGCAGCTTTTTTAATAACAATTTTGTTTGAGAATGTCAAAAAAACGAATACGCGTGAGATATTATTTTTTCTTTTTCTTCTGATTACCATTGTTTCAGGTTGGCTTATTTAGGAATTCATCTAAATTATAACTTATAGAACGAATAGGATAAAGGATAGTGGATGATTGAATTAATTCCAATGCGAGTTCATGACTATAATGTTGTATTAGAGATATACAATTGCTATGTTGAAAATTCGACTGTATCTTTTCATTACAAAACTATAAGTGAGACTGAATTAAGAGAGTTTCTAATTGTTGGACATCCAAAATATCGATCGTATTTTATATACTCGAATAGCGAAATTGCTGGATATTGCTATTCGAGTATATAAAAGCGTGAAGCTTATGATCATACCGCTGAAATTACAGTTTATTTAAAGGATTCTTTCTCAGGGAAAGTCATTGGCTCTATTGTTTTAGCTAAAATGGAGTTAATAGCTAAAGAGGTAGGTATTTCAACTATAATAGGTATCATTTCAGGCGAAAATAGCTCAAGTATAAAACTTTTTCAGAAATGTGGGT
>Ga0136636_10001047_pt1 | contig 15654 bp, 15 predicted proteins | sample AntDrymUQ8522106_2_FD_104653 | JGI IMG/M metagenome (GOLD analysis project Ga0136636, IMG submission 104653) | Polar desert sand microbial communities from Dry Valleys, Antarctica - metaG UQ852 (21.06) | ecosystem: Environmental > Terrestrial > Soil > Desert | place: Antarctica: Dry Valley... | reverse complement strand
TGAACACAACCCGAATGCTCGCGGCGGTCGCCCGGATCAGCCGTTGACGTCGACCGAGCCGCCGAACGCGTTGGGCCCGCTCTGAACCTCACGGGCCGACTCGAGCAGCTTGATCGCCGCCTGGCCCTGCTGCTCCTGAGCATCCAGGGCCTTTCGCGCAACCGCGACGGCGACCTGGTTCCCGATCTCGGCTTGCTTCACGCTGGTGGCGACGGCGGCGATGTCCATGCCTCCTCTATCGGACGCCGCCGCGGGCGCCGAGAGCCCAACCTCCCCATTTCCGCCCAGCCCGCCAACTCTCCCCATCCCCTTTAGCGGCGGCGGCACTCACCGGGCTCCTATTCTCGTGCATGCCCGACGATCGCGACCGCAGAGCCATCCGCCGCGCCCCCGCCTCGGGCGATGTGGTGCCGGGCCGGCCGCGCCGGCCTGTTGAGCCCGACGAGCTCGACGAGGGGCCGCTGCAGCAGGACATCGAGCGCTTCGACAACCCCACCCGCGTCTGCCCCGAGTGCCGCAAGGACGTGTTCGACGACTCGGCGCTCTGCTATCACTGCGGCCATGCTCTCGACAGTGGCGGCTCATCCAGCGGCAAGCCCAAGCCGTGGGTGCTGGTCGTCGCGGGCGTGGTGATCCTGGCCTTTGTACTCATCGCGCTCCGCGGCGTGTTCTGACGCACCGCGAAGTTTCTCCCCGCCTGGTCGCCATCACTCCGTGATGCCCAAGTCCTGCTTGGTAAACAGAGCCTCGAACGCGATGCCCGCCTTGGCCATGTTCTCGCTCGCCCCCTCTTGCCGGTCGATGGTCGCGATCACGCCGGCGATCTCGGCCCCGGCGTCCTGCAGCACCTTCACGGCCTCCAGCGCCTGCCCCGCGGTGGTCGCCACATCTTCCAGCAGGACGACCCGGTCGCCCTTCTCCAGCCGGCCCTCGAGCTGCTTGGCCGTGCCATAGTCCTTCTTGGCGTTGCGGACGAAGAGGCACGGCAGGCCCGTCTTCAGGCTCGCCGCCGTCACCAGCGGGATCCCGCCCAGCTCGGCCCCGGCCAGGCGGACGACCGGGCCCGAACGCGCGACGATCCCCGCGATCCGCTCGGCGAACAAACCCGCCAAGGGCTCCAGAACCTCGGGCCGCGTGGAGAAGAGGTACTTGTCGAGGTAATAGCTACTCACTTGCCCCGAACGGAGTGTGAACGTGCCGCGGAGCAGGGCGGCGGCGGCGATGGCCTTGGCCAGATCGGCGCGAGACAGCGGGGGGGTGGTCGGCGTGCCGGGGGTGTTGGGCGTAGACATGCTCGATGATACCGGACGCGTCTCGGGTGCCACCGGTGCAATGGCCGGCGGCACCAAGCGTTCAGCCCCCGCGGGTGCGCTGGCTCTTGCCGGCCCTTGCCCGAACGTGAAAGGGACCGGCCATGCCGCGATCTGTATCCATCGCTCTCGCCGCTCGACTGTTGTTGGTCGGCCTCTTCGCCGGCGTCGCCACCGCTGGGCCCGCCGGGACCGACAACAACGTCCTGTCGGGCCCGAAGGTGACCGATCGGCCCGTCGACGACTCGACGATTGTTCGGCGCGATGCGATGGGGCGTCTGGTCCGTCCTGAGCGCGACCCGGCCTTCGAAGCGCTCGACACCCTCAAGCTCGACCCCGGCACCCGGGCCAAGGCCGACCAGATCATCACGAAGCGACACGCCGCCATCGACGCGGTGGTCAGGGACAACCTGCTGCTGATCAACGAGCTCAACAACGCACGGCAGTCCGGCGACCGCGAGCAGTCGCGGCAACTTCTCCAACAGCTCTATGCCAAGGCCCGCCCGTACCTCTCACGCGGCACCCTCGCCGACGAGCTCAAGGGAACGCTGGGCGAAGCCGACCACGCCAGGCTGGTGACACTGACCGCGGCGTACCACGAGGCCGCCGTCGCCGAACGCATCGGAAGCATGGGCGAGGAGGGCCAATCCATGGACCGGGCCAAGGCCGACATCTCCGAGCGGTTGGTGCAGCTCGGGACCGAGGTGAAGCGGTCGTTCGAGCGGAGCGTGCAGTCCGGAGGCCGCGAACTCGACAAGCTGATGGCCGATCTTGCCCTCACGCCCGAACAGGAGGGCACGATTCGCCAGCGGATCCAGGACGTCTATTTCAAGGCCCAGGGCAAGCCGGACCGGGGTGCCGTCGCGAAGGTCTTTCTGGAGAGCTGGCAGGAGCTGACCACCGAGCAGCGGCAGCGGCTTCTGGTCATTCTCCGCGAGCAGGGGCAGGCGAAACGCCGGAGCGCCGAGCCCATGGCCCCGATCGAGCCCGAGCCCGTGACCGCCGGCTCCTGAACCGCTCGAACGCTTCAGACGCGGGCCGTCGGAACCGCAGAGATCGTGAGCTTGGCGGTCGTCTGCTCGTCGCAGAGCGGCTTGGGCGAGTTGGGCTGGGAGATCAGGTCGTGGAGCGTGACGCTGCCGTAGGTCTCGATGATGACCTTGGCGGCGGTATCGATCCGCCTATGGAGCGGGCAGAGGTTGGGCCCGTGGTTCTCGAGACCCAGCGGGCACGAGTTGATCCGTTCAACTTGGGCGACCGAGCGGACGACGTCCAGCAGCGTGATCTGATTGGCCGGTCGGCGCAGCTTGTACCCGCCGCGAACACCCCGGCGGCCGAGGATCAGTTCGGCCCCGGCGAGATACTGGAGTACCTTGGCGAGATAGTGCGGCGGAACCTTGGTCTTCTCGGCGAGCGTCGCCGTGGGGACGAGCGTGTCGGGGCTCAGCGCCAGCCACGCCATCGCACGCATCGCGTATTCGGTCGTTACAGAGAACACATCTGGGCTCCTCTTGACGCTCGATCAATAGATCTCAAATCGGCAGGAATGGTACAGCAATGTTCCGCGTCGGCTGAGGCTCCGCGGATTTTCGACGAAGGATTCCCGAGTTCCGCATCCTCGTCCGGCCAAAGTCGGCCTAAACGTTCAATATGCTTGGTTCTATGGCCGACACAGCTGCATCCGTCGCGGGCCGGAGGCCTGCGGGTGCCTGTGTGATACTCTGAACATGCTCCGGCGAGCGATACAGCATGAGCAACAGCGAGTGGGCGACGACCAGGATCGTGCCCCCCTCGTGGCCCAACACGCCCAGCCACATCGGCACCGGCCGCCCCGTTCGAGATCCGATCAGCGTCGCCGCCCCCATGACCACGATTACGCCCAAGGCCACGCTCAGGTTGATCTGGATCGTCCGCGTTGCCCGGCGGGCCAGCCCGACGGCCCAGGGCACGGTGCCCAGGTCATCGCTCAACAGAACAATGTCCGCCGACTCGAGGGCGGCATCGGAGCCGATAGAGCCGATCGCGATCGAGACGTCCGCGGCGGCCAGAGCAGGCGCGTCGTTGACGCCGTCGCCGATGACCCCGGCGCCGCCACGCGGATCTCGGCGTCGGACCTCGGCCTTGAGCTCCTGAATCGCGGTCACCTTGTCTTCCGGCAGGCACTGGGCCCGGTAGCGGTCCAGGCCCAGCGACTCGGCGACGGACTTGGCCGTCAGAGCGTTGTCGCCCGTGAGCATGATGACCGGACGAATGTTCATCGCGTGCAGCTCGCGGACCAGCGTGTGCGCCCCGGGGCGCGGGCTGTCGGCCAGGACGATGACGCCGGCCTGCTGGTCGTGGGCGACCACGACGCCGATCTGGCCCGTGGATTGCACGCCCGAGAGCACTTCGTGGACCCGCTCGCGCAGGCACACGGGCACCAGTTCGGAGGTGAACGGTTCGTTGCCCAGGCGGGCGGGCAAGCCGGCGATCTCGCCGCTGACCCCGCGGCCGGGCGTGAAGCCGGGCTGATGCACGGGCGCCGGGTCGAGCCCCAGGCGAGCGGCCTCTTCGCGGATGGCGACGGCGATGGGATGGGTGGAGTCCTGCTCGAGCCCGGCGGCGGCCCGCAGCAGGGCGGCCGAATCGCTCCACCCCACCGCGTGGAGCTGCTCGACGCGCGGCCGCCCGACCGTCAGCGTGCCGGTTTTGTCGAACGCGATGGCCCGGAGACGCGCGAGCCGCTGGATCGCCTGCCCGCCCTTGAACAGCACCCCGCCCCGGGCCCCGCGGGCGATGGCGGCCAGGGTCGCTGTGGGGGTCGCGATGATCACGGCGCACGGCGACATGACGATCAGCAGGGTGATGGCGGTGTACGCCGCCGAGGGCAGCGGCTCGCCCAGCCCCAGCCACCAGATCAGCAGCACGGCGACGCTCACGCCCATGACCGTAAGGGCGTAGGGCTGGGAAAAGCGATCGATGAAGCGCTGTACTGGCTGGCGCTGCTGCTGGGCCCGGGTGACAAGATCGAGGATGCGCTGCAGGCTGCTCTCGGCGGCGGGGCGGGTCACGCGGACACGGAGCGGGTCGCCCACATTGACCGTCCCGGCGTACACATCGTCGCCCGGCCCAACCGTCCGCGGCATGCTCTCGCCGGTCAGACTGGCCTGATTGACGGAGCTCTGCCCCTCGAGAACCACCGCATCAACGGGGACCAGTTCGCCCGGAAGGATCTTGAGCACGCGGCCGGGCACGAGCGATTCGGGGGCGACCTCGACAAACTCGCCGCTGGACTCGTCGAGGGCCAAGGCCTTGGTGGGCATGAGCTTGTGCAGGGCCTCGACGGCCCGGGTCGTCCGCTGCATCGCCAGCTCTTCGAGCGCGCCGGCGAGCACGAACAGGAATAGCAGCATCGCCCCCTCCGCCGGACGACCCATGACGGCGGCCAAAATCGCCGCGACGGCCATGAGCACGTCTATGTCGAAGGTGCGCTTGGCCAGCGAGGCGACGGCTGTTCGGACGCCGTGGACGAGTCCGATGCCCAGACTCAGCCAGTACGCGGCCTGCCCAAGCTCGGTTAGACCGACCAAACCCAGCACAAACCCGACCACGAGCAGAAGGCCCGCGACGAGACTGGACGCGAGCTCGCCGTGGGCGCTGAACAACCACCCAAGCGGAGTTCTGGGTGTTGCAGTTTCGGCGGGCGGTGAGCTGGCGTTCATCAAACGAGCTGATCCTCAGGAGTTCTCAGGCCGGGCCCGCTCACGAATCGGGATGCCCCGGTGCTATCCGTGCAGGACGATAACGCTTGTAGGGGTAAATACTTGGAATTGGTCCGGATTTCAGTTCACCCGCGGTTGACCCGGCAACACGGCGCGTAAACCATGCTTAAAGATCAAAAACATGTCCCCAAACGGGGACATCGCGTACGACGATCGGACATCCCAGCGCGTGTACGAGTCGTTTCCCGGGCATGCTCGGCGAACGATGAGGCACCGAAGCTCCAAGGATTGTAGCTTTGGTTCACAACTCCCCTCAATTTACCGGTCCTATCGAATGGAACCAGGTCGCCACCGATTGCGGTGCGGCCGTGATGGTCATCGATCAGGATTATCGAATCATCAACTCCAATGCCGCGGCGGCGAAGGTGTTCGCCAAGCGTTCAGCAAAGGACGCAACCGGGCTTCGGATGACCGACGTGTTCCCGGGCCTCGCCGCCCAGGAGCGGTGCGAGCTGGTCAAGACGGTGCTCGCTACAGGCGAGCCGGTCATTTTCCGCGACCTCTGGTCGGGCCTGGCCTTGCGGGCGACGGTCCGGCGGGTGGAGGGGTATCCGGGGGCGACCGGGCCGGTTGCGCTCTGGATCGCCTGCGCTGAGGACGCGATCGCCGAAGACACGACCGGCCCGCACGTACGGACCCAGGACGCCAAGCACGTTGATCTGGGATCGCTGACGGGCCTCACCATGAGCGAGCTGAAGGTGCTTGCGCTCATCGGCGAGGGGCTCAGCAATGCCGAGGTCGCGGCCCGGCTGCACCGGGCAGTCAAGACCGTCGAGAGCCATCGGGCCGCGCTCACCGACAAGACCGGCTCTGCCAGCCGCGTGCAACTGGGGATCATGGCGCGTCGTGCCGGGCTGGCCCGGCGTCTGGTGCTCGATGTCCCGGGCGGCGACGTCCGGGTCTTGAGCTAGGCCCATCGGTCAGCGGCCCGTGCTCAGGAGCATGAGCCGCAGGCCGACCAGCAGCAGGGCGATGGCGAGCCCGCGGACGATCCACGTGTCTTTGAGGCGTCTGGAGAGGCGAGCCCCGATGGGCGCGCCGATCGCCGCGCCCAGGCAGAGCATCGCCGCCCGGCGGACACCCGCCTGGAACGCGTCTGAGAGAATGTGGGTGAGCACGGCGGAGCCCGCGGTGATGCCCAGGACGAAGTGGCTGGTGGCGGTGGCCAAATGGACCGGAAACTGCAGCAAGTAGGTGAGCGCGGGGACGTGGACGATCCCGCCGCCGACGCCGAGGACGGCGGCGACGAAGCCGACCACGGCGGAGATCGCCACGCCCTTGATCCACCACTTCCGGTCGCGGGGAGCGTCGGTGCCGGGTGGGGCGCCGACGGTGCCGTGGCGGGTGCGGATAACCAGCGCGACGCCCAGGGCGATCATCGCGACACCGAAGAGCAGGTCGAAGGTTCGCCTCGGGAGCGAGGCGGTGACGAGCGCACCGGCGACGGCCCCGGGGATGCTCGCGATGGCGAAGACGATGCCGGCGCGGTAGTCGATGCGCTTCTGGCGGGCGTATGAGATCGAGCCGACGGCGGCGTTGACCATCGCGACGCTGAGCGTGATGCCGGTAATGGTCTCGGGCGAATCGTGGGGGTAGAGCAGGAGCAGGATGGGCGCGAGCAGGAACCCGCCGCCGGCGCCGATCAGCGTGCCCAGCACGCCGACGGCGACGCCCACCGGGATCATCCACCAGTAGAGCTCGAAGGCCGATGCGAGGGTGTCGATGAGGCCGGACATGGCCGAGCGTAGTCGCCGGTCATGATGACGCCCGCTTCATCTTCGGCGCGGAAGGGGCGTGGTCATTCGGGGCCGACGGGGCTGTCGCCGGGGCGATCGAAACGGCCGTGGAAGTCGTACCAGGCGTTGCTGATCGACGGGTACATATCGCCCGCGCGGCGGAGGGTGAGGTAGAGCTCGGCGGCCTCGCGGAAGCTCAGCCAGCGTCCCGGGAGTTCTTCACCGAAGGGCCCCGAGGATCCGGGGACGAAGGCATACTCGATGTCGAGGCCTTCGCGGGCCGGCTTGGGAAGCCGCGTGAGCCAGTTGAGGTTCTGGTTGGCGAGCTTGAACGCGGTGCAGCCGATGGTGAGCATCCAGGCCAGATACTCGAGCTTGACGCTCTCGACGGAGATGTACCGCGGCTTGTTCGCGCAGCGGCCCAGCTGCTGCAGGACGTAGATGTCGCCCCCCTCGATGTCGCACTTGATGTAATGCACTCGCCGGGCCCCGGGGCCGGTGGTCACGCGGGCGTAGATCTCGTCGAAGGTGACGGCGGGGACGGTGAGCTCGTTGTAGCGCGTGTCGTCTCGGGTGCCGAAGGCAGGGTCGATGGAGCCCCAGTCGTCCTTGTCGAGGTTCTGATAGAACGTGACGATGCCGGGCTCGGGGGCGATGGCCTTGTCGACGATCTCCAGCCGCCCGCTCTCCAGCGCGTCCTTGAAGCGGACGCGGGCCTTCTCGACATGGCGAGGATCGGCCTCGATCGCGACCACGTCGTAGCCCTTCTTGAGGTAGAAATCGGTGTCGTCGCCGTGGTGCAGGCCGATGTCAAAGACGATGAGGCGGTCCGACGAGTGGGCGGTTGCGGTGGGGTCGGACATTGGGGGTGAGGATAGCGGCGGCGGCGGCGAGGCTGATCGGGCCGGACGCCGCGCCAGAGGCCGACACAAACAACTCCGGCGACCGCGGCGTACCTTGCCCCATGACCACGCCCGACGCCGTCGCGTTACCACGTGCGCACGCCGCCCGCAATCCCTTGAGGCTGCTGGGGATGCTGGCGTGGCTTTCCACGGCCGGCGGGCTCGCGCAGGTGGGGCTGGCGACGCTGGCCCCCGAATCGCCGCCCCCGGCGAGCGGGCCGGACTCGGCGTGGGCGATGCTGCGGTTCATGGCCCAGGTGTTTGTGTTCCATGCGGGGATCGCGATGCTGCCCGTGCTGCTGCTCGCCCTGGCGACGCGGCGGTGGGCGCTCGCCACGTCCGCACTGATTGTGCTGGGGGTGGGCGCCGGGCCGGAACTGGCGCGTTCGGTCCGTCCCGACGTGAGTGCCGGGGGCGGCGGCGGACTGAAGATCGTGTCGTTCAACATTCAGTACGGCGGGGCGCGTCCGGAGGCAATCATGGCGCTCTTGGAGCGCGAACGGCCGGATGTGGTGCTGTTCCAAGAGTGGACACCCGGCGGCAATCGGGCCCTGAGCAGCGGACTCCGCGAGCGCTGGCCGCACGCGTTCGAGGCGGCTCGCGACGATGCCTTCGGTCAGGCGGTGTTCTCGTCACGGCCGATGACATCGCCGCTGCGGGTGTATCCGCCCGGGAGCTTCCGCGAACCGCAGATCACCATCGAGGTGGAGCATCGCGGCGCTCCGGCACGGATCTGCAACGTGCATCTGCTCCCGCCGGTGAGCGCGGCCATGTTCGGCGAGCAGCGGCGGGCGGCGCAGTCCTTGGCCGCATGGGCGGCCCAGCGCAGCGCGACAAGTCCGGATGTCTTCATGGGCGATTTCAACGCCACAGCGCGAACCGGCGTTGTGGGTGGGTTGCTCGACGTGGGCTACGTCGAGGCCCACGCCGCGGCCGGGCGGGGACGGGGGGCCACCTGGCCCAAGCGCGGGAGCCTGCGCTTCGTGCCGGGCATTCGCATCGATCAGGCGCTGGTGGGCCCGGGCTGGCGGGTGCTCGAAGCGCGGGTGGGCGAGGATGTGGGTTCCGATCACCGGCCGGTGATCGTGGTGATCGATCGGGCCTCGCCGTAATCCCACGACGGGCGGCGGGCCCGTACCCTGCGGGTGATGACGACCGTCTTCCTCAACGGCAAGTTCTTTGGCGGGCCCGACGACCCGCCGATCACCCAGGCACGCGTGGGCGCGTTCGACGCGGGCCTCCAGCACGCCGTGGGGCTGTTCGAGACCATGCTCGGCGGCGTCAGCACGGCCCAGGAGCCCGACTCGACGGGAGCGGCCCAGGAGACAGAAACCTGGGTCCTGCAGCTTGATGAGCACCTGGAGCGGCTGGCGAGCTCGGCCAAGGAACTCGGCCTGAGCGACCAGATCCGCACGGCGGCCCTGGCCGAGGCGATCGTCTCGACGGTGACGAGATCGGGGCTGGCCCGGGCCCGCGTGCGGCTGACGATGACGGGGGGCGACCTGTCGATGCTCGCCGCCACGCAGGCGGGCGGGCCGCGGTCGGTGGACCCGACGGTGATGATCGTGGCCCAGCCGGCCACGCAGTATCCCGCGGCGATGTTCGAGCGGGGCGTGATGATGAGCATCGCCGACGCCAAGGCCAACCCGTTCAACCCCGCCGAGGGGCACAAGACGCTCAACTACTGGTGGCGGCTACGAGAGCTGCAGCTGGCGGCGGCCAAGGGCGCGGGCGAGGCCTTGGTGCTCAGCGTCACCAACCACCTGTGCTCCGGGTGCGTCAGCAATGTGCTGCTGGTCAAGGGCGACACGCTCTATACACCCATCGCCCGGGGGCAGGAGCGGGGGGAGACGCCCCAAGAGACAACCGTCAGCGGCGTGCCCGTGGCACCGCGCGGTGCAAGCGGGAGCAACGGGCAGAACGGGGAGAACGGGGAGAACGGGGGGGCGATGGTGCTTCCAAGCCCCGTGCTGCCGGGCGTGACGCGGGCCTGGGCGATGCGGAAGGCCGAGATGATGGGGTACGCCGCGGAGGCCCGGAATCTGGGCGTGAGCGACCTGCTCGAGGCCGACGAGGTGTTCTTGAGCAACTCCAGTTGGGGCGTTCTGCCCGTGGTGGCGCTCGAGGCGGCCCGGATCGGCGACGGCAAGCCGGGCCGGCTGACCATGGACCTGCGGGACGCCTGGCTCGACCTCCTGCCCGAATAGGAAGAAGTCGGGGTCAATTCCTCGCGCACCGCTGAATATCGGGCCCGGGTCGTCCGATACACCCGTGTCCCCGGCATCAGGCCGGGCGTGGAGGCTCCATGGACGCCCGAGAGCACCAGCCGGCATTCCCCCGCTTGCCCGACGCCGAGATCCGCGACGACGCGGCGGCGACCGACGGGAACGAGCATTTTCGCCTGGCCGATCGGCGGGGCTCGCCGCGGGTCCGCATGGCGCTGCCGGGTAAGATCTTTCGACGGCTCACACAGCAGTATGTGCCGGCCCAGAGCCGCGACGTGTCGGGGCCATCGGTCGGCGGGGGAGAGGGGGGCGCCCTGCTGGAGGTTGAGACGAAGCGCGGGTTGCAGGTCGGAGAGATCCTCGATATCGCCCTGGCGATGTCCCCCGGCGCGGTCGTAAGCAGCGCGGCGATGCTCAGCGCCGTGGTCGTGCGGTCGACCGCGATCGACTCGGCTCGGCAGCGCGTCGCGATCCGGTACCTCGGTCGGGCGGCGATGGCCAAGGCGGCCTGAGATCGGTCGGCACGACCGATACCGAAGGCATGGCCGGCTCGCCCATGCTCGACTTGCCGCGCACCCAATCTAAGATCATCGCTCCTGCGACCCCCGCGCGGTCTCGCCGTGGCGGCCCGGCGTGGTCCGATCAAGGTGGTGCGTTGATGTTGTGGCAACCCTCGCTAAGCGACGAGTACACCAAGGCCCCGGCCGACGAGCTGGGCGCGCGCATCGCCGCACGCCGGGCCGAGCTGGGCAACCGCGTGGTCATACTCGGCCACCACTATCAGACCGACGAGGTCATCCGGCACGCCGATTTCACGGGCGATTCGCTCAAGCTCTCGCAGCTCGCCGCGGGCAAGGCCGCGCAGGCCGGGGCCGAGGCCGTGATCTTCTGCGGCGTGCACTTCATGGCCGAGACCGCCGACCTGCTCACGCCCGAGAGCGTCTCGGTCATCCTGCCGGACATGTCCGCCGGGTGCTCCATGGCCGACATGGCCGACTACGACGACGCGCTGGCGGCCTGGGACCTGCTGCACCGCACGCTCGCCGAGAAGGGCTGGCGCGGGCGGATCATCCCCATCACCTACATCAACTCGACGGCGGCCATCAAGGCATTCGTCGGGTCCAGCGGCGGGATCGTCTGCACGTCGTCCAACGCCGCCAAGATGTTCGCCTGGGCCATGGCGGGCGGCACCAGGCCCGCCGAGCCCGGGGAGGACATCAAGATCCTGTTCCTGCCCGATCAACACCTGGGCCGCAACACCGCCGCTGCGTATGGGATCGAGGTGCAGAAGGGCACCTGCCTGTACGACCCGCGTCGCCTGGCCCGGGGCGAGGCGCTGGGCGGCCTGTCGCCGGATCGGCTGCTGGAGTCGAAGGTCATCCTCTGGGCCGGGCACTGCTCGGTGCACAAGCTCTTCCGGCCCGAGCACTGCGACCAGATCCGGGCCGCCGACGCTTCGCTGCCCGCCAGCGAGCGGACGACCATCCTCGTGCATCCCGAGTGCAGCAAGGAAGTCGTCGACAAGTCCGATCTGGCGGGCTCGACAGAGTTCATTATCAGGACGCTGCGCGACGCGCCGGCTGGCTCGAAGTGGGCCGTGGGCACCGAGGTGCACCTGGTCAGCCGCCTGGCCCGCGAGCAGGCCCAGCGCGGCGTGCAGGTGCGGATCCTGAGCGACTGCCAGTGCCTGTGCACCACGATGTACCGCATCGATCAGCCGCACCTTTGCTGGGTGCTCGATAACCTGGCCCAGGGACGGGTGGTCAACCGCGTGAGCGTGCACACCGAGGCGCGGAAGTGGGCCCTTGTGGCGATCGAGCGGATGCTGGCGCTCTCGGGCCCCGTGGGCGCCGCCGCACCGGCGGTCAAGGCCCGCGCGGAGTCGGCGACGCTGGTCGACTAGCCGCGTCCGATATCACATTGGCATGACAAGAAAACCGGTAATCGCCGGCCGGTTTCCCCTCGCCAGAGGAGAGTGAAGGCCGACTTTATGCCTCACTTCAACGACTGGCTTGGATACCCACTGAAGAGCTGGCGATAGAACCGTTCAGATCTTCACACACTCTTCATTATGAACGATTCGGAGGTGCCAGATGCGAATGACGATTGCCGCCAAGCTCGGGATGGGCTTTGCCACGATGATCGCCCTCACGCTCGCGGGCGGGGCCATGACGCTGTGGAAAGTCGGGCAGCTGGAGACCGCGTCGGGCCGGATGATCCAGATCCGGCAGCCGACGAGTCTGCACGCCGCGGGGTTGCAGTCGAAGATGCGCCAGCAGCGGATCGCGACGCGCGGAATCCTGCTCTCGTACGACGACTCGGCGGCCAAGGACCGCGAGATCGCCAACCTGGAGGCCGCTCGCGCGGCCGTGAGCGGGGAGGTCAAGAAGCTCGACGAGCTGGCCACCCACTGGACCGATCCCGAGACGGGCAAGGTGTTCTCGGCCATCAAGGCCGAGCTCGAGGCCCTCAAGGCCGGGCAGCAGCGCGTGATCGCGGCGGGAACCGACCGGGCCCGCGCCTTGGCGGCGCAGGCCGAACATGTGGTCCCGGTGGCAGAGAGAATCGATGAGAACGTCACAAAGTTGATCGAGCTTCAGGAGCGGATGACCGCGAGCGACACCGCCGAGGTGCTGGCGGCGAAGTCGGAGCTGCGGGTCTCGCAGATGGCCGCGTCGGTCGTGAGCCTGGTGTCGGGCGTGCTGCTGGCCTTCGTGCTCACGCGGATGGTCGTGCGTCCGGCCCGCGGCATGATCGGGACCTTTGAGCTCGTCGCCGCCGGCGACCTGACCAAGCGCGTCGAGCGGTTCAAGGACGACGAGCTGGGCGACCTGGCCCGGTCGTTCAACAGCCTGGTCGAGAAGACCCAGGGGGCCCTCTCCGAGGTGGCGGCCGCGACCCACGAGGTGGCGAGCGCGAGCACCGAGATCGCCGCCAGCAGCGAGGAGATCTCCGCCTCCGCGGGCGAGGTGGCCCGTCAGGCCGCCATGACCCGCGACCAGGCCGACCAGTCCAAGGCCCTGGCCGAGGACGGCGGATCGGTGGTCAAGAGGACTGTCGAAGGCATCAACCGCGTCGAGGCGACCGTCACCCGCTCGGCCCAGAGCGTGACGGAGCTCGGTCGCCGCTCCAGCGAGATCGGGCAGATCATCGCGGTCATCAACGAGATCGCCGATCAGACCAACCTTCTGGCGCTCAACGCGGCCATCGAGGCCGCCCGGGCAGGCGAGCACGGCCGGGGCTTCGCGGTCGTCGCCGACGAGGTCCGCAAGCTCGCCGAGCGGACAACCAAGGCCACCGAGCAGGTCGCCACTTCGATCAAGACCATCCAGGTCGAGACGACCTCGAGCGTCGAGCAGATCAGCAAGGGGACCGAGGAGGTCCGCTTGGGCGTAACGCTGGCGACCGAGGCGGGCGTGAAGCTCGAGCAGATCGTGACGCGGGTTGGCGACGTGTCGAGCATGATCCAGACCATCGCCTCGGCCGCCGAGGAGGCGGGGGCCGGCAGCGCCCAGGCCGCCGCCGCCGCCAGCCAGCTCTCGGCCAAGGCCGAGCAGCTCCAGGCCTTGGTCGGACGATTCAAGGTCTGAGTTCTTGGCGTGCAGTTCTCAACACGCGCACTGCGCCCGGCAAATCCGCCGGGCGTGGGCGCGCGTGCATCTGCCCGGTCCGGGGGGATCGGCGCAGCGAAGTACAGAAGTCTCCGTCGGGATATTCGATCCGGCCGTAGCCCAACAGCACCGGGTTCGGGGAGTGGCCTACCCAGGCCAACCTGCTCCGCAACCCGGCTTCAATGACATTTTCTCCCCAGTCAAGCGGCTTGTGCGTCAACTCGATGATCGGGACGACTCGTGCACTTTGACCAGCACACCCAGCCGCCGTCCCGGAGATCACGCATGCGAGCATCGCTAGCCCTCAAGTTGACCATCGGCTTCACCGTCATGATCGTGACGACCCTTGCCGTGGGCGGGGCGACCGCGTGGAACCTCTCGACGCTGACGGACGCGACGAAGAACATTGTCGACGTTCGCCAGCCCACGGCCCTGGCCGCCAGCGAGCTGCGGAGCGAAACTCGCCTTGGCCGCGTTGCTGTACGCGGTGCTCTGCTCTGGGCCAACGATCCGGCCGAGCTTGATAAGAACAAGCGGCTGATGCTCAAGGCCCGCGAGGGAGAGACCGCGGGCGTGGCGACACTCGACGCGCTGTCATCGCATTGGACCAATCCGCGCACAAAGGAAGTGTTCTCGCAGCTCAAAGCCGGCATCGCCCGGGTTCATGACGCCCAGGACCAGGTCGTGGCGGCCGCCGCCGACCGCGAGCGGGCCTTTCGCATCAACCGCGAGTTGGTGATGCCGGCGTCCGCCGAGATCGACCGCCTCATCGAAGAGCTCGTCTCGATTCAGGCCGAGATGATCGCCAAGGATCGGGCCGAGCTCCAGGCTGCCCAGGCCAAGATCATGAATGTCCTGATGATCTCCGCGGCGGTGGCCACGGTTCTGGGCGTGTGCATGGCCTTCATGCTCACGCGCGCCGTGGTTTCCCCCATCCGCGCGATGATCGGCGTGTTCGAGACGGTGGCCTCGGGCGACCTGACCAGGCGCGTCGATCGGTTCAAGAACGACGAGCTGGGCGACCTGGCCCGCGCGTTCAACACGCTTACGGAGAAGACTCAGGGCGCCATGACCGAAGTCGCCACCGCCATTCACGAAGTGGCGAGCGCGAGCACGCAGATCGCCGCCAGCAGCGAGGAGATCTCCGCCTCCGCGGGCGAAGTCGCCCGCCAGGCCGCCCTGACACGCGACCAAGCCGATCAGTCCTGCGCCCTGGCCCGCGCCGGCGGCGAGGTCGTGGAGAAGACCGTTGAGGGCATCGGGCGCGTCGAGCAGAACGTCACCGCGTCGGCCAAGAGCGTCACCGAGCTGGGGGCCCGGTCCGAGGAGATCGGACAGATCATCGCGGTTATCAACGAGATCGCCGACCAGACCAATCTTCTGGCGCTCAACGCGGCCATCGAGGCCGCCCGGGCCGGCGAGCATGGCCGTGGCTTCGCCGTCGTCGCCGACGAGGTCCGCAAGCTCGCCGAGCGGACAACCAAGGCCACCGAGCAGGTCGCCAGCTCGATCAAGACCATCCAGGTCGAGACGAGCGCGAGCGTCGAGCAGATCAGCAAGGGGACCCACGAGGTCCGCGCGGGCGTGCAGCTGGCCAGCGAGGCGGGCAATCGGCTCAAGGAGATCGTCGTCAAGGCGACGGACGTGTCGAGCATGATCCAGACCATCGCCTCGGCCGCCGAGGAGGCCGGGGCCGGCAGCCAACAGGCCGCCGCCGCCGCCAGCCAGCTCTCGGCCAAGGCCGAGCAGCTCCAGTCGCTGGTGGGACGATTCAAGGTCTGAGCCAGGGCTCGCGAGCGCGCCTTGCGTGAATGTTGCGGCGGCCCGCCAGTCGGCGGGCCGCCGTATTTCATTTCTGGCAAGTTGCCCGCGTGAGCCGTACTCGGGCGTGCAGCCCCACCGATCGCCGCGGCGGACGTGTTCTTCGCCCACGCGCCCGTGACACTCGTCGCCGCGATGATGCTCAGCGCGCTGCCGATGTATCGGGCCAACCGCGGCCGCCACGCCCTCGCGTCGCTGCGCGAACGGCTCCCGCTCAAGAGCGGCATCGGCATGATCGTCGCCAAGGGGTGCATGGACGCGATGCGCCCCGGGCAGTGGACTCCCCGC
>Ga0136636_10001046_pt1 | contig 15656 bp, 13 predicted proteins | sample AntDrymUQ8522106_2_FD_104653 | JGI IMG/M metagenome (GOLD analysis project Ga0136636, IMG submission 104653) | Polar desert sand microbial communities from Dry Valleys, Antarctica - metaG UQ852 (21.06) | ecosystem: Environmental > Terrestrial > Soil > Desert | place: Antarctica: Dry Valley... | reverse complement strand
ATTTCCAGGTTATACAACAATAAGCTAATCGTCATTCATTTTTCCAGAATGATTCGCTTGTAGTAAGGGCTACCCTGCGGGAACGCTTTGCGAACAGCCCTGCTTTTATGCAACTTAAGGAACGTGGATTAAATAAAATGCAAAATCTCATCCGGCTATCTTCATGAACAATGGGCATTTTGGCATTGTCAAAAGAGCCGCGAAAACAATATGATTCACCCTACTTATCAGATGATAAAACAGCAGTTATTATGACTTAATGCTGATTCTTGTAAAAAAGCTTGTATATTAGCACAGTAAACACTGTATCACATCTTAACAGAGGAATAAAACATGCTGGAATTATTGGGTTCAGGTTTGGTGTCGCTTTGGCTAGAGATGGCTGGGGTACAAATCAAACCTCTAGATGCCTTAGACGCTTTGACTTGGCAAAGTAGCCCTGGCTTAGTTCTTGCCCCTGATCCCAATCCATCTGGGGCTACTACGGTGCAGGAATATCTGAAAGAGCTAGTAACATCGAAACTGATAGCACAAAATCTGGCCCAGAGTCAGGGAATTTGGATGCAGTCGGGGCCAATGCTAATGGCAAATCACCAAGGTACAACACCTCTGCCAGCTGCCTCTTTAACCAAAATTGCTACTTCACTAGTTGCTTTGAAAACTTGGGGGCCAGACTACCAATTTGATACCTTAGTCAGTGCTACTGGCCCAGTGCTAAATGGGGTTGTGCAGGGCGATTTGGTGGTTACTGGTGGTGGCGATCCGATGTTTGTTTGGGAAGAAGCGATCGCTCTTGGTAATACTCTCAATAAAATGGGCATCAAGCAGGTAAAGGGAAATTTGATCATTAATGGCAGTTTTGCCATGAATTTCCAACGTCAGCCGATGCTAGCAGGTGTGATGCTCAAGCAAACACTAAATCGTGCGACTTGGGGCCGTCCCGCTATTTATACACACTCAATCATGCCCAAGGGAACGCCCAAGCCTCAAGTTATCATTGCAGGTGCGGTGAAAGTTGAGGCGCAACCAAACCCTCGACAGATTTTGTTACTGCGTCATCGCTCATTGCCTTTGAAACAACTAATCAAGGAAATGAATGTTTACAGTAACAACGATATGGCAGAGATGCTGGCAGACTCAGTGGGAGGAGCGGCTGTAGTGCAGTCAACTGCTGCTAATCTTGCGAGAGTGCCACAAGTGGAAATTCAGTTAATCAATGGTTCTGGATTAGGGCCAGAAAATCGCATTTCCCCCAGGGCTGCTTGTGCCATGTTGATGGCTATTCAAGGTGAAGCATCTGCCCATCAACTGAATCTGGCTGACTTGTTCCCCATGTCTGGATTTGATCACCGGGGGACACTACACTCCAGACACATTCCCCTTGCTACTGTGATTAAAACTGGCACTCTCCGCGATGTAAGCGCTTTGGCGGGAGTGATGCCCACACGCGATCGCGGTTTGGTTTGGTTTGCTATTATCAATCGTGGGACAAATGTCTCGGGTTTGCGGACTGGACAAGACCATCTACTGCAAAGTGTTGTAAAACAATTACAACTACCTCTAACCGTTCCTACTGCCCTGACTCCCCACTCAGCCATCAACTCTTTACCCCAGCTAGGCGCAGCTAATCGGAATGAAATTTTATTCAAAAGTTAGTTTATCTTGGTAAAAATAACTATATATAGATTTGTCACGACTAAGCAAAAATTAGGCTTATAAGAATGTTGGCTGTGATTATGCGATTTCCCAAAATATCCCGATCTCTACGTCAACTTACTACTCATGTTTTAGCGATCGCGCTAGGAGTTCTGCTAACTGTTAGCACATTGCAAGTGTTGCCCTCCCAAGCCGAACCAGCACCCCTAGGAACTGCCGGAGATACTTCACAACTGATTGCCCAACCGCAATCACCAGCCACTGCTGCGATCGGTAGCACCAGTTTTGTCACAGCAGCAGTAAATCGTGTCGGTTCAGCAGTTGTTCGGATTGATACTGAGCGGACAATTACTCGTCGCGTCGATCCATTTATGGAAGACCCCTTTTTCCGGCGGTTTTTTGGTGACGGTTTCTCGCAACAGATGCCTTCTGAGCAGCAATTGCGCGGTTTAGGCTCAGGTTTTATTATTGACAAGAGCGGGTTAGTTCTGACTAATGCTCATGTGGTAGATAAAGCTGATAAAGTAACAGTCCGGCTCAAAGATGGTCGCACTTTTGAAGGGAAAGTTCAAGGTATTGATGAAGTCACAGATTTGGCAGTAGTCAAGATTAATGCTGGTAGCGATTTACCAGTAGCGCCCTTGGGTTCTTCTAATAATGTCCAAGTAGGAGACTGGGCGATCGCAGTTGGTAATCCTTTGGGATTTGATAACACCGTTACCTTGGGAATTGTCAGTACTCTCAAACGTTCCAGCGCCCAAGTCGGTATTAGTGACAAACGTTTGGACTTTATTCAAACAGACGCCGCCATTAACCCTGGTAACTCTGGCGGGCCGCTATTGAATGGCCAAGGTGAAGTGATTGGTATTAACACAGCCATTCGTCCTGACGCGATGGGTATTGGGTTTGCCATTCCTATTGATAAAGCTAAAGCGATCGCCGCGCAACTACAACGTGATGGCAAAGTTGCTCACCCCTATCTAGGTGTGCAAATGCTAACTTTGACACCCGAACTTGCCAAGGAAAATAACACTGATCCCAACTCTCCTATTCAGATACCAGAAATTAATGGTGTTTTTGTCATGCGAGTTGTCCCCAATTCTCCAGCAGCATCTGCGGGTATCCGGCGCGGGGATGTAATTCTTCAAATTGATGGTAAAGCTATTACCAGTGCTGAACAATTGCAGAACCTTGTGGAAGACAGTCGTCTTGGTCAAGTATTACAGGTGAAAATCCAACGAGGTAATCAGACACAGCAGCTTTCAATCCGCACAGCCGAGTTGCAAAATGCTTCCTAAAAGGGCAATATAGCCGATTTTAATAGTGTGGAATAGTAGGGGCACAGCAATGCTGTGCCCTTAGCGCGTGTTGTATCAAAATAAGATCCGCGCATGGAAATCAGCTAGGGTTTGTTGGGCATCCGTAGCTATTGTTGCACGACGATTTTCGTGGTGGCGGTTTTGTAGAATCTTAATCAGCATTTCTTGCTGCTCAGAGGAAAGTTGCAAAGCGTCTTCTAGCTGCTTGTGCGTAGCTTGTCGCCGTAGGCATCGCTCTAGCACAGCAGATTTTAAAGTGCCAACGACTCTAAATCACTTACCAACAACTAAAATTAGACCTTCATGGGCTATTATGGCTTGAGGAAAAGCAGATTTAATATCGACTTGAACCTGATCAAGAAAATGATCATGATCATCTGGGTGATGATGAGAAATGGCTAGCCGTTTAACGCCACCATTCAGAGCCGCATTCACCGCAGCTTGCCAAAGCAAATCAGCAGAATCATGGTTATGAGACGTAGGGGGAGTGTAAGTGGCATTGGCAATCAGCAAATCAACACCTTTAATAAACCCTAAAATCCGCTCTCGCTCCACTTGATCAGCATTCTGGTGCAAATCGGTGATGTAAGCAACACTATAATCTTGCCAACTAACTCGGTAGCCAACTGAGCGCTGAGTTTGATTGATTAATGCGATTGTAATGGTGACATCATCTAGCTTTACATCACTGTCTGGAGTCAAATTGTAAAACTGCAATTCCGACTGCATTACCTGTAAAGGGTAAGGAAAGTGTGGCTGGAGCATCTGATCGTACAGACATTGTTTGATTGAGGCTCCATTTGATGCAGCTGTGCCGTAAATATGGAAGCAATTTTCCCCAATAAATGCTGGAGCAAAAAAGGGAAACCCTTGAATTCTATTTGATTGGCAGTTGGTAAAAAATAAATGGGCTTCTAGTGGCTGTTGCAGTTCTTGCCAAGTTTTACCCAGTATGCGTAGGCCAGTACCGCCATCAAAAATCAAGCGTTTCCCGGCTACATGCATTTCTACACAAGCGGTATTACCACCATAACGACTGGTATTGCTACTTGGAGTGGGAATCAAACCTCTTACACCCCAAAATTGCACGATAAATTCACCTGCTGGGCTACTTGACAGGGTAGATGAATTTTCTCTTATGTAGCTCTGGGAATCCGACAACTCAAAATTTGACATTTTCCTTGACAATTAGACCTTACTGAGCAGGTCATCGTAGCGCCGCACTTCTAACAGCCTGTTTTTTTCATCCACAATGACTACCGTAGGAGAGTAACTTTTTAACTCTTCTGGAGTGAACTGCCCGTAAGTCATTATAATCAAGCGATCGCCAATAATGCCTAGACGTGCCGCACCCCCATTTAGCTCAATTATTCCTGAATGGGCTGGAGCCGGGATCGCATAGGTAATAAAGCGCTGACCGTTGGCATTATTAACTACTTGCACCTGCTCATAGGGTAAGATGCCAGCTTTTTCCAAAAGCATTTCATCAATGCTGATACTACCCACATAGTTGATATTTGCCCCTGTGAGGGTGCAGTTATGAATTTTTGCCAAAAGGAGAGTGCGCTGCATTTGGGTTTGGGTTGGTGACAGATTTTACAATCCGTAACAAGCGAAAGTTATTTTATTAAAGTGAAGAGTGAGGAGTGAGGAGTTAGGAGTGAGGAATAAAAATTAATAACTCTTAACTCCTAACTCTTAACTTTTAACTCCTAACTCTTTTATTATCCTCTATAAGCTTTGACGGATTTTTCAACTATTGCTGCAACTTTGTCTACATCTTGCCAACCGAGAATTTCAGTCACCTTTTTTTCCAAATTTTTGTAACTACGGAAAAATTCGGCAATTTCATCTAAGCGGTGTGGCGCTAAGTCATTCAGGGATTTGACCTGAGTGTAGCGCGGATCTTTGTCAGGAACACAAAGGATCTTCTCATCGCGATCGCCACCGTCAATCATCTCCAAGAAGCCAATCGGTCGTGCAGCAATCACACAGCCTGGAAAGGTTGGCTCATCAATTATGACCATACCATCTAGGGGATCGCCATCATCAGCCAAAGTATTGGGTACAAAGCCGTAGTCATAAGGATATTGTACCGAGGAATAAAGTACTCGGTCTAGAGCAAAAGCTTCTAGTTCCTTGTCGTATTCGTATTTATTTTTACTTTTGCCAGTAATTTCAATCAGAACGTTGATTAAACCAGGTTTCGGTTGGGCAGGAATACGAGATAAGTCCACAAAAAACTCCTCTGATAACAATGAATCATGGGGGCACTCAGTCAGTTTTGCTCCCCGTGTAGAATTTTAGGGCAATATGGATCTCTTCCCAAGGTATTCATTTCACGGGATGGGGCATTGGAAAGAGGCAGAGGGGCAGGGAGCAGGGAGAGCAGGGGAGGCAAGAGGTATATTATATGTTCAGCCATTCTTTTCTTCCCCTGCCTGCCTCAACCAAGAAATTCCTTAACCGAACGGTATTGCCTCATCTCTGCTACTCCTAATTGAAATGGAAAAAGCGTTGCGAAGTAACTTCGCAACGCTTTTTCCAAGAGGGTATTATTTTCTCCCGCCCTTGATTGCTGTTGGAGGGATTTATTTTTGCCCGTACTCTGTCAAGACAACTGAAATCTGGAGTCACACAATACAGATTTCAGCTTATTCCTGATGAACTACATGCAAATATAGAGAGATTGTCTCAAAATCATTTTTCTCCTTTTTTGTAGCTTCCTTGGTGGTGAAATGCTACTGAAAAGCTTTATCAATCTTGACTTCCTTTGAAATTTTGAACCAGGGGTTGCTGGTTATTTTGAACATTAGTTGAAGAATAGTGGGCGATGACAAATACGGGTAGAATGAGAGTCACCAGAGCGATCGCAGTTCCCACAATGTCTGCCAAACGTTGGGAATATGTGTCGCTAGAATTGGCAGACTGGCTATTTGAATTCATACAAAATTGAGGTTCTTCGTAACACTGTATAGGTCTACTCTCTGATTGAGAGTCTTAATTGCTATGTTAGCTATTTTTAAACTGTAGAATGTATAGCATCCTACAATCTTAACCAGTTCTCTAACTGTCATAATAGCCTTTTTATACAGGGAGTTCTTAATACAAAGTTACAAGTAAACAAATCATGTTTTATTTTGCAATTAATATTTTCAGATGTTTCCCTGTATGGTGTAATGGTTCGCATACGCAAAGCCAACGTTGACAGCATCATAAATTACATTTTTTCGCTGTTTAAAGATTAATTAGCAAAACATATTTGTCCGATACTTCATCATTATAACATCCTAAAACGCCTTTGATAAGGTCATTTTACTGGAATTGCTAATTTGTGATACAGGACACAAATTAGCAATTGTACTGATAAATATTTAGTGCTTTTGATTGTTATACAGTAGTTATACACAAAAAGATTTGATGCTAGACAAGAAATGGATAGGAATATTTTTTGTAACCAAGGATAGCTACCAAATAAATACACATGCATCAACTGCGTGTGCAGCATGGATTCAGTGATAACACTAAACAGATATTTTATAATTTAAATTTTAAAGTATACATAATACCACAGCAATTTTGTCAATCTATATATAGATAGATTCAAAAATATTTTAGAAAGTGGCGTAGAGGTCTAGAAGTTATCGCCAAACTTTGTTCATGTCTGAACAAAATACCCAATCCCAATTTACAGATTATAAATCCGTATAAGTTTTTGGATAACAAATTAATCAGCTAAAAAAACCGCCACTAACTATCATAGGGCGGTCTGGTTAAGCAATCGGAGGGTAATTACAGATTACTCTGCTAATAAATCAAATTGTTGTAACGAAGTTTGCATTAAATTGGGGAGTAGGGATTGGGTATGGGTTTATTCTCCCCTTGTCTACCTCATTTCTCTCGTACAGCAGGCGCGGAAATAAACATACCATTTAAAATGGTGCAAAAGCTTGGAATATAATCCTTTTGACTTTTGACTTTTGACTTCCGCCCTGCGGTACTACTCCCTTCCATAAACACTCATTGGTTCCTTGATAAATCGGGTGTAAAGATGCTTAAACGTAGACTTAATTACGCGGGGCATACCAAAATCGATGGGCATCAACTTGTCTGGTAGCCGCCAATCTTCTATTTTTAATAAGTCAGGATTTAAATGCGGAAACTCTATGGCAGCTAGTTCTGGACAAACTCCTAGCCTTTGGGAAGCTGCAACTGTGGGCACTTGTTCAGGAGGAACATTGAGGATTTCTATCATTGCCCGATCTAAGGCAAATATATCTGATGCGGCTGCTAAAATTCCCAATTGGCGAGGTTCACCATTACTAGGGCCATTTCCTTCATGACCGATGATGCCATCTAATATGGTTAAGTTAGGGTTAATTGCTCTGGCAGTTTCTACTAACATTTCACCAAATCTATTCGCATCTTTTCCAGCTTCCATGTGCCACCAAGCTTTCATTTTGCCGGGGACGCAACCAAATAAGTTTTTTACGCCCAGTGTTAATGTCAATTGCATGTGTGATTTCACTTTAGGTAAGTTAATCACTACATCTGCTTCCATTGCTTCTTTAGAAAGTCGCAGATGGTTAAAATTGTCACTAATAGTTTGGTAACGCTGACCGTGAAAATCGATGATGGGAAGATTGAGTTCTTCTAAAATAGGTAGATAGCCGTTTGCTACTGCTACGCCCCTGGCACTGCCAAAAGCAGGACTATCGCCCAAAAATGGCTTACCGCCAACCTCAATTACCATCTGGGCAACTTCGTAAACTAGTTCGGCACGGGTGATACACTCTTTACCAGGACGCGTACCTGTAAGTAGATTCGGTTTTAGTAAAACGCGATCGCCTTTTTTCACAAATGCTGCCATTCCTCCAAAAGGTTCCAGGAGAATGACTAAAGATTCCCGTAAAGCCTCTCGTTTGTAAGATGTAGCCCGAATGAGACTAACAGATGGTTTTTGAGTCTGCATGGATAAAAAGTTACGAATAGTGAATAGCGCCAACAGTCATCAGCTTACCAATTCTTTAAAATCTCGCCTACTAACTTAACCTCTGCTGCAACCACAAAGCTAATAAAGGTAATGCTAGTTGATAACCTTGTTCAGCACTGTAGATTAAACCTTTGTGCTGTAATCCAGTCAGGGAACCCTGAAGGCTACCACCTCTTGAAAGACCATGTTTTTGAATATATTCTTTACTTTGGGGCTTATCTGTAGGATCTAAAGCCAAAGATTCCAAAAGATGTACCTGATTTGCTGGTAATAACATCAGTAAAGATTCAAATGTTAAAGATAAATCTTTCAGCAATCCTTCTATTACCTGCTGCACTGCTGCTTCACTAATTAACCCATCAGGATAAGAAAAAGTTTGCAGGCGGCGAATTATGGCCATAGCGTCGCCAATGTGCCCTTGTACCGCATCTAAAAATAATTGCAGGGCTTGAGAATGAGGATCAAATTTCAGCTTTTGTGTGTGCAATATTTCCCTCGCCCACAATGCTAAAACATCGTTAGCTAGGGGCGCTAATTGTATAGTTTCTAAGGGATAATTTGTTTCATCTGTTTGATGACTTATTTCAGCGATCGTTGCTACTAAAACGTAGCTGACATGAGTTTGCACATTGATTTCTCGCCTAAATGTAGCTTCCCACAAATGATTGCGATCCCAAGAACGAATGTGTGGAAAACTCTGCAAAATCAGCACCACACGCTTATTTAAATTAATAGCCATAATTTGCAGCAAGTTGAGCAAAATTTCAAATGCTTGCCATAGCTGTTTTTGGTTCAGGGAACGCAATACCTTGAGTTTGCCTTCTGGATGAAAGACAAAAAACTGATTGCCAAAGTTACTTACCCAGTCTTGAATTTGTGCTGCTTGCCAATTTTGAGTAATGGCCTCTGCTAGCAGTTGAATAAATCGCTCTCCATCGATCGCCCGGATACAGTCTATCTCCAAAACTATCGCCCCAACTTCTTGGGTAGCCACTCGTACTAAAGTCCGTCGCCCACTACCCGGTACGCCAGTAATCAACAAGTCTCCATCTTGCGCCAGCACTTCCACAATGCGCTGAAATTCTAGCGATCGCCCGATCAATTGTAAAGGAGTAGACACATCCAAATCCACGTACTTTTTGCCTTAGTTTCACCATAACGGCAAGCATACTCACTTCTATGACCCTTGAGCAACCATTGAAAGTAACTATGATTATTATCAAATTATAATAGTGCCTAAAACTAATTGGCACTTATTTTTAGTGCTTAAATCTAAATAACACTAAAAAATTAATTATGGCACAGGCACTATCTACCATCACACCCGAAGAGAAACAGTCCGATGTTTGGCATACATTGGAGATTCCCGAAGCGATCGCCCGTTTACATAGTGATGCTGACAATGGCTTAAGTAGTGCAGTAGCGGAACAGTTATTGTCTGAGGTAGGATCAAACGAACTCACAGGCAAGAAAGGCAAACCTTGGTGGTTAAACTTTTTACTTCAATTTAACCAACCACTACTGATTATTTTGTTGTGTGCGGGTTTAGTCAAGGCATTAACTGGTAGCTTGGTAAACGCTGGTGTAATTTGGGGCGTGACTACCACCAACGCCATCATTGGGTTTGTCCAAGAATCGAAAGCCGAAGGTGCGATCGCAGCCCTTGCCAAAGCCATCACCACTGAAGCCACTGTTATCCGCGATCGTCAAAAATTACGCATTCCTTCCGGTGAGTTAGTACCTGGGGATATTGTGTTACTGACTTCCGGTGATAAAGTCCCAGCAGATTTACGGTTAATTAAAGTTAAAAATTTACAGGTAGATGAATCTGCCCTGACTGGTGAATCAGTAGCAGTAGAAAAAAATACTCAAATTATCAAGGCGGATACTGCTTTAGCTGAACGCAAAAACATGGCTTATGCGGGTGGCTTCGTTACCTTTGGCCAAGGAACTGGTGTTGTAGTTGCCACAGGTAACGCCACCGAAACAGGGCGAATTTCCCAGTTAATGGAACAACACACCGATATTTCTACACCATTAACCAGAAAATTTGATAAATTCAGCCATAATTGGCTGTATATGGTCTTAGGTTTAGCAACCCTCTGCTTCGTGGTGGGATTAAGCTTTCGAGGTTTTCAAGAAGCTTTAGAAGCAGCAGTTACTTTAATAGTCAGTGCTATCCCTGAAGGATTACCAGCAGTAGTGACAGTCACTTTAGCCATAGGTGTTTCCCGCATGGCACGACGCAACGTGATTATTCGCAAATTGCCAGCCGTGGAAACCTTGGGAAGTGCAACTGTTATTTGTTCCGATAAAACAGGGACTTTGACAGAAAACCAGATGACAGTACAAGCAATTTATGTCGGGGGACATCAATATACTGTCAGTGGTATAGGTTACACACCAGAGGGCGAAATCCTCATGGAGGATAAGGCAGTAAACCTCAACAGCGATAGGGGTTTGCAACAATGCTTAATTGCCGGCTTATTGTGTAACGACTCCCAGTTAGACAAGAAAAATGGTAGGTGGGTAGTCATGGGAGATCCCACAGAAGGGGCGTTAATTGTATCAGCAAATAAAGCAGGTTTTAGTCAGCCAACCTTAACCAAGCAAATGCCCAGGTTAGATGCAATTCCCTTTGAATCAGACTTTCAATACATGGCGACTTTGCACGCCACACCCCAAGGTAAAACTATCTATATTAAGGGTTCAGTTGAGGCAATTCTCCAGCGCTGCACCTTGATGTTGAACATTGAGGGACAACTTTGCCCATTAGATTGTGTAGAAACATTACGACAAACCAGCATTGAGCGAGAAGTCAATATTATGGCACGGCAAGGCTTGCGGGTATTAGCTTTAGCCAAGAAAGCAGTACCCGATGGGCAAAATACAGTAGATCATCCAGATATTGCTACTGGGTTAATTTTCATCGGCTTGCAGGGAATGATCGATCCGCCGCGTGAGAGTGCTATTAAGGCAGTACAAGCCTGTCAGAAAGCTGGAATTCAGGTAAAAATGATCACTGGCGATCATGCGATCACAGCCCAAGCGATCGCCCGCCGCATGGGTATCAACAAAAATGGCTCAGTTCTGGCATTCACAGGGGCAGAACTAGCAAAAATGGATCAAACAGAACTCGCCCAAGTTGCTGATGAAGGCGTAGTTTTTGCCCGTGTCGCCCCAGAACAAAAACTGCGTTTAGTTGAAGCCTTGCAATCAAAAGGTGAAATCGTCGCCATGACAGGAGATGGTGTCAACGATGCACCAGCTTTAAAACAAGCAGATATTGGTATTGCGATGGGTGGCGCTGGTACAGAAGTCGCCAAAGAAGCCGCCGATATGCTGCTTACCGATGATAATTTTGCCTCCATTGAAGCTGCTGTCGAAGAAGGACGGGCGGTATATAAGAATCTACTCAAGGCGATTTGCTTTATTTTGCCCGTCAACGGTGGCGAATCCATGACAATTTTAATTAGCACATTATTAGCCAGAGATTTACCAATTTTATCTTTACAAGTTCTGTGGCTAAATATGCTCAATTCCATCACCATGACGGTGCCTTTAGCCTTTGAGCCAAAAGCGCAAAATGTCATGGAACAAGCACCACGTCATCCCAATGAACCGTTACTTTCAGGCAGTCGTTTAAAAAGAATTTTGGCAATTTCTCTGTTTAACTGGATTGTAATATTTGGAGTATTTGAATATATTCGTCAGACCACAGGTAATATAGATTTAGCCAGAACAATGGCGATTAACTCTTTGATTGCCGGACGGATATTTTATTTATTGAGCATTAGTCAATTAATTCCGAATTTGATTGCTAAGATGAATGGCACAATTAAGGAGAATGTCGGTATACCTGCCATTGGATTTGGGATTGTCGGGGCAATTATTTTGCAAATTATCTTTGCTCATGTGCCATTGATTAATGAAGTTTTTGAAACAGCACCATTAAACTTACAGCAGTGGTTGTTGTGTTTAGCAGTAGGTTCACCAATGATTTTATGGGCGGCGGTGGTGAATCATTTTGATCCACTAAATTAAGTACAGCCTAAAACGAACCGCAGAGGATGCCGAGGAATAAGAGGTTTTTTGCAGTTCAGTTCTCTGTGTACTCTGCGCCTCTGTGGTTCGTTAAAAAATTTGATAGTAATCGATCCGTTTTTATTCTGTCTTAAGCGGTAAGATACTACTCATTTGTTCTAGATTTAAGACTGTGGCTAAGTCTGTTTCACTCATCAATCCTTTTTCTAAAACAATTTGCCGTAGGGATTTACCAGTTTCTAAAGATTCTTTGGCGACAGCTGCGGCATTTAAATAACCGATGTGGGTATTTAGTGCAGTTACTAAAGCTAAACTGCCTTCGGCATAAGCTAAACAACGTTCTTGGTTAGCACTAATTCCCTGGATGCAGCGTTCGGTGAGTGCTGCGATCGCATTACCCAGAATTTCGATACTATGAATTAGGTTATAGCCAATCAACGGCATCATCACATTTAACTCTAATTGTCCGGCTTGTGCGGCTAATGCGATCGCACTATCGTAACCCATCACCTGAAAACACACCATTGATGTCATCTCTGCCATCACTGGGTTATATTTCCCTGGCATAATCGAGGAACCGGGTTGCACTGGCGGGAGTTGAATTTCTTTCAAACCAGTTTTTGGCCCCGAATCCATCAGCCGCAAATCGTGAGATATTTTGACTAAATCCTGTGCTAAGTTGCGTAAAGCACCGGAAACATTTACAAATGGTGCCATACTTTGCATAGCTGCCATGAGATGGGGCGCAGGTTCTAAAGGAGTATCAATCAATTCTGAAAGAACTTCTACTACACGGGCGCGATATAGAGGATGAGTATTTAACCCCGTTCCGACTGCACTACCTCCCAAACCCAGCACCATCAAATCACCAGAGGCGGTGTAAATCCGGTTTTGATGTTCTGTAAGAATGTGCGCCCAAGCCCGGAAATTCTCACCTAAACGCACGGGTACAGCGTCTTGTAAGTGGGTTCTGCCAGATTTGACGATATCTTGAAATTCTACAGCTTTGTTTTCTAAGGATGCGATCGCAGCATCTATTGCTGGGTGTAATGTCTTGGATAATGCCAATAATCCACCAATGCGAATTGCGGTAGGAATCACATCATTGGTAGACTGTCCATAATTAACGTGGTCATTAGGACTAACACGTTTGTAATTGCCCTTTTCTTCACCAAGAATTTCTAAGGCGCGATTTGCTAGAACTTCGTTGACATTCATGTGGTGGGATGTTCCAGCACCAGCCTGATAAACATCCACGACAAATTGATCCCGGAATTTCCCAGCCAGGATTTCATCAGTTGCTTGGACAATCGCCTGACTAATATCTTGAGGAATGCAATTCAGTTCTCCATTCACAATTGCTGTAGCTTTTTTGATGATTAATCCAGCATCTACGTAAGTATTTAAAGGCTTGATGCCGCTAATTGGGAAGTTTTCAATTGCCCGCAGTGTTTGAATGCCGTAATAAAGGCTACTAGCAATTTGGCGATCGCCCATTGAATCGCGTTCGATGCGGAATTGAGAATTTGTGTGTTCAGTCATAGTATTGTTTTAAGACAGCTACAGAAAACAGATTTTCCCACGCAGGCACACTCAGATACACTAATCTGCATAGATTTTGCATATTTGCTTGGCTGCTTGTTGCTTTACCGAAAAATTGGGTAAAAGCCCCGTCATAGATCGGACGGCTTTCTAATTCTCCGGTTCAAAGACCGGATCAACTCTCTAAGGACTTCTGTCTGGTTCCTTGCCTCTTGTTCGCAGTAGAGTTTCAGCAAATCTTTTTCCTGTTGAGTCACGCGAAAAGTGATAAATATTTCTGGCTTCGACATTGATAAATACCTCAAGGTGTGGTATTGTAATTGTAGTGGATAAGGTAATCAACCATCTTATTACACCTTGCTGTCGAAAGACTTTTCTGTTCCTTGAAAATTGAACGCCACATGCTACAACGGGGGGAACCCCCGCAACGCAGTGGCTCATCTATGCGGTTCTACTGCATTTTTCTAGACTCCACCTCGCAGTAGGTAAAAGATTCAGAGGAGCTAGACAAACAGTTTTTTGAAACAATATGTTTCAAATCCAAAAAGAACTTGGAGCAATCCTTCCTTCGGTAGGGCATACCCAAAGTCGCTTGAGGAGAGTCCCACAAGGAGGGTTAGAAACTGCAAGGTATCTAATTTAAGTGGTCTCGTTGATTCAAGAATCCTCCTACCTTCAGGTCGAGGGTGCGATTCGTTCACTCGAAATGAGTAGAAATATTCAGGGATGAGTGACATTTGAGAGATAACCCCGTCTGGGGTGGAGTTCGCACTTTAATCTCTCTCAGATGATAACTGAATAACCATGAGGGTGACTCCAATTAAGGAGAAGTCCCTCTCCGTAGGTGCAACGGTAACAGCATCATCCCTACGGTAGCGACTAGCCATCAATCCGTAAAGCGGGATGAAAAGGAGGTTAAAAAAACTGGCAGCCTAAGCTGGTTCCCTTCGAGCATGAACCCACGAATAGCGAAAGCAAAGATGCACCGAACCATCGTGATGAAGAACCAGCGAAATAAGGCTTATACGCTGGAGCCAAAAGGCAAATGATATGGGACTGGCAATTCCTCGATTGACCAGTAAGCACTCCCAATAAACCCGGTGGATAGCATCATTCTAAAGGTTCTAACAATGGTTGTTCGGAACGAAGTAACCTATCGCTGCCCTTGGTGGGTCGATACCAAGTAAGTGCTAACTGTATGCAGCGAATAGGCGAGATTGAGTCAGAAGCGAATGCCTTGCTGTAATGGTAAGGATATGCCGACGGACTTACGGTGATATGGAATGTAAAGTTATGAGTAGCAATGCAAAAGTCTAATACACGACTTATTGCTTCCAAACCTACTAAAAACGGTTTTCTTCCCCTGAAGACTAACCCAACTAGGAAGGTTTTGAGTAATGAATCGATGGTGGAATGGAAACATATCAACTGGCGCAAGCTAGAACGACGTGTTTTTAAGTTGCAAAAACGAATTTACAAAGCATCTCTTCGTGGTGATGTCAAAGCATTTCGCAGACTCCAGAAGACGTTGATGAATTCCTGGGCAGCAAAGTGTTTATCGGTACGTCGGGTAACACAAGATAACCAAGGTAAAAAGACGGCAGGAGTGGATGGTATCAAATCATTATCCCCAGAAGCACGTTTAAAACTGGTTGCTAAATTAAAACCTAACTCAAAGGTGAAGCCGACACGACGGGTTTGGATTCCTAAACCAGGAACGGAGGAGAAACGACCTTTGGGTATTCCCGTAATTGACGACCGAGCTTTGCAAGCGCTGTTCAAATTGGCATTAGAGCCAGAATGGGAAGCGCGATTTGAACCTAACTCATACGGGTTCCGACCAGGGCGCTCATGTCATGATGCAATTGATGCCATATTTAAGGCAATAGTGCAGAATAGCAAATTTGTGCTTGATGCCGACATTGCAAAATGCTTCGACCGCATCGACCATGAAGCACTGCTAAGAAAATTAAATACATTCCCCACCAGGGGATAGCGGGAAGGATGGGAGCCGCGTCTCTTAAGAGCGCGGGGGAAATCCGACTCGTGCGAATTTATTCGCCTCCAATATTATCCATGAAACCAAGTAATATCAATGGTTT
>Ga0136636_10001045_pt1 | contig 15656 bp, 11 predicted proteins | sample AntDrymUQ8522106_2_FD_104653 | JGI IMG/M metagenome (GOLD analysis project Ga0136636, IMG submission 104653) | Polar desert sand microbial communities from Dry Valleys, Antarctica - metaG UQ852 (21.06) | ecosystem: Environmental > Terrestrial > Soil > Desert | place: Antarctica: Dry Valley... | reverse complement strand
TTCGGCTGCTGCCTTATGCGGTGTCCCGCTGGATGCTGGGCCGCGTCAATGCCTCAGACCGCGAGTCTGGCGTGTTTTACTTTCACCCCTGGGAAATTGACACCGATCAGCCCCGGGTGGCCGGCATCAGCAGCAAGACCCGGTTTCGGCATTACGTCAACATCCACCGCATGGAAGGCCGCTTGAATCGCTTGCTTGGCGATTTCAAATGGGGCCGCATGGACCAGATTTTTCTGGACAAACTGGCAGAGCGCGCTGTCACCACTGCCTTGGCCTGAGCCGCGCATGCTGACCGTCAAACGCCTGTCACCGCAAGATGCCGCCACTGCCTCCCGTTGGGATGCATTTGTCATGGCCTGTCCTGAGGCCACTTTTTTTCACCGTGCGGGTTGGCAAAAAATAGTCAGTGATGTCTTTCACCATGACAGTTATTTTTTGTACGCTGAGCTGGATGGTCAGATTCAGGGCGTGCTGCCACTTGGCCATATCAACAGTTGGTTGTTTGGCAACTCACTCACTGGTTTGCCCTTTGCTGTTTACGGTGGCGTGGCCGCGCTTACCCCCGACGTGGCCGACGCGCTGGAGCTTGAAGCCCAGCAAATCGCCAAAAACCTGGGTGTGTCACACCTTGAGCTGCGCAACACCAAACGCCGCCACACCGACTGGCCGCTGCAAGACCTGTATGTGACATTTCGCAAGGAAATTTTGGCTGATGAAGAGGCCAACATGCTGGCCATTCCTCGCAAGCAGCGGGCCATGGTGCGCAAGGGCATCAAAAACGGCTTGGTCAGTGAAATTGACAGCACTGCAGACCGTTTTTTTGACGTGTTTGCCGACAACGTGCACCGCCATGGCACGCCCGCCATGCCCAAAAAGTATTTTCAGGCACTTTTAACCGTGTTTGGCCCCGACTGTGAGGTGCTGACTGTGACCGCACCAGACGGCCGAGTGTTAAGCAGCGTGCTGAGCTTTTATTTCCGTGACGAAGTTTTGCCCTATTACGCGGGCGACTTCGAGGCGGCGCGTGACTTGGCAGCCAACGATTTTAAATACTGGGAACTCATGCGCCGCGCCTGCGCCCGTGGCCTGAAAGTGTTCGACTATGGCCGCAGCAAGCAAGGCACCGGTCCTTATGCATTCAAGAAAAACTGGGGTTTCGAGCCCACACCGCTGCACTACGAGTATTGCCTTTACACCCGCGATGCCATTCCGCAAAACAACCCAACCAATGCCAAATACCAGTTGCTGATTGCCACCTGGCGTCGCATGCCCATCGGTCTGGCCAACTGGCTTGGCCCCTTCATTGTGCGCAACCTCGCCTGAGTGACGCCATGGGCAACCTGCTTTACCTGGTACACCGCTTGCCCTATCCGCCCAACAAAGGCGACAAGGTGCGCTCTTACCATTTGCTCAAGCACCTCACGCAATCGCACCGGGTGTTCCTGGGCACGTTTGTGGACGACCCGGCCGATGAGGTTTATGTGGATACAGTGCGCGCCCTTTGCCCAGACCTGCATGTGGCCCGCCTGAACCAGCGCATGGCCAAACTGCGCAGCTTGCGTGGGTTGCTGACCGGGCAGGCGCTGAGTGAGCGTTATTATCAGGACGCCGCCTTGCAAGCCTGGGTCAATCACACACTGGCCAATGAAAACTTTGACGCCATTGTAATTTTTTCATCCGTTATGGCCCAGTATGTGCCGCTGCAGTCAGCGGCTGGCAAACCACCCATGCTGGTTGATTTTGTCGATGTGGATTCTGCCAAGTGGACACAATATGCATCCCAACATCGTTGGCCCATGTCATGGCTTTACAAGCGAGAGGGCGCCCGGCTTTTGGCCTACGAGCGCGCTGTGGCGGCTAGGGCGCAGCGCTCGTTTTTCGTCACCGACAACGAAACTGCCCTCTTTGCCAAACTGGCCCCCGAATGCGCCAGCCAGCTTGAGACCATCTGTAACGGTGTGGATGCCGATTTTTTTTCGCCTGACCCGGCACGCCCATCACCTTTTGTGGCGCACGGCGTTGCCGCTGACCACATTCCGCTGGTTTTCACTGGCGCCATGGACTACTGGCCTAACGTTGACGCGGTGACCTGGTTTGTCAGTGCCATCCTGCCCGGCCTGCGCCAAACCTGGCCGCATCTGTGCTTTTACATTGTTGGCCGCAGCCCAACAGCCGCCGTGCTGGCACTGGCTGGCCCGCATGTGGTGGTGACGGGTACCGTGCCGGATGTGCGCCCCTACCTGCAGCACGCAGCGCTAGTGGTGGCTCCGTTGCGCGTGGCTCGCGGCATTCAAAACAAGATCCTTGAGGCCATGGCCATGGCACGGCCCGTAGTGGCAACCACTTCATGTGTTCAGGCCATTGACGCACGCCCGGTTGACGACCTGGTGTCTGCCGAACAGGCGCTAGACTTCATTCGTGAAATCAATGCCTTGCTCAAGTCACCCGCCAAGGCAGCCGCAACCGGGCAGGCCGGCAGGCAGCGTGTGGTGGCAAGTTACAGTTGGGCGGCACACTTGGGGCGCATGGACCGCCATTTGGCGCCGCAACCCCTTGCCAGAGAACACACATGACCCCTATCGCCAGTACGCAACCGCTCACATCAGGTGTACCCACTGCACCGGGTTGGCGCCCGGCCTTGACGGCACTGATGTTGTTGGTGGGCTGGGTTCTGTTTTTGTACCGCGACACCGGCGTCGCCATGGTCACCATCTGGTACCGGTCTGAAACCTTTACCCATGCCTTTCTGGTGCCCCCCATTTCTCTGTGGCTTATCTGGCGCCAGCGCCACCTGATTGCCGCCAAGTCACCACAGCCCCTTTTCAGCGTCCTTGTGCTCGCAGCGGGCGTGGCCTTTGCCTGGTTGCTGGGTGATCTGGTGGCCATCAATGCAGTTACCCAGCTCTCGCTGGTCACAATGTTGGTGCTGGTAGTACCTGCTGTGCTGGGTTTGTCCATTACCCGGCTGATGATTTTCCCGCTGGTTTTTCTATTTTTTGCCGTGCCCATTGGTGAATTCGTCATGCCGCAGCTGATGGAATGGACGGCCGACTTTACCGTGATGGCCCTGCGCCTGAGCGGCATTCCGGTGTACCGCGAAGGTTTGCAGTTTGTCATCCCGTCAGGTAACTGGTCAGTGGTGGAGGCCTGCAGTGGCGTGCGATATTTGCTGGCCTCGCTGACAGTGGGCACCTTGTTTGCGTATTTGAACTACCAGTCCACCAGCCGGCGCGTGGCTTTTGTGTTGGTGTCCCTGGTGGTCCCGGTGCTTGCCAACTGGATGCGCGCCTACATCATCGTCATGCTTGGGCACCTTTCAGATAATAAACTTGCGGCGGGAGTTGACCATTTAATATACGGCTGGGTCTTTTTTGGCGTGGTCATCATGCTCATGTTCATCATTGGCGCACGATGGGCCGAGCCTGACAAAGTGCTGCTGCCCACCGCGTCTGATTTGAATCTGGCTACAGCGCCAGCCAGCATGGCCAGGCTGTGGGCCTTGGCGGCAGGTTTTGCCGTGTTGGTGGCTTTGCCGCATGTGGCCAACCGTGCCATTGAGCTTTCTGAAGACGCCGTGACCGTGCAGCTCAATGCCCCTGAGGCGTTGGCACCCGCTTGGCAAGCTGTCAGCTCACCAGCCGCAAAATTCAAACCAGCATTTGAGAATCCGTCCGCTGAAATCAACGCCAGTTACACCAGCCAGGGCCGGGATGTCGGGCTTTATCTAGGCTACTACCAGCATCAGGACTACAACCGCAAGTTGGTCAGTTCCAGCAACGTACTGGTGCCCAGTAATGACCCACATTGGGCGCGGGTGGCGTCTGGTGCGCGGGCAGCGACTGTCAACGGCCAGCCAGTGCAATTACGCACCGCCGAACTGCGCCAGAGCGGTTTGGACTTGTCTGGCACCCAAAACCGCCTGTTGGTCTGGCAGGTTTACTGGATCAATGGCCGCCTGACATCCAATGACTACCTGACCAAGTTTTACAGTGCGTTTTATCGCCTGACCGGGCGGGGTGATGACTCTGCCGTGCTGGTGCTGTACACCTTGCAAGACAGCCAAGGTGGCAACGCCGACGCATTGCTTGCGTCTTTTATGTCAGACAACCATGCAGCCATCAACACCCTTTTGGCGGGCGCTCGGCGAGCCAAATGACGCTTTTTTTTAAAACAACGGAGGTTTCCAAATGAGTGTGGTTGCAGTGATCGGTTTGGGTTATGTGGGCTTGCCCCTGGTGATTGAATTTGGTAAGTACTTTCGCACCATCGGGTTTGACATCGCGGTCTCCAAGGTGGAATCATGTCTGCGCGGTGTGGACCCGTCGCGCGAGTTGTCTGACGCTGAGATGAGCCAGTCTCCCCACGCCGTCTACACCGCCGACCCCGCCATGCTGGCCGAGGCCGACATCATTGTGGTGGCCGTGCCCACACCGGTGGACGAGGCCCACATTCCTGATTTTCGTCCCCTCATTGGCTCCAGCACCAGCGCTGGCCGCCACATGAAAAAAGGCGTGATTGTGGTGTATGAGTCCACGGTGTACCCCGGCGCCACCGAAGAAGTGTGCATTCCGGTGCTTGAGCGCGAGTCCGGCCTGAAGTGGAAGCAGGACTTCTTTGTGGGTTACTCACCCGAGCGCATCAACCCCGGTGACAAAGAGCACACACTCACCAAAATCCTGAAAATTGTCTCCGGGGACACGCCCGAGACCTTGGACAAGGTGGCCAAGCTTTATGAAACCATCATCATCCCCGGTGTACACCGCGCCTCGAGCATCAAGACTGCCGAAGCTGCCAAGGTGATTGAGAACACCCAGCGCGACCTCAACATCGCGCTCATGAATGAGCTGTCCATCATCTTTGACAAGCTTCACATTGACACCTCCGAGGTGTTGGCAGCCGCTGGCACCAAGTGGAACTTCCTCAAGTTCAAACCGGGGCTGGTCGGCGGCCACTGCATTGGCGTAGACCCGTATTACCTCACCCACAAGGCCGACATGCTGGGCTACAACCCGCAAGTCATTCTGGCAGGGCGCCGCATCAACGACGGCATGGGCAAATTCATTGCCGAGCAAACCATCAAACGCATGATCAAAAGCGGCAGCCACATCAAGGGCGCCAAGGTCAATGTGCTGGGCCTGACCTTCAAGGAAAACTGTGGCGACCTGCGCAACTCCAAGGTCATCGACATCATCAACGAGTTAAGAACCTATGGTGTCGAAATTTTTGTCACCGACCCGCAGGCCGAGTCTGACCAGGCTCTGGAAGAATATGGCGTGCCCCTGCTGCCATGGGCCGACATGCCCCAGGCCGACGCCATCGTGGCAGCGGTCGCCCACAACGAATTTGCCGCACTGAGCATGGCAGACATCGCCCAGAAGCTGGTTCCTGGCGGTGCCTTCATGGACGTCAAAGCCGCCTTCAACCGCGAAGCCATCCAGGCTGCTGGCTTCAACCTCTGGCGTTTGTGACGGATTAGCCGGTGCCTGACACTCGCCCTCTTGTTCTGCATGTGATGTACCGCTTTGACACTGGCGGGCTTGAGAACGGGGTGGTTAATTTGATCAACCACATGCCCGCTGACGCGTACCGGCATGCGGTACTGGCCCTGACTGAGGTCACCGATTTCAAACAGCGCATTCAGCGCACAGATGTTGAATTCATCTCCCTGCGCAAGCCGCCAGGGCAGGGCGTTTGGCAGTACCCCAAGCTGTACAAGCTGTTTCGCCAACTGCGGCCGAACATTGTGCACAGCCGCAACCTGGCAGCCCTTGAGGTGCAAATTCCCGCCTGGGCTGCCGGTGTGCCGGTGCGCCTGCACGGTGAGCATGGCCGTGATTCTGATGACCTGGCGGGCAATAACGTGACTTACCAGCGCGTGCGCCGCTTTTACAAGCCCTTTGTGCACCATTACATCGCCCTTTCGCGTGACCTGGACGACTACCTGGTGCAAAAAACCGGTGTACCCAAGACAAAAATCACTCAGGTTTACAACGGCGTCGACGCCGACCGCTTTTGCCCCGCAACCACTGGCACTCAATCCATATCCGGCTGCCCGTTCGATCCCGCACAGCACTGGCTGGTCGGCACTGTGGGCCGCATGCAAACCGTGAAAGACCAAACCATGCTGGCGCAGGCGTTTGTGCAGGCACTGGAACTGGCGCCGCGTCTCAAAACCACCCTGCGCCTGGTCATGGTGGGAGAGGGGCCTTTGCGCGCGCAGGCCCAAGCCGTGCTGGATCAAGCCGGCGTGGGTGGCTTGGGATGGTTGCCCGGTGAGCGCAGTGACGTGGCCGACATCATGCGCGGCCTGCACGCCTTTGCCTTGCCTTCTTTGGGCGAAGGCATCTCAAACACCATCCTGGAAGCCATGGCTGGCGCCTTGCCCGTGGTGGCCACCGCAGTGGGCGGCAACGCGGACCTTGTCGTGCACGGGCAAAGTGGTTTCATTACCCCGCCTGCCGACCCACAAGCCATGGCGCAGCAACTGGTCGCATTGGCCAATAACCCATGGCAGGCCCAAAGAATGGGTCAGGCCGGCCGCCAGCGCGTGCTGACCAACTTCAGCATGCAGGCCATGGTGTCAACTTATCAGCGCGTGTACGATCAACAGCTCAAACGTCTTCAGTCAGACACTTACAGGACAACTCACTAAACCATGTGCGGCATCACCGGTATTTTTGACACCCGCGGCTCAGCCGACATCAACGCCGCTGTGCTGCAACGCATGAACGACTCGCAGCTGCACCGTGGCCCAGACGAAGGCAGCCTGCACATTGAACCCGGTGTGGGCTTGGGCCACCGGCGCCTGTCCATCATTGACATTGCCACCGGCCAGCAACCGCTGTTCAATGAAGACGGCTCGGTGGTGGTGGTTTTTAATGGCGAAATCTACAACTACCAGCAACTCATCCCTGAGCTGCAGGCACTGGGCCATGTGTTTCACACCAAGAGCGACACCGAATGCATCGTGCACGCCTGGGAGTCATGGGGCGTTGACTGCGTCAAAAGATTTCGCGGCATGTTTGCCTTTGCCCTGTGGGACCGCAACCAGCAAACCTTTTTCATGGCGCGTGACCGCCTAGGCGTCAAGCCCATGTATTACGCCTTGCTGGACGATGGCACCCTGCTATTTGGCTCTGAGCTCAAATCCATCCTGGCCCATGGTGGCCTGCGCCGCGCCATCGACCCCCAGGCAGTCGAAGAATACTTTGCACTTGGCTACGTGGCCGAGCCGCGCACAATTTTCAAACAAGCCCAAAAGCTCTCACCAGCGCATACCCTCACCCTCAAACGCGGCCAGCCCCTGCCAGCGCCGGTGCCATATTGGGATGTTAGGTTCAGCCTGGACAACCCCATTTCAGATGCCGATGCCCAGGCCGAACTGGTGCAGCGCCTCAAAGAATCCGTGCGCCTGCGCATGATTGCCGAGGTGCCACTCGGCGCTTTTTTGTCTGGCGGCGTGGACAGCAGCGCTGTGGTGGCCGTCATGGCGGGCCTGTCAGCCGAGCCGGTCAACACCTGCTCCATCGGTTTTGATGACCCCGCTTTCAATGAGTCTGCGTTTGCACAAACCGTGGCCGACCGTTACCACACCAACCACCGCCTTGAAATCGTCAAAAGCGACGACTTTGACCTGATAGACACCCTGGCACGCCTTTACGACGAACCCTATGCCGACAGCTCAGCTATTCCAACCTATCGCGTGTGCCAACTGGCGCGCAAACACGTCACCGTGGCGTTGTCGGGTGATGGAGGTGACGAGTCTTTTGGCGGCTACCGCCGCTACCGCATGCACCTAATGGAAGAACACATGCGCAGCGCGTTGCCCATGGGGCTGCGCCGGCCACTCTTTGGCGTGCTGGGCAAGCTCTACCCAAAAGCAGACTGGGCGCCTCGGATGTTCCGCGCCAAAACCACTTTCGAAGGGATGGCCCGCACCTCTGTCGAAGCCTATTTTCACACCGTGTCCATCTTGCGCGGTCCCATGCGTGCGGCCCTTTTTACCAGCAACTTCAAGACCGATCTCGCCGGCTACAACGCGCAAGAAGTCTTTAACCGCCATGCCGCCCAATCCGGCACCACGGATCCCCTGGCACTTATCCAGTACCTTGACCTCAAAACCTACTTGGTCGGCGACATCAACACCAAAGTTGACCGTGCCAGTATGGCCCATTCCTTGGAAGTGCGTGAGCCCTTGATGGACCACGAACTGGTTGACTGGCTTGCCACGCTACCGTCCAGCCACAAAATCAAGGGCCAGGAAGGTAAGTACATATTCAAAAAATCCATGGAGCCCCACTTGCCCAGCGACGTGTTGTACCGGCCCAAAATGGGTTTTTCGGTGCCCCTGGCGCGCTGGTTTCGTGGCCCCTTGAAGCAACGCGTGCGTGACGCCGTGTTGGGCGAGCGTCTGGCCAGCACCGGCTGGTTCAACAAAACCTATTTGCAGCATCTGGTCGATGGCCACCAGTCCGGCACCCATGACTACAGCGCGCCACTTTGGACATTGTTGATGTTTGAAGCCTTTTTGCGCCAGGTGGTTGACGCACCGGTGGTGGGCGCCGCATCATGACCCTGCGCATCCTCCACGTACTTGACCATTCCATTCCGCTGCACAGCGGTTACACCTTTCGCACCGCGGCGCTGTTGCGTGGGCAGCGCGCCTTGGGTTGGGAAACCTTTCACGTCACCTCCCCTAAACAAGGCGCAACCCAAGCCGCTGAAGAAGATGTAGAAGGACTGCACTTTTACCGCACGCCCAATGGCACTGGCCTGTTGGCAGACCTGCCGGTGGGCCGTGAAGTGGCCTTGATGAAAGCCCTGGGTCAGCGCCTTGAAGAAGTTGCCCGCTTGGTCAAGCCCCACATCATCCACGCCCATTCACCCGTGCTCAATGCGTTGCCCGCCCTCAAGGTGGGGCGCAAGCTGGGCATACCGGTGGTGTATGAAATTCGCGCCTTTTGGGAAGACGCCGCCGTTGATCACGGCACTACAAATGAAGGCAGCCTGCGTTACCGCGTCACCCGCAGCCTTGAAACCCGTGCCATCCAGCGTGCCGACCACGTGTTCACCATTTGTGAAGGCCTGCGTGCCGACATCGTGGCCCGTGGTGTGCCCAGTGCCAAGGTCACCGTCATTCCCAATGCCGTTAATGTGGAAGCCTTTAGCCTGGGCAGCCCGCCAGACCCGGCCTTGCTGGCGCAGTTAAACCTCAGCGGCACCACAGTCATTGGTTTCATCGGGTCTTTTTATGCCTATGAGGGGCTTGACCTGCTGCTGGCGGCGCTGCCAACCCTGCTTAAGGTCCGCCCGGATGTCAAAATCTTGCTGGTTGGTGGCGGCGTGCAAGAGGCCAATTTGCGTCAGCAAGCACAGCAACTTGGTGTGGCAAACAAAGTGGTGTTTGCCGGCCGTGTGCCGCACCAGGATGTGAACCGCTACTACGACCTCATCAACGTGCTGGCTTACCCGCGCCACCCAATGCGCTTGACTGAGCTGGTGACACCCCTCAAACCGTTGGAGGCCATGGCCCAAGGCCAGTTGTTTGTGGCGTCTGACGTGGGCGGCCACAAAGAACTCATAGAGCACAATAAAACTGGCGTGCTGTTCAAGGCTGGCAATGCCGATGCCCTGGCGCAGGCGCTGCTGGACCTGCTGAACAACCCCGCCCAGTGGCCAGTGCTCAAAACCAATGGCCGCAAGTTTGTGGAAAACATCCGCAACTGGAAAAACAGCGTGGCCAACTATGTGGTGCCTTATGAAAGACTCACCTCGCAAAGGACCGAAAATGCTGATTCCTGACTCAATGTGCAGGGTCTCAATGGAGAAAATATGAAAATTACCGTGATCGGCACCGGCTATGTCGGTTTGGTTTCTGGCGCTTGTCTGGCCGAAGTGGGTAATGACGTGCTTTGCTTGGATGTTGACCCCGCCAAGATCAAGATTCTTGAAGATGGCGGAATCCCAATTTATGAGCCTGGCCTGCAGGACATGGTCAGTCGCAACGTGACCGCCGGGCGCCTGCACTTCACCACGGACATTGAAAAGGCGGCTCACTTTGGCACCATCATGTTCATTGCGGTGGGCACACCGCCGGGTGAAGACGGCTCTGCCGACATGAAATACGTCACCGCTGCGGCACGCAACATCGGCAAACACATGACTGACTACAAGGTCATTGTGGACAAAAGCACCGTGCCAGTGGGTACCGCCGATGTGGTCAAAGTCGCTGTTGCTGAAGAGCTTGCCAAGCGTGGCGTCAGCATTCCCTTCAGCGTGGTGAGCAACCCCGAATTTCTGAAGGAAGGCGCGGCCATTGAAGACTTCATGAAGCCCGACCGCATTGTGGTGGGTTGTGATGACGAGCAAGCGGCTCTCAACATGCGGGCACTTTACGCCCCGTTCCAGCGCAACCATGACCGCCTGATCATCATGGACGTACGCAGCGCCGAACTCACCAAATACGCTGCCAATGCCATGTTGGCCACCCGCATTAGCTTCATGAACGAATTGGCCAATCTGGCTGAAAAGCTGGGCGCAGACATAGAGAGCGTGCGCAAAGGCATTGGCAGTGACCCGCGCATTGGTTATGACTTTCTCTATGCCGGTGCCGGTTATGGCGGTTCTTGCTTTCCCAAAGACGTCAAAGCCTTGATCAAAACTGCGGCCACTGATGCCAACATCGAATTGAAAGTATTGACCGCCGTTGAACTGGCCAACGATGCACAAAAACACGTCCTCAGTGTCAAGGTCAAAGCGCGTTTTGGTGACAACTTGGCTGGTAAACACTTTGCCATCTGGGGTCTGGCCTTCAAAGCCAATACCGACGACATGCGTGAAGCCACGAGCCGTGAGGTCATCAAAGACTTGTTGGCAGCCGGTGCCACCTTGACCGCCTATGACCCGGTCGCCATGCCAGAAGCCCGCCATTGCTTTCCTGATCAAGCAGGCTTGTGTTATGCCGACAATCAAACAGCTGCACTGGAAGCTGCTGACGGGCTGATCATCGTCACCGAGTGGAAAGAATTCCGCAGCCCTGACTTTGACAACCTCAAAGCCAAGCTGAAAACACCTGTGATCTTTGATGGCCGCAATATGTACGACCCGAAGGTGGTGCGGGGTTTGGGGTTCGAATATTTGGCAATTGGCCGATGAGTCAACCCACCAAACTCCGTACCTTGCTTTTTTCCACGCTGTACCCCAGCAGCGTGCGGCCGACCAACGGCATTTTTGTCGAAACCCGCCTCCGTGAGCTGCTGGGTAGCGGCCAAATTGAGACAAAGGTGGTTGCGCCAGTGCCCTGGTTTTTTTCTGAAAACCCACGTTTTGGTGATTACGCCCGCATGGCCAGCACGCCATCGCGAGAGACTTACCACGACGTTGACGTGCAACACCCGCGTTATTTTTTGCCGCCAAAGATTGGCATGAACATCGCGCCCCTGATGCTCGCGCTGGGGGCAAAGCCTGCGGTGCAACGGCTGCTTGACGAAGGCTTTGACTTTGATGTCATTGATGCGCACTACTATTACCCAGACGGCGTCGCGGCTGCATTACTGGCTCGTCATTTCAAAAAACCCTTCACGGTGACGGCCAGGGGCACAGACCTCAACCTGATCCCACAGTACAACCTGCCAAGGCGGATGATGCAATGGGCCGCCAGCCGTGCGGCTGCCTCTATTGGGGTGTGCTCGGCACTGGTCGACGTATTACGAGGCTGGAATATTCCTGAGCAACGTCTGCGCGTCATGCGAAACGGTGTTGACTTGGTTCGCTTTCAGCCCGTGGCCCAAGAAGCAGCACGCTCACAACTGGGTTTGTCGGGCTCGCCCTTATTGGTCTCTGTCGGTTATTTGGTAGAACGCAAAGGGCACCACATTGCAATTGACGCACTATCCAAGTTGCTGGTAAAACACCCGCAAGCACGGCTCCTCGTGATTGGTTCAGGCGAAGAGCTTGCTAGGCTGCAAGCGCTGTGCGTGCACTTGGGTGTGCAAGCAAACGTCACGTTCACCGGTGCTTTGCCCAATGCAGATTTGTATAAATGGTACAGCGCCGCAGATGTGTTGATTCTTGCCTCAAGCCGAGAGGGCTGGGCCAATGTGCTTTTGGAAGCCATGGCTTGCGGCACACCCGTGGTGGCCACGCGCATTTGGGGTACGCCTGAAGTGGTTGCGAACGACGTTGCAGGTCGTTTGGTGGACGAACGCGATGGCACTGCGTTTGCGTCAACCATTCATGCGTTACTTTCAAATTATCCAGATCGGAAACACGTGCGGGCCTATGCCGAACAATTCAGCTGGCAAAGCACAACGGACGCGCAAGTAGCCCTGTTTCGAAAGATCACTGACCGCAATTTGGGTGAAGCACATGCGTGACATAGTCCTTGGCCCCATTTTTCTTGCCATCGCGGCTTACGGCTTGGCGCATCCATGGATAGGGATCATGGGCTGGACTTGGCTAAGCATCATGAACCCACACGCCTACAGTTGGCATTTGAGCAGCATGCCCGTGGCTGCTGCGATCGCCGGCGCGACATTACTCGGGCTCTTTTTCACACGTGATCGGCGTGAATTTTTTGTCACACGTGAAACTGCTGTGCTGATGCTTTTTATGCTCTGGATGTGCATCACCCTCCCGTTTTCCTATCATTTTGACCACAGCTACCCACTGTGGAACCGGGTTATGAAAATTGACTTGATGGTTCTCGTTGCCATGTGTGTGCTGTATTCAAAAAAACACATCATCATATTGGCATGGGTGTTGGCAGGATCCATCGGATTTTTTGGTGTCAAGGGAGGTTTGTTTACCTTGGCCACCGGCGGGAGTTACCGTGTTTGGGGACCAGCAAACAGCTACATCGAAGGCAATAACGAGATGGCACTGGCATTGATCATGATCATTCCCATCATTGGTTTTGTGCGTTTAACGACAGAATCGATCTGGATCAAAAGAGGGCTTGTTGCTGCCATGTTGCTTTGTGCAGTTGCCGCAATCGGCAGCCAATCGCGGGGTGCATTGCTTGCAATAGCCGCGATGTCTACCGTACTTTGGTGGCGCAGTGACAAAAAATTCCTTTTTGCAATTCTGTTGGTTGTGATGGGTGTTGCGTTGTTGTCGTTTATGCCAGACACCTGGTGGGAACGTATGGGGACAATCCGCAACTATGAAGAAGACACCTCTGCAAGTGGCCGTATCAATTCGTGGTGGATGGCCTGGAATTTGGCAAAAGCCAATTTATTTGGCGGCGGGTTTGCGGTTGCCAAGCCTGAACTGTTTGCAATGTATGCGCCTGACCCGACCTCGGTGCTTGCTGCACACAGCATTTACTTTATGGTCTTGGGTGAGCATGGTTTTGTAGGCTTGTTTCTGTTTTTGTTGTTGTGGATTTTTGTTTGGGGTTCAGCCGGGCGCCTGCGTGCACAAGGCAAAAAGCTACCGCAGACCGTTTGGCTGTCGCATTTGGGTGCCATGTGTCAGGTGAGTCTGGCGGGTTACGCGGTGGGTGGTGCATTTTTAAGCCTGTCCTATTACGACTTACCCTATAACATCCTCATTCTTGTTGTCCTGGGATGCCGGTGGCTCGATGGCAAAGAATGGGTCACAGAGGAGGTTGAGCAAGCGAAAGTGCAAACGGCGCTTAAGGAAAAAAGCGCCCTGCAAACAAAGCGACTGCAACTCTAGAAGCAGTGACATGACGCTGCTCAAGCCCTTATTCCAACTACGGTCCCCATCGGGCCCCAAAGCTCGTCTTTCGGTGCTGATCTTTCACCGCGTGCTGCCAGTGTCAGACCTGTTGTTTCCGGACGAAATGCATGCGGCCCGTTTTGACGAACTATGTGGCTGGCTGTCTAAATGGTTCAATGTGCTGAGGCTGGACCAAGCAGTGCAGCGCATGCATGAAGGCAACTTGCCCGCTCGCGCGGCATGCATCACCTTTGACGATGGCTACGCTGACAACCACCATGTGGCCATGCCCATCCTTAAGCGCCACGGCCTGCCTGCTACTTTTTTCATTGCCACCGGTTTTCTGAACGGCGGCCGCATGTGGAATGACACCATCATTGAAACGATCCGCGCTTGTCAGGCGTCAATACTTGACGTGTCCGCTCTCGGGCTAGGCAGCCATGCGCGGGGCACGGTGGGTGAACAGCAGGCAGCCATTGCTGCGCTGATTGGCTACATCAAATACCGACCGGTTGCTGAACGCATCAAACTTACTGAAGACATTGCCAATCTTGCCAACGTGCTGTTGCCACAAAACCTCATGATGACCTCCGACGAGGTCAAAGCGATGCGCCACGCCGGCATGCAAATAGGTGCGCACACCGTGTCACACCCCATTCTGGCCAATTTAACTGATGAGCAAGCCAGCGCAGAGATCGGCGACAGCAAGCGTTTTCTTGAAAACCTGCTAGATGAACAGATCACCGTGTTTGCCTACCCGAACGGCAAGCCAGGTGAAGACTATTCGCCACAAAGTGTGAAGGTGGTGCGCGATCTGGGTTTTGACGCCGCCGTAAGCACCCAGTGGGGCGCTTCACGCAAAGGCGACGACCTCCTGCAAATTAAACGATTCACACCTTGGGATAAGACCCGTTTGAGGTTTGGACTGCGTTTGCTGAGAAATTTATAAGAATTAACCCGCTGGCCCTTTTATTTTCTATGCATGTAGCTATCAATATAGTAGCAATCAAACGTGGGCAGCCGTATTCTCTACGACGCGCACCCAATACAGATTTACGCCATCTTGAAGCTTGGCGCTTTAGCCGCTAGCCACTGTTCCAGCATCATCAAAATCCAAACCATTTCTCCAAAATACCCTGGATGTTCCGGAAGGCGTTTGCTAATGAGGGTGTCAATGAAATCTGCGCGAACCACGCCGCGTTTGGCCAGGTTGTATAACGACTCGGTGGCCAGTGCTTTCAGCTCAGGATGGGTGTTGGCCCACACGCCAAACGGCAAGCCAAAGCCCTGTTTCTTCTTGGCCAAAATTTCGTCTGGCAAGAAGCCGCGCAGGGCTTCCTTGAAGAACCAGCGCAGTTTCAGGCCCTTGAGCTTGTAGTTGGTAGGCAGCTTCAGTGAAAAAGCCAGCAGCCGTTCATCCAGCATCGGAAAACCCACCTCTAGACCCGCGCAACCGGTGGCGCCCAGCACCTTGGGAAGGTCGCTTTCGGCCAGAGTAAAGCGCCAATCAAAGGCCAGCTCTTTGTTCAGGTTGCTGCAGTTTTGCGGCGTTTGCCACACCGCGCGTTGCAGTTGCAAAGGCGCTGTGGTGTCAATTTGCGCCATGAAAGCGGGTGTAAGCACATCCTTGGGGCCCAAATGCATGATCAGGTTGTACATCTGCAGCCGTTCTGGCATGGGCACGCGGGCCTGTTCTACATAGCTGTTACCCTTTCGGGTTATGGCTAATTTCGACGCTAATCCTGTACCTAACAGGGGCTCTAGCAATGATTTTTGTAGCACATCGGGCACATTTTGGTACCAGCCAAACACCCGTTGCTTGGCGTAACGGCTGTTGCCGCCAAACAGCTCGTCGCCACCGTCACCGGCCAGAATCTTGGTCACGCCGTCTTCCAGCGCCATCTTGGCGCAGTAGTAAGAGGGCAGGGCAGACGAGTTGCCAAACGGCTGATCAAAGTGCGCCGCCACTTTGG
>Ga0136636_10001044_pt1 | contig 15659 bp, 11 predicted proteins | sample AntDrymUQ8522106_2_FD_104653 | JGI IMG/M metagenome (GOLD analysis project Ga0136636, IMG submission 104653) | Polar desert sand microbial communities from Dry Valleys, Antarctica - metaG UQ852 (21.06) | ecosystem: Environmental > Terrestrial > Soil > Desert | place: Antarctica: Dry Valley... | reverse complement strand
GGCCGGCCGGCACCGGCTATGCGCTGGCGGCGTGGCTGCGCCGGCGCGGCATCGAGCCCCGCTTCATGGACCTGCCGCGCCGCGGCTGACCGTCTGCCCGTCTGCCCGTCTGCCCGTCTGCCCGCAACCCGATCGCCCTGCCATGCACCCGACCCAAGAGCTCGACACCCGAGGCCTGAACTGCCCGCTGCCCATCCTCAAGGCCAAGAAGGCGCTCGCCACGCTGCAAAGCGGTGACGTGCTGAAGGTGTTGTCGACCGACCCCGGGTCGGTGCGCGACTTCCAGGCCTTTGCGCGCCAGACCGGCAACGAGCTGGTCGAGCAGACCAGCATCGGCAACGAGTTCGTGCACCTGTTGCGCCGGCGCTGAGGCAGCGCGGCCGCCGGCGGCCGCCCGCTGCCCATCGGCGCCCAAGTCAGACTTCCAGGCCCTGCAGGTAGGTGCGGAAACTGGCACCGACCTCCGGGTGCTTGAGCCCCAGCTCCACATTGGCCTGCAGCCAGCCTTCCTTGCTGCCGCAGTCGTAGCGCTGGCCTTCATAGCGGTATGCAAACACCTTTTCGCGCCGCAGCAGCGAGGCGATGCCGTCGGTCAGCTGGATCTCGCCGCCCACGCCGCGCGGCTGGCTGGCGATCTCATGGAACACGCCGGGCGTCAGGATGTAGCGGCCGGCCACGCCCAGGCGCGACGGCGCGTCCTCGGGCGCGGGTTTCTCGACGATGCGGTTGACATCGATCAGCCGGTCGTTGACCCGCACGCCGTCGACGATGCCGTAGCGGCGGGTGTGCTCGGCCGGCACTTCCTGCACCGCCAGGATCGACGCACGCCACTCGGCAAACTGTTCGACCATCTGCTTGAGCACCGGGGTGTCGCCGACCATCAAGTCATCGGCCAGCAGCACCGCAAACGGCTCATTGCCCACCAGACGCTGGCCGCACAGCACCGCATGGCCCAGGCCCAGGGCCTGCGCCTGGCGCACGTAGATGCATTCCATGTCGTGCGGCTTCACGCTGCGCACCACCCGCAGCAACTCGGCCTTGCCCGCCTGTTCCAGGGCTACCTCCAACTCGAAGGTCATGTCAAAGTGGTCTTCGATCGGACGTTTGTGGCGCCCGGTCACGAAGATCATCTCGCGCACGCCTGCGGCATAGGCCTCTTCCACCGCATACTGGATGAGCGGCTTGTCGACAACCGGCAACATCTCCTTCGGCTGGGCCTTGGTGGCGGGCAGGAATCGGGTGCCCAGGCCCGCCACGGGAAAGATCGCTTTTTTGACCAACATGGGAATGACTCGTCGTTGTGAAGGAGCAAGTTGATTCTGGCATGCAGGTTTGGGGCCCGGCCTTGAGGTTCGCAGGGTGGTCCTGATCGTCGAACCGCTGGATCCCGAAGTGATGCAGTGGCTGGTGGCACGGCACGCGGTGCGATTTGCACCCGACCTCGCCCGTGATCCGTTGGGCCTGCGCCAGGCGTTGCGCCATGTGCAGGCGCTGATCATCCCGCCCACCGTGGCGCTGGGCGCCGAGACGCTGGCGCGGGCACCGCTGCTGCGCGCGGTGGGGCGGTTGTCGGCCGGCGCCGAGAACATCGACTTCGAGGCCTGCGCCCGCGCCGGTGTCGAGGTGGTGCGGCCCAGCGACGCCACCGCCCAGTCCGAGGCCGAGTTCATGATCGGCGCGCTGCTGCAGATGCTGCGGCGGGTGCCGGTGCTCAACCCAGAGGGCCTGCTGGTGGGCCGCGAGCTGGGCAGCGCCACTGTCGGGCTGATCGGCATGGGCCCGGCCGCCCAGCCCACGGCACAGCTGCTGCAGGCCTTCGGTTCACGGGTGATCGGCTACGACCCGGCCTTGCACGCCAACGACCCGCTGTGGGCGCGCTGGCTGGTCGAGCCGGTGGGCCTGCGCGAATTGATGGAGCAGAGCGACGCGGTCTGCGTGATGCTGACCTACTTCACCCGCTACCAGGGGCTGCTGGGCGAGCGCTACCTGGCCTTCTGCAAGCCCAACCAGGTGCTGGTGAGCCTGGCGTCCACCAGCCTGTTCGACGAGGACGCGCTGGCCGATGTGCTGGGCTCGGGCCGCATGGCCGCCGCCTGGTTCGACAGCCTGGAGCCGGGCATGCTGGCGCCCGGCCGTCTGCTGCACCAGATCGACACCCTGCAGGTGACGCCGCGGGTGGCCAGCACCACGCTGGAATCGCGCGTGCGCGCTGCCTGGGACGTGGCGCGCCGCATCGACGCGCTGCTGCAGCCTGGCAGCGAACTGGCGCCAGTGCGCTAGCGCTTGCCCCAGGCGCGGCAGCGGTCAAGGCGGCGGCAGGCGCGCCAGCTGCTCGCGCAGGCGCTGCAGCGTCTGGCTGAATTCATCCATGCGGGCGCGCTCCTGGGCCACCACCGCGGCCGGCGCGCGTGCCATGAAGCTCTCGTTGCCCAGCTTGGCCTGGGCCTTGGTGATCTCGCCATCCAGCCGGGCCGCTTCCTTGCCCAGGCGCGCACGTTCGGCGGCCAGGTCGATGGTGACCTGCAGCGCCAGGCGCAGACCGGCCTGCATCGCCACCGGCGCACTGGCGCTGGCGGCGGCGAACTGCGCTTCGTCGTCGATGCGCCGGACGCCCGACAGCCTGGCCAGCGCCTGGATCAGCGGGCCGGCTGCGTCGATGAAGATGGGGTCGCCGTTGGCCAGCATCGGCACCCGCTCGGCCGGTGACAGGCCCATCTCGCTGCGCAGGCTGCGGCTGGCCGCCACCACCGCCTTCAGGCGCTCCATCCAGGCGTCGGACGCCGGGTCGACCTTGTCGGGCTGCGCCAGCGGGTAGGGCGCGCTGGCGATGGTCTCGGCAGAGCCGGCCGTCTTGCGACCGGCGACCACCGCCACCGTCTCCCACAGCTCGGCGGTGACGAACGGCGTCACCGGATGCAGCAGGCGCAGCACCGCCTCCAGCGTGCGGATCAGGGTGCGGCGGGTGGCGCGCTGCTGCGCCGCATCGCCCAGCTGGATCTGCACCTTGGCGATCTCCAGGTACCAGTCGCAGTAGCTGTCCCACACGAACTGGTAGATTGCGTTGGCCACGTTGTCCAGCCGGTAGCTGGCGAAGCCTTCCGCCACGGTGGCTTGCACCCGCTGCAGTTCGTTGCTGATCCATTTGTCGGCCGCGCTGAAGCGCATGTAGCCATGCGCCGGGCCACCAGGCTGGCATTCGGCCTTGGTGTGCTCCTTCAGGCCGCAATCCTGGCCTTCGCAATTCATCAGCACGAAGCGGGTGGCGTTCCACAGCTTGTTGCAGAAGTTGCGGTAGCCCTCGCAGCGCCTGGTGTCGAAGTTCACCGTGCGCCCCAGCGTGGCCATGGCGGCGAAGGTGAAGCGCAGCGCGTCGGCACCGTAGGCGGGGATGCCGTCGGGAAACTCTTTCTCGGTGGCCTTGCGCACCTTGGGCGCGGTCTCGGGCTTGCGCAGGCCGGTGGTGCGCTTGTCCAGCAACGGCGCCAGCGCGATGCCGTCGATCAGGTCGACCGGATCGAGCACGTTGCCGTCGCTCTTGCTCATCTTCTTGCCCTGCGCATCGAGCACCAGGCCATGGATGTACACATGCCTGAACGGCACCTTGCCGGTGAAGTGCTTCGTCATCATGATCATCCGGGCGACCCAGAAAAAGATGATGTCGTGGCCGGTGACCAGCACGCTGCTGGGCAGGAAAAGGTCTTGTTCGATGGTCTTGGCCGGCCAGCCCAGAGTGGAGAAGGGCACCAGGGCGCTGCTGTACCAGGTGTCCAGCACATCGGGGTCTCGCGTCAGCGTGCCGTTGTAGCCGGCCGCTGTGGCCTGGGCGCGGGCCTCGGCCTCGTCGCGGGCGACGAACAGCTCGCCACCGCTGCCGTACCAGGCCGGGATCTGGTGGCCCCACCACAGCTGGCGGCTGATGCACCAGTCCTGGATGTTCTTCATCCACTGGTTGTAGGTGTTCACCCATTGCTCGGGCACGAACTGCACCTCGCCCGATTCGACCACCTCGATGGCCTGCTGGGCGATGCTCTTGCCTGGCTTGCCGTCCTTGGATGCCCTGGGCTTGGTCATCGCCACGAACCATTGATCCGTGAGCATGGGCTCGATCACCTGGCCGGTGCGGGCGCAGCGCGGCACCTGCAGCTTGTGCTTCTTCGTCTCCACCAGCAGGCCTTCGGCGTCCAGCTGGGCGACGATCGCCTTGCGGGCGGCAAAGCGGTCCAGCCCGCGGTAGGCGGCGGGGGCGCCGTCCCACACCCTGGCGTCCAGGGTGAAGATGGTCAGCATCTCCAGGCCATGGCGCAGGCCCACCTGGTAGTCGTTGGTGTCGTGCGCCGGAGTCACCTTGACCACGCCGGTGCCGAAGGCCTTGTCGACATAGGCATCGGCGATCACCGGCACCAGGCGGCCGGTGATCGGCAGGCGCACCTGCTTGCCGATGAAGGCGGTGTAGCGCGCGTCATCGGGGTGCACCATCACGGCGGTGTCGCCCAGCATGGTTTCGGGCCGGGTGGTGGCCACCACCAATTGACCGCTGCCGTCCTCCAGCGGGTAGGCGATGTGCCAGAGGAAGCCGTCTTCCTCCTCGCTCTCGACCTCCAGGTCGGACACCGCCGACTTCAGCACCGGGTCCCAGCTGACCAGGCGCTTGCCGCGGTAGATCAGGCCCTCTTCATACAGCCGCACGAAGGTTTCGGTGACGGTGGCCGACAGCGTCGGGTCCATCGTGAAGTACTCATGCGCCCAGCTCACGCTGTCGCCCATGCGCCGCATCTGCCGGGTGATGGTGGCGCCGCTCTGCGCCTTCCAGTCCCACACCTTGGCAGCGAAAGCGTCACGGCCCAGGTCGTGCCGGTTGATGCCTTGCTCCTGCAGCTGCCGCTCCACCACGATCTGCGTGGCGATGCCGGCATGGTCGGTGCCGGGCACCCACAGGGTGTTGAAGCCGCGCATGCGGTGGTAGCGCGTCAGCGCGTCCATGATGGTCTGGTTGAACGCGTGGCCCATGTGCAGCGTGCCGGTGACGTTCGGCGGCGGCAGCTGGACGCAGAACGACGGCCGGGCCGGGTCCAGCGACGGCGCGTAGACGCCGCTTTGCTCCCACAGCGGCGCCCAACGGGCTTCGATGGCAGCGGGTTCGAAGGATTTTACGAGTTCGGTCATGGGGGCAGCAGGGCGCCAGGCCGGCCGGGCAGGCCGGCAGCGCTGGGCGTGTCAGAGGGGAGGGTGAATTGTAGAAGCCGCCCCCACTGCAGCGGGCTGGCCGGCGGTGGCGCGCTCAGCGGCAGCTGTTGGCCACCGTGTAGTCGATCACCTTCAGCCGGCCAGTCACGATGTCGGCGCGTGCGGTCTCGGCGGCCCGGCGCATCGCGGGCGTCAGCAGCTTGTCGTTGTGCTGGTCGACGGCGTAGTCGACACCGCCCTCCTTCAGGCCCAGCGCGGTGATGCCGGGCTTCACGCTGCGGAAGGCCTGCTCCACCGCCAGGTCGACCCGCTTGACCATCGAGGTCAGCATGGTGCCCGGGTGCAGATGGTTCTGGTTGCTGTCCACGCCGATGGCCAGGATGCCGCCGTCCCTGGCCGCCTGCATGATGCCCAGGCCGGTGGTGCCGGCGGCGGCGAACACGACATCGACGCCCTGGGCGATCTGGGTCTTGGTGAGCTCGGCGCCCCGGGCCGGGTCGGTCCAGGCTGCCGGGGTGCTGCCCGACATGGCCGACAGCACCACCACCTTCGGGTTGGCATGGCGGGCGCCCTGCTCGTAGCCGCACAGGAAGCGCCGCACCAGCGGGATGTCCATGCCACCGACGAAGCCGACCTTGCCGCTCTTGCTGGCCATCGCCGCCAGCAGGCCGACCAGGAACGACCCCTCATGCTCGCGGTAGACGAAGCTCTGCACATTGGGCAGGTCGACCACCGCGTCGACGATGGCGAACGGTGTCTTCGGGAATTCACGCGCCACGGTGGTGATGGCCGCCGCCTGCGGAAAGCCGATGGCCACCACCGGTGCTGCGCCACGCTCGGCGAAGCGGCGCGCGGCCTGTTCACGCTGGGCCGACTGCGCCACCTCGAACTCGAGGTAGCGCCCGCCGGTGGCCTGGCGCCAGCGCTCTGCGCCTTCGAACGCGGCCTGGTTGAACGAGCGGTCGGCCTTGCCGCCCAACTCGTAGATCACGGCCGGCTGTGCCAGCGCGCTGCCCGCCACGGCAGCTGCCAGCAACACCAGGCCGGCCGCACGCCGCATCGTCAGAACTGCGCCTTGAACTGCAGGCCCCAGGTGCGCGGCTCATTGATGAAGCCGGTGAGGTTGTTGAAGTCGATGCCGCCCACCACCCGGATCTGGTTGGTGATGTTGCGTCCGAAGGCGGCCACGTCGTACTTGCCATTGCCCCAGGTGTAGCCCACGCGCAAGCCCCCTTCGGTCACCGGCTTGCTGGTGAACTCGGTGCTCTCGTAGAGGAAGAAGTTCACCTTGCTGCGGTAGACCCAGTCGGTGTAGGCATACAGCTCGGCGCCGTCGCCCATCGGCTGGGTGTACTTCAGCGAGAAGTTCAGCGTGGTCTTGGGGGCCTGCGGCAGCGGGTTGCCGTTGATCAGGGCCTTGCCGCCAGCGGTGAGCGGGTTGGTCACCGTGCAGGATGCACAGGCCGAGACGGCCAGGTTGGCGTCCTTGATCTGGGTGTCGTTGTAGCCCACGCCCAGGGTGGCCAGCAGGTTGTCGGTGACAAAGGCCTGCAGGTCCATCTCGAAGCCCTGGCCGGTGGCCTTCTTGGCCGACACCAGCACGTTTGCATTGCCACTGGCACCACCCACGGCGGTGAGCTGCAGGTCCTTCACGTTGTAGTGGAAGACACCGAAGTTCAGCCGCGCCCGCTTGTTGAACAGGTCGGTCTTGATGCCGGCCTCATACGAGGTGTTGGTCTCCGGCCCGGCCACCGACTTGCCGTTGAAGGCGCCCGCGCCCTGCACGCTGCTGCCACGGAAACCGGTGGCCACGCGGGCATACAGGTTGGTGTCCTTGTCGAGCGCGTAAGTGCCGCTGGCGTCCCAGCTGAACTTGCTGTCCCTCGGCGACGACGACAGGTTGCCGTCGGGTTCCAGGCCGGCCAGCTGCGTGATGTTGCACTTCAGCGGACCGGAGCCCGGGATGCCAAGCGTCGGCCCGATGCAGGGCGCGAAGCCGCTCTGCTCATAGGCCTCCACCGTGAACTTCTTGTTGTCGCGGGTGTAGCGCAGGCCGCCGCGCAGCTTCAGCGCGGGGCTCACGTCGTAGTTGACCGCGCCGAACACTGCGACCGCATCGTTCTTCTGGCGTACGCGCTGGTAGCCGTCCTGTGCGCTGGCGTTGGTCGAGTCGTAGCTGAAGCTCTCGATCTTGTAGTCTTCGCGGAAGAGGTACACGCCGGCCTGCCAGCCCAGCGGGCCACTGCCCAGCGATTCGAGCCGGAATTCCTGCGAGAACTGCGAATGCTCGGGCATGCCGTCGGCCGTTTCCGACGCGAAGGGCAGGCTGGGGTTGAAGTACGGGCCGGCACTGCCGTCAATGTCACCGCGGCTGAAGGTCTTCACCTGCTCGAAGCCGGTGATCGAGTTCAGCGCCATGCCACCCAGGTTCCAGCGCATGCGCAGGTTGGTGCCGTAGTTCTGCACATTGCTTTCGTTCTTGCCGTCGTAGCTGACCTTGGCCGGGTCGAAGCCCGCCACCAGGTCGTTTGTGCCTCTCTCGATGATGTTGGCGCGGAACAGCCGGGCAGAGCCGTCGTAGTCGCGCACATGCACATTGGCCAGCGCGCTGAACTGTTTGCTCGGCTCATACAGGAACTGCACCCGCAGGGCGCTGTCGCGGTAGCCTTCGAGGTCCCTGGTCAGCGCGTTGGGATGGTCGTTGTGCACCCAGTCGCTGCGGGTCTGGTTCAGCGCCGAAACGCGCATGGCCATGTCGGAGGACAGCGGCAGGTTGACCGCAGCTTCGGCATTGACGGTCTTGTAGGTGCCCAGGGACAGGCTGGCATAGCCGTCCATTTTCTTAGTCGACGGCTTGACCGATTCAAACTTCACCACACCGGCCGGCGTGTTGCGGCCGAACAGCGTGCCCTGCGGGCCGCGCAGCACTTCGATGCGGTCCAGGTCGAAGGCCGGGAAGCCCTTCAGGATGGGGTTCTCCTGCACCACGTCGTCATACACCAGCGACACCGGTTGCGACGCATTCAGGCGGAAGTCGGTGTTGCCATAGCCACGCAGGTAAAAGCGTGGAAAGGCGCGGCCGAAGGACGATTCGATGTTGAGGCTGGGCACGCGGCCGGCCAGCATGCGCAGGTCCTGCCCGCCGGTGTTCAACGCATCCAGCAGATCAGTGTTCAGCACCGAAATGGAGCTCGGCACGTCGCGCAGGTTCTCCGCCCGGCGTTCTGCCGTCACGGTGACGGTCTGCAACTGGCCGGGCGTGGCTTGCGCCCAGGCCGGACCGGCCCAGGCCACCAGCACGGCGGCACACAACGGCGACAGGGCGGGAAGGGACGGGGAAGGAAGGGACGGGGCGGTGGAACGCGGCATCGAGGTGACCTCTGGGTGTGGACGGTGGGCAATGCGTGGATAGCGAGCGAGACGGCAGCGAGCAAGCTGCGTGCCGCACCTCGGCATGCGCACTGCTGGCACGCGCAGCAGCGTGCCGCAGATTCTGCCGGCCCAGCCCGCCCGCGCCGATGACGCCCGCGCCGGGTCGGACGCAGTGTTGCGCGAATGTGACGGCGCTGTGGCTGCGGTGTGCAGGCGGCAAGCTTGCCGCCGCGCGGTGTCAGCCGGGCGCCACGACGCCGTCGCCGCCGAAGGTGTCGGCGAAGCTGAACCACAGCGATGCATAGAACGCCGCCGAGAACGCCAGGCCGATGGGCAAGGTCATCAGCCCCAGCAACTGGCCGGCGCCGGTGAGCGCCGCCACCAGCGAGAACACCGCGACGGTGGCCACCATCACCCCGCCCCAGCCCAACACGTACAAGGTGAATGCACCGCGGGTGCGCCACAGGGCCAGCGTGCTGCTGAACAGCGCCTGAATGGCCCCCTGGCCACCCCAGTGCACCAGGGCCGGTGCGTGCCAGAACGGTACCGACAACAAGCCGGCCAGGCCAACCCGCACCAGCATGCCCTGCACCAGCCGCGGGTCGGCCAGGATCGCGGCGACCTGGCTGGAGGGTTTGCCGTCGCTGCTGGCAGCAGCCATCTCGCGTTGCAGTGCCTCGAAGGTGCCGCCGTCGACCCAGTCGGCCAGGGTGATCACCAGCATGGTGCCCAGCGCATAGGCAGCGCACAGGACCCACTGAGCCTGGCGCTGGCTGCGCACCGGGTGGCGCAGGCCTTCGACCAACTGGCCGATGTGCACCGGCCCGCCGGCCAGCGCGCTGCGGCTGGCAATCATGAAGCCCAGGCTCAGCATCGGCAGCAGCGCCATGCCCAGCGGCCCGCCCAGGTAGGGCACCACCACCATCAGCAACAGCACGCTGAACAGGAAGACGACGAACAGCCCGACGAAGGAGAGCGGGCGCTGCAGCCACAGCTGCAGCCCCTGGCGCAGCCAGCGCCAGCCCTGGGCGGGGGCGACCGGTTGAAGGCGAAGTCCCATGGTGCGGGTGGTCGATTCTGGTTGGATGGGGAAACAGGAGCCCGGCGCTTCAGCGCAGGGCGTGCCAGGGCTGGGCGATGCGTGCGCGCAGCACGCGCTCGAAGTGCGCCGGGTCCTTGGGGTTCAACAGGGCGGCCGGGCGCGGCAGGTGCCAGTCGCCCAGTCGCGACAGCCAGAAGCGCAGCGCCGCAGCGCGCAGCAGCGCCGGCAGCAACCGGTGCTCGGCTGCCGCCAGCGGCCGGTGTGCCTGGTAGGCCTGCACCAGGGCCTGGGCGCGTGCCTCGTCCAGGCTGGCGTCGTCGGCGTTCAGGCACCAGTCGTTCAGGCACACCGCCAGGTCGTAGCCGAAGCTGTCGGTGCCGGCGAAGTAGAAGTCGAACGCGCCGGTCAGCTTCTCATGCCCGGGCAGGCCGTCGAACAACACGTTGTCGCAGAACAGGTCGGCATGCACGGCGCCCTGCGGCAGCGCGCCAACGGCCGGCGACGCCGCCACCTGCTGCTGGAAGGCGAGTTCGGCATCGAGCAGCTGCTGCTGCGCCGCGCCCAGGTGCGGCCGCACTGCCAGCGCGATGCCGGGCCACCAGGCGCGGCCGCGCAGGTTGGGCTGCTGCAACGGGAAGTCGGCCACCGCCAGGTGCATGCGCGCCAGCAGGCTGCCGAGCTGGCTGCAGTGGTGCAGGTCGGGCGCCAGCTGGTGGTGGCCGGGCAGGCGGGTGACCAGGGCCGCCGGCTTGCCGGCCACCTGGTGCAGGATGTTGCCGCTGGCATCGGCACGCGGCTCGGGCACCGGCAGGCCGCGCTGCGCCAGGTGCTGCATCAGCCGCAGATAGAAGGGCAGCTGGTCGGCGCCCAGCCGTTCGAACAGGGTGAGCACCCATTCACCGCTGGTGGTGCTGACGAAGAAGTTGCTGTTCTCGATGCCCGCGTCGATGCCCTGCAGCCGCAGCAGCATGCCGGCGCCCAGGCGCTCGGTCAGCGCGCCGGCTTCGGCCGGCGTGACATCGGTGAACACGGCCATGGCAGGGCTAGAAGCTCAGCACCGTCCAGACACGCTGGCCGGCACTGGTTCTGGCGCCCGAGGGGTCGCTGCCGGCTGCCTGCGGCGTGATCTCGTAGCGCGGCGCGGCGCTGTCCTTGTTGTCGACGGTGATCCGCTGGGTCTGGCCGCGCAACCGCAGCTCGGTGATGCGGACCTGGTCGTCCTCGCTGACCAGGCGTTGCAGGGCGGCTTCGCTGCCGGTGCGCGGCGCAAGGCCGGCGCAACCGGCAGCGGTGGCGGCCAGGCACAGCATCAGAGTCAGGCGTGTCATGCCCTGATTCTAGGTGGCGTGCTGCCCGGTGGCAGGCGCGGCCGCTGCCACCACAATCCGGGCATGCAAGACGCCACACCCCCCCTGCCCATGCTGCTGCTGGTCGACGGCAGCAGCTACCTGTACCGTGCGTACCACGCCATGCCTGATCTGCGCGGGCCAGACGGCTTTCCCACCGGCGCCATCCATGGCCTGGTGGCGATGATGAAGCGGCTGCGCGAGCAGATCATCGGCAGCGGCCCCGGCGGGCATGCCGCATGTGTGTTCGATGCCCATGGGCCCACCTTCCGGGATGCCTGGTACGGCCAGTACAAGGCCCAGCGCGCGCCCATGCCCGACGACCTGCGCACCCAGATCGCACCGATCCACGAAGTGGTGCGCCTGCTGGGCTGGCCGGTGCTGGAGGTGCCCGGCATCGAGGCCGACGACGCCATCGGCACACTCGCCAACGTGGGCGCGGCCGCCGGCCACCGGGTGGTGATCTCGACCGGCGACAAGGACCTGGCCCAGCTGGTGACCGACCAGGTCACGCTGATCAACACGATGAGCAACGAGCGGCTGGACATCGCCGGCGTGGTCGCCAAGTTCGGCGTGCCGCCCGCCCGCATCATCGACTACCTCACCCTCATCGGCGACACGGTGGACAACGTGCCGGGCGTCGACAAGGTGGGCCCCAAGACTGCTGCCAGGTGGATTGCCGAACATGGCAGCCTGGACGGCGTGGTGGCGGCGGCCCAGAGCATCAAGGGCGTGGCCGGCGAGAACCTGCGCAAGGCGCTCGACTGGTTGCCGCAGGGCCGGCGCCTGATCACCGTGGTGACCGACTGCGACCTGGCGGCCCACGTGCCTGGCTGGCCGGCGGTGGAGGCGCTGGCGCTGAAGCCGGTGGACCGCGAAGGCCTGCTCGACTTTTACCAGCGCTACGGCTTCAAGGCCTGGCGCAAAGAGCTGGAGGCCGAGCTGGGCCTGGGCAGCAGCAGCGCGCCCGTCGCGAACCCTGGTCTGTTCGACGCCGACGGCACCGGCGCCGCCCCCACCCTGCCAGACAACAGCCAGCTGGCGCGCCGCTACGAGACGGTGGTGGAAATGGCGCAGCTGGAAGCCTGGATCACCCGCCTGCGCGCCGCGCCGCTGGCCGCGCTCGACACCGAGACCGACAGCCTGGACCCGCTGCGCGCCCGCATCGTCGGCATCAGCTTCGCCGTGCAGCCCGGCGAGGCAGCTTATGTGCCCCTGGCGCACGACTACGCCGGCGCGCCCGAGCAACTGCCGCTCGACACCGTGCTGGCCGCGCTGCGCCCGTGGCTGGAAGACGCCGCCGCACCCAAGGTGGGTCAGAACATCAAGTACGACACCCATGTGCTGGCCAACCACGGCATCACCGTGCGCGGCTGGCAGCACGACACCATGCTGCAAAGCTATGTGTTCGAGGCGCACCTTACCCATGGCCTGGAGAAGCTGGCCGAACGCCACCTGGGCCGCAAGGGCCTGGGCTATGAAGACCTGTGCGGCAAGGGCGTGCACCAGATTTCGTTCAGCCAGGTGGACGTGGAGCGCGCCAGCACCTACAGCGGCGAAGACAGCGAGATGACACTGCAGGTGCACCAGACGCTGTTTCCGCAGGTGGCGGCGGTGCCGGGCCTGCTGCATGTCTACCGCGACATCGAGATGCCGGTGAGCCTGCTGCTGCAGCGCATCGAGCGCCATGGCGTGCTGATCGACAGCGCGGTACTTGCCCGGCAGAGCCAGCAACTGGCCGAGCGCATGCTGCAGCTGGAGCAGCAGGCCTACGACATCGCCGGCCAGCCGTTCAACCTGGGCAGCCCGAAGCAGATCGGCGAGATCCTGTTCAACCGCCTGGGCCTGCCGGTGAAGAAGAAGACTGCCAGCGGTGCGCCCAGCACCGACGAAGAAGTGCTGCAGGAACTGGCCGCCGACTACCCGCTGCCGGCGCGCATCCTGGAGCACCGCAGCCTGGCCAAGTTGAAGGGCACCTACACCGACAAGCTGCCGCTGATGGTGAACCCCGCCACCGGCCGGGTGCACACCAACTATGCGCAGGCGGTCGCCATCACCGGGCGCCTGAGCAGCAACGACCCCAACCTGCAGAACATCCCCATCCGCACGGCAGAGGGCCGGCGTGTGCGCGAGGCCTTCATCGCCCCGCCGGGCCACGTGATCGTGTCAGCCGACTACAGCCAGATCGAGCTGCGCATCATGGCCCACATCAGCGGCGACCCCGGCCTGACCCGCGCCTTTGCCGAGGGGCTGGATGTGCACAAGGCCACCGCCGCCGAGGTGTTCAACACCACGGTGGACGCGGTCACCAGCGAGCAGCGCCGCTATGCCAAGACCATCAACTTCGGCCTGATCTACGGCATGGGCGCCTTCGGCCTGGCGCAGGCCCTGGGCATCGACCAGAAGATGGCCAAGGACTTCATCGAACGTTACTTCGCCCGCTTTGCCGGGGTGAAGCGCTACATGGACGAGACCAAGGCCAGCGCTGCCGACAAGGGCTATGTGGAAACGCTGTTCGGCCGCCGCATCGAGCTGCCCGAGATCCGTGGCGGCAACGGCCCCCGCCGCGCAGGCGCCGAGCGCCAGGCCATCAACGCGCCGATGCAGGGCACGGCGGCCGACCTGATCAAGCTGGCGATGATCGCGGTGCAGGCCGCGCTGGACGCAGGCGGCAGGCGCAGCGCCATCGTGATGCAGGTGCATGACGAACTGGTGCTGGAGGTGCCCGAGGACGAACTGCCCTGGGCGCGCGAGCAGGTGCCGGCGCTGATGGCCGGCGTGGCGCAGTTGAGCGTGCCGCTGCTGGCCGAGGTGGGCGTGGGCCCCAACTGGGAACAGGCCCACTGATGGCCCACCCTCGAAGCGGCTGCGCCGTCCTTGCAGGCCGCGCAGGGCCGCAGGCCCTGCCCCTCGGCAGGCATAAACGGCACACCGTTTGTGTCCGGCCTCAGCCCCCTCAAGGGGGCAGCCCCAGCGGCCCGGCAAAGCCGGTTCCGCAGCGCCCGCTGGGTTCGGTCAGTTCAGCTGCCGGGTGTGGCGAGTACCGGGGGACGGAGGCGTCTCCGGTGCACCGGCAAAGCATTGCGCCTTGGACATCCAGTCGGTGGCCACCGGGCCGGTCACCTGCAGGCTGGTGTCTGCCACGTTGCGGGTCTGGGTGACGACCTGGCAGAACTCGTCGGCCCGTCCCGCGATGCGTTCAGAGGTGCTGGGGTCGCCGTAGGTCCACACCGCACCCGACGGCGCGCTCAGCACCAGGTGCGGAAGCGGGCCTGGCGGAGTCTCGCCGCGTGTGGCGTAGGTCCAGCCGAAGGTGTTGACGCCCAGCACCACGATGTTCTGCACCCGGTCGGCATTCTGGCGCTCCACGCCCAGGTGGTCGTAGACCTCCTGCCCGTGCGCCCAGGTTTCCATCAGGCGCGCTGTGATCGACGAGCGGGCGCTCATGTCAGGCCCCGGCCACTTCAGCCGGGCCTTGGGGTCGGCCTGGGCGAAGGCGTCGGCCGTGGCTTCAAAGCCCTGGTGCCAGGCATCGCGCAGCGGACGACCCGCCAGGCCCTGGAAGTGTGTGTTTTCGAAGTCGCGCATGCCGCGGGTGTGGGCCTTCACTGCGGCGATCCGCTGCAGCAGCATCGGCTCGTCGGTCAGCTGCAGGCCGGCCATCTGGTTCCAGAAATGCAAATGCTGCAGCACCGCGTTGATGGTCCAGCCCTTGAACAAGGTGGGCTCGCTGTATGCGGCCGCGTCGGCCTGCGCGAGCAGAGCCAGCATGGCCCGGCTTTCGGCACGGAAGTCTTCTGCTTGTTGCATTGTGATGGTCTCCTGGCGCCAACCTGTTGTGGCCGGCCTACTTCAATGCGTCGATCAGCTTGCCGACGATGGTGCGCGCCTGCTCGCTGTTGTCGGGGTTGCCGTCGGCGGTCTGCACCGTCACCGCCGACTTGGCGCCGCTGGCCTTCACCAGCACCCGCAGGCGTTGCGGCCGGGCGTTTTCCTTGCCGCCGCTGAACAGCTTGGTGAAGAAGTTGGGCTCGTCCCTGCCAGCCAGCTTCGGGTCGACATAGCGCACGAAGTAGAGGCCGGCGCTGCGGTCGCGGTCTTCCACGGTGAAGCCGCTGCGGTCCAGTGCCAGGCCCACCTGGCGCCAGGCACGGTCGAAGCCTTCGTCGATCTCCATCGCCGCAGTGGCGGGCATCGACGCCAACCGCGCCCTGGCCGGCGCTGCGGGCACGGCCGCCACGGTGCTGCGTGCGGTGTCTTCCTTGGCGCCCAGCCTGACCATCAGCCGCGACAGGAATTCGACTTCCAGCTCTGGGTCGCTCGGCCGGGGCTGCCACATCGTGCTGTCCTTGCGCTCGCTGGTGTAGATCTCCATCAGGCCGCGGTGGCTGATGAAGACCTCGCTGCCGGTGGCGCTGCGCTCGATGCGGGTGCGAAAGCGGTCGCGTTCCGAGGTCGAGTACAGGCTGTCGAACACCCTGCCGATGGTCCTGCGGATGACGTCCATCGGGATCTTGGCGCGGTTCTCTGCCCAGTCGGTCTCCATCAGGCCGATCTCGGGGTTGTCCACCGCCAGCGCGAAGCCGCGCTCCTGCCAGAAGCTGCGGATCAACGGGTAGAGCTTCTCGGGCGGCAGGCTGGTCGCCAGCCAGCGCACATTGCCCTGGCGCTCGATGCGCATGTCGGCCACCGCGTTCGGGGCCACCATGGCCGGC
>Ga0136636_10001042_pt1 | contig 15690 bp, 9 predicted proteins | sample AntDrymUQ8522106_2_FD_104653 | JGI IMG/M metagenome (GOLD analysis project Ga0136636, IMG submission 104653) | Polar desert sand microbial communities from Dry Valleys, Antarctica - metaG UQ852 (21.06) | ecosystem: Environmental > Terrestrial > Soil > Desert | place: Antarctica: Dry Valley... | reverse complement strand
GACGTGGCAATCCGTGCTGCGGGCAAGTCCGAATACCTGGATTGCCGCGCTGTGCTCGCAATGACGGACGTTGAGGGCGGCGTGCTGCACTGCCATCCTTTGTGCGCTGGCTTGGGTTGTATGAACTCGCAATGACGGACGTTGAGGGCTGTGTGCTGCACCGCTGGTGCCCTGACCTGCAAGTTGCCGCGCTGCGCTCGCAAATCACGGACGTTGAGGGAAGCGGGGTGGGCACACACCATCACACCTCAAACTGCACCCCCTGCGCCAGCGGCAAGGCGTTGGAGTAGTTGATGGTGTTGGTGGCGCGTCGCATGTAGGCGCGCCAGGCGTCTGAGCCGCTTTCGCGTCCGCCGCCGGTGTCTTTCTCGCCACCAAAGGCGCCGCCAATTTCTGCGCCCGAGGTGCCGATGTTCACGTTGGCGATGCCGCAGTCTGAACCTGCGGCGGACAAAAACAGTTCGGCTTCGCGCAGGTCGGTGGTGAAGATGCTGGACGACAGGCCCTGTGGCACGTCGTTGTTGAGTGCGATGGCCTGCGCCAGCGTTTGGTACTTGAGGACGTAGAGGATGGGGGCAAAGGTCTCAGATCGCACGACATCGGTTTGGGCCGACATCTCCACCAGCGCGGCCTGGACGTAGTAGGCATCTGGGTAGCGCTCTTGCAGCACGCGTGCGCCGCCAGTCACCACACCGCCTTGCGCGCGGGCTTGTGCCAGCGCAGCTTGCATGGTTTCAAACGCGGCTTGGTCAATGAGCGGGCCCAAGAGCGTTCCGGCCTGCATGGGCGGGCCGATGGCGAAGCTGGCGTAGGCAGTTGTTAGGCGCGCTAGCAGCGCGTCATACACCTGCGCATGCACGATGAGGCGGCGCGCTGTGGTGCAGCGCTGCCCGGCGGTGCCTGCGGCCGCAAAGGCAACGGCGCGCACGGCCAAGTCTAGGTCGGCGCTGGGGGCAACGATGATGGCGTTGTTGCCGCCCAGCTCCAGCAGGCTGCGTCCAAAACGTGCGGCCACGTGCTGGCCCACGGCGCGGCCCATGCGGGTGCTGCCGGTGGCCGACAGCAAACGCACCAGCGGGTGGTCGACCAGCGCCTCACCCACGTCGGCGCCGCCCTGGATGACATGGGACAGGTCGTGCGTGAGTTCTGGGTGACCAAAGCGCTGGCAGGCGCGATCGAACGCGGCTTGCACGGCAAGTGCGCACAGCGGGGCTTTGTCTGACGGCTTCCACACGACGGCGTTGCCGCACACCAGTGCCAGCGCAGCATTCCAGGCCCACACGGCCACGGGAAAGTTGAACGCGGTGATGATGCCCACCACGCCCAGGGGGTGCCAGGTTTCCATCATGCGGTGGCCAGGGCGTTCGCTGGCCATGGTCAGGCCATAGAGCTGGCGCGACAGGCCCACGGCATAGTCGCAGATGTCGATCATTTCCTGCACCTCACCCAGGCCTTCGGAGCTGACTTTGCCGACCTCCAGCGTGACGAGTTCGCCCAAGCTGGTTTTGACGGCACGAAGCTCATCGCCCAACAAGCGCACCAGTTCGCCACGCTGGGGGGCAGGCACCACGCGCCAGCGCAGGTAGGCTGCGTGGGCGCATGCTGTCACTTGGGCGACATCTTGGGGTGGGGTGAGCGGCACCTGGGCGAGCAGGCTGCCGTCGATGGGGGAATGGCTGGGCAGGGTGCCGTTTAGAAGTGCTTCTTGGGGCACGCCCAGTGTGGCGAGCAAGGTGGATAGGTGCATACGGCCTCCGCTGTGAAGGCTGTAGGTTAATCCAGTTGAGGTTTGGGTCTGCTTTTGGGTTCGTTGTTTTCAGTTTTTGGTACGTGCACCGGGGCGGTTTTGGTTTTGGTTCCGGGGGTCGGGCTATCGCAAGGTGGGACTGAATATTGACACTGAGGTCATTCAGGCTTATAAAGCAGCAAAACTTAAAGGCATCAAGGACGAGGTTTCAGGCTATGCAGACAAGAACATCAAGGAATACATTGCCGAATGCTGGGCAGAGGTTTGCAACAATCCAACTCCCCGCGCTAACGCCAGAGCAATCGGAGAGATTGTCCGCGCTCGGTATCAATCCAAATTCGGTGCCACGGGCGCTTCAGGTAGAAACCTTGTCCCTGGCTGAAGAAAATGAAGATCGTGCCCTTGGTATCACCAGCTTTCCAGAGCCGCTATTGCCGCCTCAGTGCGAATCTGCTGCAGGTCCGTCTGATATGCAGCAAAAGCTTGATGCTTGGTGTGCTGCAGGTGGTTATGAAAATGAAGGGTTTCGTGCGTTCTTTGGGCTGCACTGATACAAGAAGCTGCGGAACCACTACCAAAGCCCGCCATTCGCGGGTTTTTTTACATAAGAGCCACGCATGACCACCTTCACTATCACCGTCCAAGATCGGGAAGTACTTGACGCGCTGCAAGCTTTGACCAAGCGCATGGGCAACCTGAAGCCAGCGCTTCAAGCCATTGGCGACGACATCACCGATCGGACCAAACGGCGCTTTGAAACCAGCACAGGCCCAGACGGCACAGCTTGGGCGCCCAACAGCGATGTCACACTGGGCATTTACTCTCTGCGCCTGGGTCAGAGCCACCGCAAGAAAGATGGATCACTGAATAAGAAGGGTCAGACACGGCTGGCAGGCAAAAAACCGCTGATCGATACAGGCGAACTGCGCCGCCAGATCGTGCCTCTGGCAACAAACAGTGTCCTGACCGTGACCGCCACGCCAGCCTATGCCGCCATCCACCAATTCGGAGGCCAAGCCGGTCGCGGCCAAAAGGTCAAGATTCCCGCCCGCCCGTTCCTTCCAATTAAACCCAACGGCGATTTGTACCCACAAGAACAGGCCCTGATTCTGGATACGCTGCAATCCTTCTTGACTGGCGACATTTAATGACTGCGAGGAACTTTAGAAAGCATTCGGGCGGATCAACTGTGAACGCTCAAGGCAGTTTTTTGCGCGCTCAACCGCACAACTTACAGGGCCATCTGGCGGCCCTTAACTCTTTCTCCTGAGGAAAATGATTTTCGCGCGTGGGATTAGGTTACCCCAGGTCTTCCCGTGTTTTCCCACCTTTATCTCACCTTTTTCTCTTTGAATATCTCAACTCCCGTCAGCAAGGTGCGTTGATCCCCCCCTATCCCCCAACCCCTTTCCACCCCCGGCGGGGCGGAAAGGGGGGCTTAACAGCCATATTTGGGCTTGTGTGTTTTTGGGAAGACGTACACGCCGATTGGCCGGTTGCGAAGGCCGACTTCCTCGCTGCATGGATTGCCACGTCGCTACGCTCCTCGCAATGACGAGGCCTGCAATTGCGCCTAAGTTGTGTTTCTTGTGAGCATTCCATGCCCTGGGCGGGCTAGGCGTTCTTGCAGAAACACCGAGGTTGGGGGCATGGCGTCATGATGTGGACACTATTTGTAATGCGAGAACACCCTCAACACCCGTCATTGCGAACGCCCTCAACACCCGTCATTGCGAGCGCAGCGTGGCAATCCATGCAGGTCCGTCATTGCGAGCGCAGCGTGGCAATCTAGGCAGTCCCGACTTCCTCGCTGCATGGATTGCCGCGTCGCTACGCTCCTCGCAATGACGAGGCCTGCAATTGCGTGTCTGACACTGACACCTCAAACCCATACCTGACCGCCTCCCCCTGCGTTGGCCCATCGGCTTGTACGTCTTCAGTTCAAAGCGTTGGCCAAATATGGCTGTTGAGGCACTCCTCTCGCCCGACGGGGAGAGTGGGGGCAACGGTCTTTGCGTGCGGCCACAACAGTAAAAAGGGGTTGACACAGAAGTTGGAAGTTGGACCCAGGCAGTCACACTGCCGCCGCATGCCTTGCGTGACGTGAGACAACGGTCTTCAACCCAACCCACAGCATGTCAAAAAGTCACCCCCCCCGTAGACGCGGCCTGCAAACAGGCGCGCGAGTCAGTTGACTACACTTCACCCCTTCTCAAAACGCCCTATGCCCCAGCTGTCCACGTTGCCCCTCATATTCGACATTTCCTTGGCCGAGGTCACGTTGCAGCGTGGGGCGGTCACGGTGTTTGAGTCGTTGAGCCTGCACTTTACCGAGCAACGGATCGGGCTGATTGGCGACAACGGCGCGGGCAAAAGCAGCCTTTTTCGCATGATTTGTGGGCTCGACTGCCCTGATCGCGGGCAGGTCCGCGTGCGCGGTGTGGATTCGCGCCAGCTCAATGCCAAGCACCCGGGGCGCGTGGGCATGATGTTTCAGAACCCGGACGAGCAAATCATTTTCCCAACGGTGGAGGAAGAATTGGCGCTGGGCTTGGGCCCTTCGGGGTTGAGCCGCAAGCAGGCCATCGTCCGGGCGCGCGCCTTTTTGGCTGAGCGGGGCTTGGCGCACTGGTGCGAGCGCTCGGTGAGCAGCCTGAGTCAGGGGCAACGCCAACACGTGTGCTGGCTGGCGCTGATGATCGCGTCGCCCGAGGTCTTGCTGCTGGACGAACCCTATGCCAGCCTGGACTTGCCCGGACAAGCCCTGCTGGACCGGGAAATTGCGCAGGCCACCCAGCAGGTCATGGTGTCCACGCATGTGCTGCACCATGTTCGCAGCTTTGAACGTGTCGTGTGGCTGGACAAAGGTCGGGTGCGGGCGGACGGGCCGGGGCACAGCGTTTGCGCAGCCTATGAAGCCGATGTGGCTGCCCGCTGGCACGCGCAGTCCCTGTCCTTGGACGCGGGTGCGCCAACTGACGCCCGCGCGGCAACAACCCCATTGACGCCGTGACGCGCTAAAACCATGGGTAGCCTTTACAGCGAGCACCAGACCTGGCTGCACCGTGTGCCTGCGTGGGTCAAGCTGTGTCTGTTGGCCGTGTTGGGAACCGGCTTGTTCTTTGTTACCAGCCCGCAGGCCTTGGTGTGCAGTGCCGCGGCGTGTGGGCTGCTCTTTGTGTCCCTGGGGCGGGCCATGCACAGCGCGCGCAAACTCATGGTCTCGGTGGTGGTGGCCGGGGCGTTGATCATGGTCTTTCATGCTTACCTGGGGCAGGCCGTGTTGGGTGTGGTGAGTTCTTTGCGGTTGGTGAGTGCGTCGATTTTGGGGATATCCCTCACGCTGACCACGCGCCATGGCGATGTGCTGGACGTGCTGGAGGTGTTGCTGTTGCCGTTGCAGCGCGTGGGGCTAAAAACCGAGCGGCTGGCATTGCAACTGGCGATGATGCTGCGTTTTACAGAGCACTTTTTTGTAATCTGGCGACGCCTGGACGACGCGCACCGCATGCGCACCGGAAAATCCGGCGGCTTAAGGCTGCTGGCCCCGCTGACGCTGCACATGCTGACGGCAGCCAAGCGGGTGGCAGATACACTCGAACTTCGGCTGGGTGAATGAGCGTCTGACGCCATTGCCCCGTGTTTATTAAATCGTTAGGGCACTATGAAATCTTCTCGTTCCATTGCACTTGTTTCCCTGTTTGCAGCGCTGTTGGCGGTGTTTGGCCTGATTCCCAAAATTGACTTGCCACTGGGCGTGCCCATCACCTTGCAAACGCTGGGCGTGATGCTGGCGGGCTGCCTGTTGGGCCCGAAACGCGGCTTTCAGGCCGTGATGCTGTTTTTGTGCGCGGTGGCGCTTGGCCTACCGTTGCTGTCAGGCGGGCGCGGCGGCATGGGCGTGTTCTTTGCACCCTCGGCGGGTTATCTGCTGGGTTGGCCGCTGGGGGCTTTGGTCACCGGCTGGCTGATGACGCTGTTGCCCAAAACCACGCCCCTGCGCGCTGCCTTCAGCGCCTTCGGGGCGTCTTGCCTGGGTGGTTTGTTGATGGTGCACCTGTGTGGTGTGGTGGGCTTGGTCAACATCGTGAACATGAGCTGGACCCAGGCGTTCTTCGGAACCCTGGTGTTTGTGCCGGGTGATTTGATCAAATGCGCCATCAGCGCGATGGTGGTCCACACGGTGGCGCGTGGCATTCCTGACTGGAACTTTGGCGCACGCGCGGTGAAATGAACCCCGGCGTGCACGCCGACCTGGTGCACGGCCCGCTGGCGCAGTGGGCGTTTTCCCGTGGCGACGCAGTCGCCATCCGCAGTGCGGCTCGGACAGTGACGTTTTCGCAATTGCATGCGGCCGTGACGCGGCGCGCGGCGGACTTGGCGCTGGCACCGTCCATCGTGGTGGTGGACGCCACCCTGCCGATGGCAGACCGACTGGTCGACTTTCTGGGCATTGTGGCGAGCGGACGCTGTGCGGCGGTGGGCGACCCGGACTGGCCCGTCTCGGTCCGCGACGCGGTGCGTGCCTCTTTGCCAACCCACCCCGCACCAGCCACCAGCGCCACACCGCAGTCACCGTTTTACCTGGGCTACACGTCGGGCAGCACGGGGCAGCCCAAAGGCTATTTGCGCCACCACGCCTCTTGGACGAGCAGCTTTCGGGCGTGTCAGGACGCGTTTGGCGCACACGCCAGCGACTGCGTTCTGGCAGCGGGGCGTGACGCCCATTCCCTGTTTCTGTTTGGCATGTTGTTGGGTTTGTGGACCGGGGGCGGCGTGGTGGTGCAAGAGCAGTTTTCCGCCTTGCGCGCGCTGGAGGTTTTGCGCCAGCGGCGAGCGTCGTGTTTGATTGCCGTTCCCAGCCAACTGATCATGATGGTGGAGGTGGCCAAACGGCGCCAACTCGCCCCGGTGCAGGGCGTCAACCTGATTCTTATCAGCGGCTCGCGCTGGATTCGCGCTCGCACCGACGAACTGCGCGCCTTGTTTCCCGGTGCCCGAATTGTGGAGTTTTATGGTGCCTCGGAAACCAGTTTCGTGGCGTGGATGGACACCGACACCGCCGCCCCCATCCCCGTGGTGGGGCGCCCTTTTGACCAAGTGAGCGTACAAATCCGTGACCCTGACCCTGTCACCGGCGTGGGCCTGATTTATGTGCGCAGCCCCATGCTGTTCATGGGCTATGTGGGTGGCCCCACCGATGAGACGGCCGCCCTGCGCGACGGTGACTGGCTCTCGGTGCGCGATCTGGGCTATGTGGACGCCAGTGGCTACCTGTGTTTGACGGGGCGCCAAAGCCGCATGGTGGTGACCAAGGGCAAAAACCTGTTTCCTGAAGAAGTGGAAGCCGTGCTGGAGGCCCACCCGTCCATTGCCGACGCGTCGGTCCACGGCGTGGATGATGCCTTGCGCGGACGGGTGGTGGTGGCCGTCATCAAAACCAAAGACACCCCGGACTGCGCAGCGGTGTCGGCGTTGCAACTCACGCACTGGTGCCAACAGCACCTGGAACCCTACAAAGCCCCGCGCCAATATTGGGTGTGCCAAGACTGGCCGCTCACCCCCGCTGCCAAGCCCGACCACCGCGCGCTCGGTCAGGCGCTGGCGTGTCTAGGCCGAAACACCACTGACCCGTGCTTGCCATGTCTGCGCCTCTTGCCCTGATTGCCGCCTGGGCGCGCAGCCCCGTCGCCCCCGTGGGCGGCGCGTTGTCGGGCTTGCAGGCGCATGAGATTGCAGCTCCTGTAGTGCAGGCTTTGCTGGTGCGTGCGGGCTTGAACGCGCAGGCGGTTGATGCCATCGTTTTGGGCAATGCTTTGGGCGCAGGCGGTAACCCGGCGCGCATGCTGGCGCTGGCCTCAGGTTTGCCGGTGCGCTGTGCGGCCTATTCGCTCGACACGCAATGCTGCTCGGGCCTGGACGCCATGACCCTGGCGGTGGGCCTGCTGGCCAGCGGCCAAGCCGAGGTGGTGATCGCCGGTGGCGTGGAAGCCTGGAGCCGCGCCCCCATCCGCCAAGTGCGCCCGCGCCACGCCCATGAGCTGCCGCAAACTTACGAACAACCACCATTTGCCCCTGACCCGGCGCAAGACCCCGACGTGTTGGTGTCCGCTGCCGACTATGCCTGTGCCAGCGCCATCAGCCGCACCCAGCAGGACGCTTATGCCGTGCTCAGCCACCAACGCGCATTGGCGTTTGAGATGGACCTGTCAGACGAACTGGTCGGGGTTGCGAGTTGCCGGCAAGACGCCTACCCGCGCCACCTGGACGCCGCACGTGCCGCGCGCATGCCAGTTGCGCTCAAGGGCGTGGGGCATGCGCACGGTCAGGCGGTGGATTGTTCCGTGAGCCGACTGGCTATTTCTAGCAAAGCCGACGGTGCAGCCTTGGTGCTGCTTGCCACGCCGCAGGCCTGCCAACAACTGGGACTCACCCCCCGCGCCGCCTGGGTGGTGGGCACCAGCGTGGGCGGTGATTCGCGCACCCCCTTGCTGGTGGCTGAACAGGCGGCGCGCTCGGCCCTGCACCGGGCGCGGGTGAGCAACCTAGCCGAGATGCAGGTGGTAGAACTGCACGACGCCTTTGCCGTACAGGGCGTGAGTTTTTGCCAAGCCTTTGGCCTAGACCCGCTAGCGATCAACCGGCGCGGCGGCGGTTTGGCGCGGGGGCATCCGATTGCTGCGTCGGGCACCATCGCCATGGTGCGCGTGCTTAGCGACCTGTGCCGCGACCACGGGCCGGGTGCCCGCGGGTTGGCCGCCGTGGCAGGTGCCGGTGGCATTGGTGCGGCAGCCATCGTCTCGCGGCTTTGACCGCGCTACCGGTTCAGCCGATCACGCGGAAGTAATCGTCGAGCACGCAGCGCACGGTGGTGGTGGCGTTCACCGGCGCTTGAGCGTCGGCGTAACCCAGCGCCAGCCCGCACACGATGGCGCAGTCGAGCGGCAATGCCAAGCTGTGGCGCACCACATCGGGAAACGAGGCGATGGCGCCAATGGCGCAGGTAGACAGCCCGTGTGACTGGGCCGCCAGCATCAGCCCGTAAAGCGCCATGCCCAAGTCCATGTAGCCACCGCTGCCAAAGTCGCGCTGAATCGTCACCAGCAAAGCCACGGGCGCGTCAAAAAACCGGTAATTGCGCTCAAATTGGTCGTCCCGGCCCGCGCGGTCATCACGCGCAATGCCCAGCGCCCCGTACAAAGCTTGGGCCGCGGCCACCTGGCGGCGGCGCAATGTCAGCGGCAAGGGCTGCGGAAAGTAGCTGTAGTCTTCTTGGGCCGGTGTGCCCGTGCGCCAAGCGTTAACCAACTCAGCGGACAGCCGTTCTCTGGCCTGCCCGCGTACCTGCAAAAAGCTGCCCGGCTGCAAATTGGCCCCGCTGGGTGCGCAACGCGCTTGCACCAGCACCTCACGCAACACAGCGTCGTGTACCGCTTGCGGCAGGAAGGCGCGCACCGACCGGCGTTGCGACACCAGCCGGGTCATAAGGTCAAGGTCTGATGGGTTCACAAGGGGGGGAAGAAAAAAAAGGGCGATGAGACAGTAGAAGGCCCATTATCTTTCGGGCCCCACGGGAGCGGGTGGGTCGGGCATTTACAAATTTGTAACAACGTTCTAAGGGCGTCACAATGGGATAAAAAGGGAGAACGCGCATGACAAGGCAGCTAGGTCAATCGACAGAGGCATCTAAGCCTGAAAATTCTGCTGCTTCAGAGGTGCCTTCCACTGTTCGATTGCAGATAAGCGCGGCTAAGAAACTCAACCTCGCAGCGTTTCAGAACGCGGTACCCGTGCTGCTTGAACTGGTCATTGTCAACGGGACCTTGTCTCCGATCAGCGAGTTGGCCATTCATTTGGTCGCAGAGCCGCCGTTTGTAAAGCCTCGCGTATGGAATGTGGAATTGGTGGGCGTAGGCGAGAGCTATCACCTGCGCGATCTCGACGTGCAGTTGGATGGTGCCCTCCTTTCACGCTTGACGGAAGCGGAATCGGCTTCGCTGCATTTCGAACTGCGCAGTCTCAAGCCATCGGATGACATCCTCGCAAGACACGAGTCCACCGTGGAACTGCTGGCTCGCAATCAATGGGGCGGCATCGGTCATCTGCCAGAAATGGTGGCGGCGTTCGTTCAGCCGAACGACCAGGCCATCGACCGTTTGCTTAAAGGTGCAGCCTTGGCATTGCAGACGGGGGGAAAGTCCGGTTCGATCGACGGCTATACCCATGGCTCGAAACGGGCATGGGAGCTGGCGTCGGGCATCTGGACTGCTGTGCTCCAGCGCAAGCTCAACTACGCACTGCCGCCCGCCAGTTTCGAACACACGGGCCAGAAGGTTCGCAGTCCTTCACAGCTGCTCGATTCTGGATTGGCGACATGCCTTGATCTTGCACTACTGTTCGCTGCCTGCCTGGAGCAGGCTCACCTCAACCCCTTGCTGGTATTCACCCGTGGCCACGCATTTGTCGGTGTGTGGCTTCGGGATGAGGAGTTTTCTACCTCTGTGGTGGATGACATCACAGCGGTAAGAAAGCGGTTGAAGTTGCAGGAGATGCTAGTCTTTGAAACAACCCTCGCGGCACAGGGTCAAGCCGTGGGGTTTAGCCAGGCCATTGCCAACGCAAACCGTCAGTTGTCGGAGGAGGAGGAAGACAAGTTTGAACTAGTCATCGATGTGAAACGCGCGCGCATGTCGCGCATCAAGCCGCTCGCTCAAGCGCACGCTGTCGCAGAGGCGATGCCAATTGCGGTGGAGCCAGCGGCAACGATCGGCGTTGAAGATGCCCCAGACCTCCCCGACGAGGTGATCACCGATACGCCGACATCCGAATTGGATCCCAAAGACAGACTGGCTCGGTGGCAACGCAAACTGCTTGATCTGTCGCTAAGAAACACACTGCTGAACTTCAAGCAGGGGAAGAAGGCGTTGCTGCTGGACGTGGCAGCGCCAGAACTAGAAGACACCCTGGCAGAAGGGCAAACGATCAAGCTCCTGCCCAGCCCGGCACTGATGCAGGGCCAAGACCCTCGAAGCCAGCAACTGCACGAAGCCAGAAGCCTTGAAGACCTACGCAAGTCGCATGCGATAGACGCCTTGAAGCGCCGCGAGGTCTTCATCCGGCTGGAAGATCAAGAACTGGAAGGACGCTTGGTTGAGTTGTATCGGGGCGCCCGCAACGCGATGCAAGAAGGTGGCTCCAACACACTCTTCATCGCGCTCGGTTTCCTGGTATGGACCCGTCCTGACAAACCGGACTCTCGGGTCAAAGCGCCTTTGATCCTGTTACCCATCACACTGAACCGCAAAAGCGCTCGCTCAGGGTTCACTCTGCTGGCACATGAAGATGAAGCACTATTCAACCCGACGCTGGTCGAGATGCTGCGGCAAGACTTCCAATTGGAACTGGGTATTCCTTATGGTGACCTTCCGCGTGATGAGTCCGGCCTGGACATTGCAGGCATCTGGAAGCGTGTGCGCAGCGCCGTCAGAGACATCCGAGGCTGGGAAGTCAGCGAAGACGTCGTGTTGTCGATGTTCTCCTTTGCCAAGTACCTGATGTGGAAGGACTTGTCTGATCGCGCCGACGATTTGCGCAAGTCGCCGGTAGTGGCACACCTGATCGACACGCCGCGCGAGCCCTACCCTTCCACGACACCCTTCCCCGACGTGCGCAGATTGGATAGCGACTACGCGCCCCATAAAGTCTTCTGCCCGCTCCCCGCCGACTCGTCCCAGCTGTCCGCTGTCATGGCTGCAGCGAACGGAAAAGACTTCGTATTGATCGGCCCACCAGGTACTGGCAAAAGTCAGACCATTGCCAACCTAATTGCACAATGTTTAGCCGACCAGAAACGTGTGTTGTTCGTCGCGGAGAAGATCGCTGCGCTGGATGTTGTCTTCCGTCGTCTTCGCGAAGTGGGACTCGGCGAGTTCTGCCTCGAACTGCACTCCAACAAAAGTCGCAAGCTAGATGTGCTGAGCCAGCTTCAGAAGTCGTGGGAATCCAAGGGTGAAGTGGACGCTGCTACCTGGGAAGCCAAAGCCCTCCAGCTGGGACAGGTTCGCGAGCAACTTACAACGTATGTTGAGCGGCTTCACTACCGCCACAGGAACAGCTTGACGATCTTCAAGGCCATCGGTTGTGTGGTGGGCGGCGAAGCGATACCAGTCCTGAGATTCAGTTGGGCTTCTGCGCGCGCGCACGATGAAACGGCCCTGACCACGCTGCGGGTTCTCGCGAGCAGGTTGCAAGTCAATGCGGTAGCGGTCGGCCCAAATCTATTGGTGACGGGCCCGTTGGTTCCCGTATACACGATCAGTTGGTCCGCCAAATGGCAGCAAGAGCTGGTCGCGTCCGCCCAAAGTTTGCACACTAGCAGCCGTGACTTCCTGGCTGCAGCGCAAGCCTTGGGTCAAATGCTTGGTTTGGAATGGCCAGCGCTGAACCGCCAGGCCAGGTCGGCCCTCGGTGTACTTGCCAAAGTATTGCCTCAGACATCGACTCAAGACTGGAGCTTCTGTGCGCTGCAGGACAGCGATACGGTATGCGCGGCATTGAGAGCAGGCAACGACCTACTCGGCCAACACCGTGACTTGTCGTCAAAGATGTCCGCTCCTTGGTCGGTAGAGCAGCGGTCCCGCCTGATCCAGGCCCTTGACTTGCTCGATAAGCGCCGAAACGTGCAGTCGGAATTAGGTATGCCATGGCCACCTGCCGTCGGCGACGAAATCGCGCTCGGAGTGCAGTTGATTGAAGAAATGAACCAACTGACTGCGGAACTCTCCGTGAAGTACGGGTCCGGAGTTGGACAACTCAACGTAGCTCAGCTGCAGCGCGATTGGGCCAAAGCCGACAAGGCGTTGTGGCCGATGTCGTGGTTGGGCAAGCGAAAAGTGCGAGGTGCGTTGGAAAGTTTCATTGAGGGTACTGGCGAACCAAGCATCGCCAATGATCTGTCTGCGCTTGTGCGCATCAAGAACCTGCGTGAACAAATCCAGCAACTGAACCCCGGCACTGCGGCTGAAGCTGTGTGGGCGGGCGTCAAGACCCGGATTGACCACGCTCGCGGCGCCTTGAATGCAAACGCCGCTCTGCATGCCGCTCGCATGCACAAACCCTTTGCGATGGATGGGCTGGAAGCGGCATCGCAGGGGTATTGCGGTGAACGCTGGACCCGCGAGGCGCAAAGGCTGGAAACCATGTTCGATTTGGATCGGTGCCTGACGGAATGCGCATCGCTCTGGGAAAGCAGCCATGGGCTTTGGAAAGGTATTGACACCGACGCCGCGATTCTGCGCGCAGCCCTGGCTTTTGAGCACGAACGCCTGAACTTGCAACAGCGAGGCACGTTGCAATCACCGCATCAGGAAGTGGCCGATGGGCGATGTGGCCTCATCCTGCAACAACAGCATGACGGGTTGCAAAGGCGCGGTGCATTGGAAGCACGGCTGCTTTCCATGACGGGTCTCGCGACCGACTGCCCTGGCGTTTGGAATGCACTGGATACCGACAGTGACGGTATTGAACGGGTGTTGAAGTTCCACGCCTCTCTGAAGGCTGGTCTTTTGGACCTTGGACTAGATCCATCCTCCGTAGCAGCGGCACTGCGCAGCCTGCATCAGGTGTTGGCAACCCGGCGCGCAGAACTCGGCGACTCAGCCGTGATTGGTCTAGCATGTCACTTGATGATGGAGAAGCTGGAAGCAATCAACGGTGCGATAGACCAGTTCTGCAACACCGCCTCTCAGCCAGAAAGTGTCCAACGCGCAATTGCTGACGGTACGCCTGGCGAGCTGGCTGAGATGGCTGCGCAGTTGGAGAGTCATCACCGTGGCCTGCACGCGTGGTGCGCATGGCGTCACGTGCAGACCGACGCACACAACGCTGGCCTGTCGGCACTGACGAGCGCCATTGAAGCGGGAGATGTCGCTCCAGCGCAAGCACCCAACGCATTCGAAGTGAACTACGCCCGCTGGTGGTTGGCGGAAGTGGTGGATGAGGATGAGGTGCTGAAACGTTTTGTTTCCGCGGAGCACGAGCTGCGCATTCAGGAGTTCCGGGCCCTAGATGACGAGTTCACAAAGGTGTCCCGCGAGTGGATTCGCGCCAAGCTTTGCGCCAACCTGCCAGCGACTGAGGGCATCCAGCGCAACAGTGAATGGGGCATTCTGCGCCACGAGATCACCAAGAAGAAGCAACACAAGCCGTTGCGCCAGCTACTGCGAGAAATCCCGTCGGTGGTATTGCGACTGACGCCGTGTTTGCTGATGAGTCCGTTGTCGATCGCGCAGTACCTCTCCGCCGACGCCAGCAACTTCGACCTGGTAGTGTTTGACGAGGCCTCGCAAATCCCGGTGTGGGACGCTATCGGCGCCATGGCCCGTGGCAAGCAGGTGGTGATGGTGGGTGACCCGAAACAACTGCCACCCACCAACTTCTTCGGTCGTAGCGACAGCACTGATGGTGACGATGATGTCGTGGAGGGCGATCTGGAAAGCATTCTTGACGAGTGCCTGGGTGCCAGCCTGCCCACGCGCAACTTGTCGTGGCACTACCGCTCGCGCCACGAGAGCCTGATCGCCTTCAGCAATTACCGCTACTACGGGGGTGGCTTGGTTACCTTCCCGTCGCCCGTCACCGACGACCGCGCAGTCAGCTTCCACTTGGTGAAGGGACGATATGAAAAAGGTGGCGCCCGCATCAACCAGCCGGAAGCCCAAGCCTTGGTGGACGATCTGGTGAGCCGACTCAAGCGTCCCGGCTTCCGCGAGTCGGGCCTGACCATTGGCGTGGTGACCTTCAACTCCGAGCAGCAGAGCCTGATTGAAGACTTGCTCGACGCGGAGCGCCGCAAAGACCCCGGACTGGAACCCTATTTTTCAGAAATGGAACTAGAACCGGTGTTCGTGAAAAACCTGGAGAGCGTGCAGGGTGACGAGCGCGACATCATGTATTTTTCCATCACCTACGGGCCGGACATGGCCGGTGCCGTGTCGATGAACTTCGGCCCACTGAACCGCGACGGCGGCGAACGACGCCTGAACGTGGCAGTGACGCGCGCCCGACACGAACTGCGTGTGTTCTCCAGCCTCCGTGGTGAAAAAATGGATTTATCTCGCACCAACGCAAACGGCGTGCGCGACCTGAAGCATTTCCTGGAGTTTGCAGAGTTCGGGCCGCGCGCACTGGCCGAAGCACACCACGGCAGCAAGGGCGACTTTGAAAGCCCTTTCGAGTCCAGCGTGGCCACGGCGCTGGGGCGCAAGGGTTGGCAAGTGCACACCCAGATCGGTGCTTCGTCGTTCCGACTGGACTTGGGCGTGGTGCACCCCGACTTTGCAGGAAGGTATCTGGCAGGGGTCGAATGCGACGGTGCAACCTACCACCGATCCGCCACCGCCCGCGACAGGGACAAGCTGCGCGAGCAAGTGCTGCGCGGTCTGGGCTGGGAAATCGTGCGCATCTGGTCCACCGACTGGTGGGTGAACCCAGGAGGGACGCTGGAACGCGTGCATGCCGCGCTGACCGATCTGCTCGAAAATGACCGAGAGCGGCGCGCCAACGAAGCCGAAACGCTACCCAATGAAGCGTTGCCCGAGCCGATTGCCGACGAAGCAACGCCCAGTCTCCAGGCGATCAACGAGGCCGATGCCGCCATCACGCGTGCGGCAGCAGGCCTGCAACCATCGGCTGACAATCCTCTGGCAGAAACCGATGCGCCGGTCGAAGTGCTCTACGCTCGGTCGGCAGCGCCGTCGTCCACACCAGCTTTTGGAGGAACCGACACACAAAAGGATTGCCGCTTCCAGGCATCGCAGCCTACTGACGCGGTGCCGACCAACACCATCTCTGCCGACCTGTTCTATGAGACCCGCTACGACACGGTGTTACAGATGATGGTGGAGTGGGTCGTGCAGCACGAAGGTCCGGTGCTGGATGCGGTG
>Ga0136636_10001041_pt1 | contig 15699 bp, 11 predicted proteins | sample AntDrymUQ8522106_2_FD_104653 | JGI IMG/M metagenome (GOLD analysis project Ga0136636, IMG submission 104653) | Polar desert sand microbial communities from Dry Valleys, Antarctica - metaG UQ852 (21.06) | ecosystem: Environmental > Terrestrial > Soil > Desert | place: Antarctica: Dry Valley... | reverse complement strand
TTTTTTTGTCTTAAATTTTATGGTATCCGAAACTTTTATACTGTCTTTTTCAAATAATTCTCCATTTTCAAAACGCGCTTCTGATTCTTTAAAATAAGCTTCATTGCCCTTAGAATATGGTTTTTGAATTGAGCGACCTGTTGGCGTGTAATATCTTGCAATGGTTAAGCGGACTGCGGAACCATCAGCAAAATCCATTTCTCGCTGTACCAGTCCTTTTCCAAATGAACGGCGTCCCACAATAGTTCCTCTGTCATTATCCTGAATCGCACCCGCTAGAATTTCACTGGCTGATGCACTATTTTCGTTGATTAGAACAAAGACATTCCCTTTCTCAAAATTCCCTTTCCCAGTTGCAAATGTTTTGTCAATAGTCCCATTTTTGCTTTTGGTAAAAACAATCAGTTGCTGGTTTGGTAATAATTCATCAGCGATTGCTATGGCTTCTTCCATGTAGCCTCCACCATTATCCCGAACATCAATAACTAATGTTTTTGCCCCTTGTCCTTTGAGTTTTCCTAAACCTATCATAAACTCTTGATACGTAGTTTCGGCAAATCTATTAATCTTTATATATCCTGTAGTTTTATTTAAAAGTAAAGCCACATCAACACTCTTTATAGGAATAACATCTCTTTTAATTCTTAGTTTTAATTTTTTTCGCTCTGATTTTCTGTAAATAGTAAGCTCAATATCAGAGCCTACTGATCCCTTCAACTTAGCATACAAGCTGTCAGTAGGTAATTTTCGACCAAATAATTTAGTTTTATCCGCATACAAAATTCGATCTCCGGATTTTATTCCTGCTTTTGCCGAAGGTCCGTCAGCAACTGGTTTTATTACTGCAACAGAATCTTTGTACATGTAAAAATTCACGCCAATACCCACAAAATTCCCTTTCATACTCTCCGCCACCTCCAGTTGTTCACTAGGTGGTATGTAAACGGAATGCGGATCAAGTTTTGCCAGAATATTATCAACAGTAAGATTTACAATAGAATCTGTATTGACATCATCAACATATTCGTTGTCAATGAAATCTATGAGCTTATTGAGCTTGCTTTTCGAATTGTTTTTGACTAGGTAATCCGCTGTATTAGGAAAATTCAATACTCCACCTAATACAATGCCCAAGGCAAATGTGGAGAAAATAAGAATGGGTAAATATGTAGCTTTAAATTTCATTTGAAGATCCAATTAATTTTTAATGAAAGACAGCCATGTCTCTCTTTATAGAACTTACTTTCTCTTTATTCTTCTAATACTGGAATGTGCTCTACCTCAACTCCCGCTTTTATCAAGAACTGAATTCCAGAATCATCCCGATATCCGTTATGATAGACTACTCTTCTTATTCCGGATTGGTGAATCAATTTACTACATTCCTTGCAAGGTGAAAGCGTAATATATAAGGTAGCTCCTTCACAGGATTGTGTAGAACGGGCTACTTTTAATATTGCATTTGCCTCGGCGTGTAAAACATCCCAACGGGTTAATCCTTCTTGATCCTCACAACAATTTTCAAAACCAGTAGGGGTTCCGTTATAACCATCAGAAATAATCATACGATCACGCACAATAATTGCGCCAACTTGTTTGCGTTTACAATAAGAAAGAAGACTCCATTCCTTAGCTATTCTGAGGTAGGCTTTATCGTATTTATTTAATTTTTTTTCGTTCATTTCTATCTCTTCCAGATTTCACTTTCCACAATCATTGGTATCACTATTCCTATTATAAACGCTGACATGACGAGAGTCCAATCGCGTTTCGAAAATCGAAAAACGGTTTGAACGATATACGACAGTATTAAAACGACAAAAACGACTACAATTTGAGCCGCCTCAATCCCTAAAGCAAATTCACCTAAAGGCAAAACTTTAGAGGTCGCGCTGCCTCCTAGAATTGATTTAAAGTAGTTTGAAAACCCCAAACCATGAATTATACCAAAGAAAAGCGTGATAAAAAACACCAAATTGATACTTTCTTTTTGGTTGGTTTTTCCTGCCGTAAAAAGATTAAATAGCGCTGTTATTAAAATTGTTATTGGAATTAGCAACTCGACAACATTTACTTTTATAGCAATTATACCAAAAACAGAGAGCAACAACGCCATTGTATGCCCAACAGTAAAAAGGGTTACCAACAGGACGACGCGTTTCCAATCTTTGAAAGAGAAAGGCACTGCAAGTGCGATTAAAAATAAAACATGGTCGTAAGCATGAATATCTAAAACGTGTTTTAATCCTATTTGAAAGTAAATCCAAAATTCTGACATCGGTAAAATATTAGGTTGATAAAGGGGTTGTAAACTTACGATTAATTTTGAAAAAGTATCCTTTGAATATTTAAATAAATAGAATTCTAAAGAGAACATAGTAAAAGAAAAAATATAAAAAAATTAAAATCAATAATTTAAAAATAGATTTATCTTTGCAGGATATAAAACCAATAATTATGTCATTTTCAGATTTATTTGATAGCGAATTTAAGCAAAGAAATAGAGGCCATTTTTCATCAATTGTCCGTGTAGCACTTACTGACGAGAAGTTTTCTCCAGAGGAAAAAGCATTTTTAGACAAACTGGCAGTTCGATTAGAAATTTCTCCAGCAGAATATGAGGAAATCCTAGAAAATCCTTTGAAATATCCAATCAATCCTCCTTATTTACACGAGCAAAGAATAGAGCGTTTGTATGATTTAGCACGAATCGTTCATGTAGATCATCATCTAGGAGACAAACAGGAGTTACTCCTCAGAAAAATTGGTGTAGGTATAGGGTTTAATGCTGACAACATACAATACATTGTAGATAAAGCTCTTAAATTAGTAGATAAAGAAGTAGATTTAGATACTTTTATTTTTGAAATGCGAAGCATGAATAAATAGTAAAAGTGATAAAAAAAAGCTTCCGCCATGGCGGAAGCTTTTTGCTTTTTAGTATTTGCTTAGTTTTGCTTTATGCATAAATTCCTCCGCTTTTTCGACCATATTATAGCTTCCACAGAAAAAAGGCACCCGTTGATGCAGTTCTGTTGGCTCAATTTCCATTATTCTTTCAAATCCATCTGACGCTTTTCCTCCTGCTTGCTCCACGATAAAGGCTAGCGGATTACATTCATATAATAATCTTAATTTCCCTTTGGGTGCTTTAGAACTTGTTGGATATAAATAAATACCGCCTTTGATCATATTTCGATGAAAATCAGAAACTAAACTGCCAATGTATCGAGAAGTGTAAGGTCTGTCCCCTTCTTCCAGTTGGCAATATTTGATATAATCTTTAACGCCCTGTGGAAAATGAACATAGTTTCCCTCGTTGATCGAATAAATGTGTCCGTCTGTTGGGAAATGCATTTTTGGATGCGACAAATAAAAGGTTCCGATAGCTGGATTCAGCGTAAATCCATTGACTCCATGTCCTGTTGTATAAACTAACATCGTCGAAGTTCCGTAAATCACATATCCTGCAGCTACCTGATTGATTCCCGGTTGCAAAAAATCTTCCATTGTAACTGGAGTACCTATTGGAGTGATTCTCCTATACACTGAAAATATTGTTCCAACGGAAACATTTACATCAATATTAGATGAACCATCAAGTGGATCCATCAACACTACGTATTTGTTATTATGACTGTTATCACTTCCTTCGACAGTGATAAAATCATCATTTTCTTCAGAAGCAATGCCACATACTATTTCCCGGTTGATTAAAGTTTGTATAAAAACTTCGTTAGCGTAAACATCCAGTTTTTGCTGATCTTCGCCTTGAATATTTTGTTCTCCAGCCGCTCCAACAATATCTACCAGACCCGCTTTATTTACTTTGTAGTTGACCACTTTGGCAGCCAAACGGATGGAGTTAATGATTCGGGATAATTCGCCTGACGAATACTGAAAAGCATTTTGATTTTCAATTATAAATTCTCCTAGTGTTTTGTTGCGTTCTTCCATTACGAAATCGATGTAGTTAATTTGAAGTCACAAATATCGTTTTTTTTGTGAAAATGATTTGAATAATATGAACTTAGTTTATCACTATTGTATATTTGCTGAATAAAACATAAATTTAATATGTATCAGTGTAGTTTTATTGCATTTTCGAATCAATAAAATAAAATATTATGAAATCAACCTTTATAAAGTTGACCACGAACCATGCTGAAAACTGCGAATTTCTTAACATTACAAATACATACCACACATGAATATTAGAAAAGGTACTCCCAACGATATGGCGGCGGTTTTAGGTCTGATCCAAGAATTAGCCGCATTTGAAAAAGAACCAGATGCCGTTCTTGTAACTGTGGACGATTTAATTCGCGATGGTTTTGGCCCTGTTCCTCTTTTTCATGTTTTTGTAGCAGAAGTTGAAAATGAATCGAAGGATAATCAAGAAGCAAAGCAAATAGTAGGCATTGCTTTGTATTATTACCGCTTCTCCACTTGGAAAGGAAAAACAATCCACTTAGAGGATTTAGTAGTTAAAGAGACAATGCGCGGCACGGGATTAGGCTATGCTTTGTATTCTGAAATTATAAAACAAGGTAAGAAGGATCAGGTTCGACGAGTAGAATGGAACGTTCTAGACTGGAATACTCCAGCGATTGAATTTTATGAGAAATCTGGAGCTAAAGTTCTTCGTGATTGGTACGTGGTACAAATGGATGAAGTAGGAATCAATGATTTTGTTAAAAATAAAATAAGAAAATAAATTTCTAATTCCACTTGAAAGTTAGGTTTTAGATTTCTAAATAAAGGAATTTTTATTAGTATGAGAGTATTCAAATTTGGTGGCGCTTCCGTAAAAGATGCCGAAGGAATTAAAAACGTATACGACGTTCTTCAAAAAGTGGGCTATGAAGATGTCTTGCTCGTGGTTTCTGCTATGGGAAAAACGACAAATGCATTGGAACTGGTTATTAAAAATTATTTCGGTAAATCGGATGAATTAAATTCATCGGTTCAGGAAGTAAAAAAATACCACAATCAAATTTTGTTGGATTTATTTGAAGACGAAAAAAATGAAGTTTTTGCAGCTGTAAATGCTCAATTTGCTGATTTGGAATATTTCTTGGCCCATAATAAATCTCCAAATTATAATTTTGTTTACGATCAAATTGTTAGTTATGGCGAGTTAATTTCGACTACTATCCTAAGCCACTTTATGAATTTCATGGGCATTAAAACTCAATGGCTGGATGTTCGTAATTTTATAAAAACGGATGCCAATTACAGAGATGCCGAAGTAGATTGGGAATTGACGCAAAAGAATATTGCCAAAAACGTAAAACGTAAAATACTGAATATTACACAAGGGTTCTTGGGTTCCGATGAGAATAATTTCACAACCACTTTAGGACGAGAAGGTTCTGATTATACTGCGGCAATTTTTGCTTATTGCTTGAACGCGGAAAGCGTAACCATCTGGAAAGATGTACCTGGAGTAATGAACGCCGATCCAAGATACTTTGAGAACACAAGTCTATTAAATCAAATTTCGTATCGTGAAGCCATTGAATTAGCGTTCTATGGCGCAACCGTTATTCACCCAAAGACATTGCAACCGCTACAAAAAAAGGAAATTCCTTTGTATGTTAAGTCCTTTATAAATCCTTTACTAAAAGGAACTAGTGTATCTAAAGGCGTTGCTTTAGAACCGTATTTACCTTGTTTTATTGTCAAAAGAAATCAACTTTTGATTTCGCTATCTTCTATAGATTTCTCTTTTATCATGGAAGAAAACATCAGCGAAATTTTTGCTTTGTTTCACCAATTTAAACTTAAGGTAAACTTAATCCAGAATTCGGCTATTAGTTTCTCTGTCTGTGTAGAGGATAAATTTGAAAATTTCAAAGCACTAAAGGCCATTTTATCTAAAAAATTCAAAGTAGAATATAATGAAAATGTGACGTTATACACGATTAGGCATTTCAATGATTCCGCAGCACAAACGGTTGAAAAAGAAAAGGTAGTTTTGTTGAAGCAAGTCAGTCGGGAAACCATGCAAGTCGTGACCAAAGAAGTTTAAACATGCGGTACCATTTTTAAAAACGGGCATCAAAATTTTATTTTGTTGCCCGTTTTTATTTTTTTCAAAGTCTAAAAAAGAGCCCAAATAGGGATTTTCTGTCTTTATTTAAATCCAAATTTTCTGAGAAATACATATTCTGATTATCAAATTATAAATACTACTTTTGATCCTTTCGAGTTATAGTATTTATGTTGAAAAAATTGCTTTTTTGGATTCTAATCAGTTGTTTTTCTGGGCTTCACGCACAGCAAACCAATTCGTTGTACAAAACCAAAAAAATCTTTCCTATACGCGACACCATTCACATTGAAAATGAAAGTATTAATTCTAGTTTTTTCAAATTGCTTGACGCCAATGGCAAACCCATTGACAGTACTTTATTTATAGTAAATTTTGCTAAAGGAACTTTAATTCTAAAGGAAAATAACACTTTCAATTCGGATTCCCTCACTTTACAGTATTTAAAATTTCCCGAACTATTGACTAAAGAATACCGGATTTACGAAACCAGCAAAGTGGTGAGTAATGAAGCTGGATTAGGGGATTTATATGCTATAGACAACAAAAATGCGAAAAAAAACATTCCTTTTGACGGACTGAATACTTCGGGGAGTATTACACGAGGTGTGACTATAGGAAACAATCAAAATGCCGTTTTGAACTCCAATCTGGATTTACAAATCACAGGAAAAATTTCAGAAAAAGTGAGTTTGAGAGCCTCGATCCAAGACAGTAATATTCCGCTGCAAGACGGTGGCTACTCTCAAAAATTAGATCAATTTGACAACATTTTTATGGAATTATTCAGCGATGAATGGAATATACGTGCTGGTGATATTTTTCTAGAAAACAATAAAACGCAATTCCTAAATTTCAATAAAAAAGTCCAAGGCTTAGCCACAAACTTCAACTTTGGAACCGCAGCAAATAAAACGAATGTATTTGCATCAGCAGCATTAGTTCGCGGACAATATGCCAAAAGTAATATTATAGGACAGGAAGGCAATCAAGGCCCTTACAAACTAAAAGGACAAAATGGCGAACTGTATGTTTTAGTCGTTTCCGGTTCAGAACGGGTTTATGTCAATGGAATTTTATTAAAAAGAGGCGAAAACAATGACTACACCATAGATTACAATGCCGGCGAAATTGTATTCACACCGCTTTTTACTATTACTTCAGAAATGCGCATCGCGATAGAATACCAGTACTCCGATCGCAATTACACTCGGTTTGTGACTTATGCTGGGGCTACCCATGAAAACAAATCATGGAGTTTTGGAGGCTATCTGTATTCAGAAAATGACTTAAAAAACCAACCGTTGCAACAAAACCTTTCTCCTGAACAAGCCCAAATATTAGTCAGTGCCGGAGACGATCCCAATTTAATGACAGCACCTTCTGCCTACGTTGACACGTATTCTGAGAACAAAGTGCTGTATCGAAAAACAATCAGCAATGCCACTGAAATTTTCGAATATTCAAATGATGCTCAACAGGAATTATTCAATGTGCGCTTTACTCTTGTAGGCTCCAAAAATGGAAATTACGTCCTGTCTAATGCAGCTACAATAACTCGGGTTTATGAATTCATTGCTCCGATAAACGGGATTCCTCAAGGAAATTATGAACCAATAATCCAACTGATTGCGCCTACGAAAGTACAAGTTGCAACGTTTTTAGGAAAATACAACCCTACAGAAAAAACAGCTGTTGCCTTTGAAATTGGGATTAGCAACAATGATAAAAATTTATTTTCGGCTATTGACGATGCCAATAACAAAGGCTTAGCAGCGAAAATAAATGCCAAGCAACGCATTTTTTCTAAGAAATGGCAAATGGATGCTTTCGCTAATTATCAATTTATTCAGAACGAATTTAGGTCCGTGGAACGAATTTATAACATCGAATTTGATAGGGATTGGAACTTAGGAACAACCGCTATCGGAAATCAAAGTTTACTCGTTACCGGATTGCAATTAGATTTAAATCCAAAACCAAAATCTACGGACAAAGGGCTGCTCGTATATCAGTTTGAAAAACTAGATTTTTCTGAAAATTTTTCGGGTAGCAGGCACGTTTTAAATGGATTATTTCGAGTAAAAAATTGGACCTTTCAAAATCAAGGAAGCTATCTCAAAAGTGACGCTAGCCTTTACGTATCCCAATTTTTAAGAAACCAATCTCAAATGCGATTTCACTTTGATAAAAACTGGGTTGGATCCAGTTTGCGATTAGAGAACAATCAGGAAAAAGACAAAACAACGAAACAATTTTCGGCTTTAAGCCAAAAATTTACAGAATATGGTCTTTACGCTGGACGTGGCGATAGCACCAAGGTTTTTGTTGAAATGGGCTATTTAAGAAGAGTGAATGATAGTTTGCATAACGGCTCGATTCAGCGCGTAAATTCCTCACATACGCTATTGCTAAAATCCAAATTGATTCAAACCAGTAAAAGTGATTTATCCATTTATGCCAATTATAGAGTTTTAGATTTTGTAGCTGCAACACGAAAAAAAGAACCTACATTAAACTCCAGAATAGTGTACACGGATCGTTTTTTTAATCAATTAGTACAAAGCACAACGGTCTATGAAACGAATTCAGGAAGTATTCCGCAACAAGAATTTACGTATCTGGAAGTTTCGGCGGGACAAGGCGTTTATACTTGGAACGATTATAACGGCAATGGAATTCAAGAATTACAAGAGTTTGAAATTGCGCCATTTATCGATCAGGCAAAATTCATTCGCGTTTTTTTACCCAATAGGATTTATATAAAAACACATCAAAATAAGTTCTCACAATCCCTAACCTTAAATCCAAACCAATGGCAAAACGAAAAAGGATTGAAAAAATTACTCTCTTATTTCTATAATCAAACTGCCTTTATAATCGACAGAAAAAACAGAAATGAAGGTGCTAATTTCGAATTAAATCCCTTTGGTGGATCTGAGGAGAACGTGTTGGGATTGAACTCCAGTTTAAGAAACAGTTTGTTTTACAATCGAGGGAAGCAAAAACACTCGACAACGTATTCATACTTTGAAAACAAAACTAAAAACTTATTATCCATTGGTTCGCAAGAAGCCACAAACAATTCGCATCAATTACAGTACAATCATTTGTATCAAAAAAGCTGGCTTTTTGGTTTTTTTGCAAAAACAATTCATACCACCATTCAATCTGAGAATTTCCTAGAGAAAAATTACGATATCAACGGGTATCAATTGGCTCCAAAAATCAGTTATTTGTTTTCTAAAAGTACCAGTTGGGATCTTTTTTATGAACTGCAAAGGAAAGAAAATCAAATAGGCGTTTCAGAAACATTATTACAAAATCGTTTTGGCACTGCTTTTTCTTATGCAGGAACTAAAAAATTCACAATGAACGGGGAGGTTTCTTTTTACCAAAATAAATTTGAGGGAAATGAATTCTCTGCTGTTGGATTTCAAATGCTGGAGGGATTACAAACGGGACAAAACTTGACTTGGAGATTGCTTTTGCAAAAAAATATTACACAATTTTTAGATATAAATTTTAATTACCAAGGTCGAAAAAGTGAAACAAGCCAAGCCATTCATACGGGAAACGTTCAACTAAGAGCTTACTTCTAGTAGTGTAACTTAATGGTTTGATAATACCTTAGCAATATGTAAAACGGACTCATTGTCTAACTTTAAAATTAAAAACAGCAACCCTATCTATTGCAAATGGATTTAAAAACAAACCAAAAGACCATACTAATCGCACCATTAAATTGGGGATTAGGTCACGCTACCCGATGTATTCCTATAATTAAGGCGCTGTTAGAAAATAATTATACGCCCATAATTGCGTCCGACGGCAGTGCATTAGCATTACTAAAAAAAGAATTTCCTAACGTACAAGCGTTAGAACTTCCCTCTTATCAAATAGAATATGCTAAAAAAGGTAAAAATTTTAAATGGAAGTTATTTAAAAACGGTTCGAAGACAATTAAAGCCATTCGAAAAGAAAAAATAATAGTTGAAACCTGGATTAATAAATATGGTATTAACGGCATTATTTCAGACAATAGATTAGGTGTATTCAGCAAGAAAGTGCCATCAGTTTATATAACGCACCAATTGAATGTGCTGACAGGAAATACCACATGGTTAACGAGTAAAATGCATCAATATGTTATAAAAAAATACACGGAATGCTGGGTTCCAGATCTTGCAGGTTCGCAAAATTTAAGTGGAGAATTAGGCCATGTTGACCATTTAAACTGCCCGATTAAATATATAGGTCCATTAAGCCGACTGCAAAAAAAACTTATGCCAAAAAAATATGACTTATTGATTATTCTTTCTGGACCGGAGCCTCAAAGGGGCATATTGGAAAAGCATCTAAAAAAAGAAATACTTCAATTCAAAGGAACAGTGATTTTCATTGAAGGCAATATAGAATCGGAGCAAAAAACGGTTATAAAAGGAAATGTAACCTACTACAACTTTATGAATTCAAGCGAACTGGAACAAGCTTTTAACGAAAGTGAAATGGTGTTATGCCGCTCTGGTTACACCACTATAATGGATCTTGTACAGCTGAGAAAAAAAGCTTTTTTCATTCCCACTCCAGGGCAATACGAACAGGAATATCTAGCCAAAAAATTGAAGAAAGAAGGCTTGGTTCCTTATGCCAATCAAGATGATTTTAGAATGGAGGATATTCAAGAAATCCAAGAATATAAAGGATTGCCTCGATTGCATACAACTATTGAATGGCCTGCTTTATTTCAGGTTTTTGAAAAATAACTGACTGTTTTAAAACAAAAAAAACCGATTCCTCTGAAACGGTTTTTTAAAATATAAAAAGGGTGACGCTAGTTTAATTTTTTGATGACTTTTGCTTTTTCAAGCGTAAAAGAAAATTCAGACCCAACGCCAAAGGTGCTGTCAATATAAATTTTCTCATCGTGCGCCTCAACAATGTGCTTTACGATGGACAGTCCCAATCCAGAGCCACCTTCTGTTCTCGCGCCACTTTTATTAACGCGGTAAAAACGTTCAAAAAGTCTTGGAATATTTTTTTTCTCTATTCCTTCACCGTTATCGGTTACTCTAATGATTACTTTATGCTCCGTTAAATCTTCGATACTCACCTCGGTTGAGCCTTTTTCTTTTCCATATTTGATTGAATTTACAATAAGATTCATGACTGCTTGTTGGATTTTTTCTTGATCTCCAACCACTAGCACCGGCTTATTGTATTTCATATCAAACATGAGTAGAATATCTTTTTTGGAAGCTTTCATTTCTAACAAATCAAAAACATTTTGAACTAGTTTAACAATATCGAACTCGGCGATCTCTAAATTAAGCTCTCCAATTTCGAGTTTAGATATCATATCTAAATCCTGTACAATATAAATAAGTCTTTCCACCCCTTTTTCAGCGCGTTCTAGGTATTTTTTCCGAATTGTTTTATCATTCATCGCTCCATCAAGTAAAGTAGACAAATAGCCTTGAACCATAAAAAGAGGTGTTTTGAGTTCATGAGAAACGTTACCAAGAAACTCTCTTCTATATTCTTCCCTACCTTTTAAGGTTTCGATTTCCAGTTTTTTATCGGTAGCAAATTTTTTGACTTCACGTGTAAGTGTCGCCATGTCGGTTGTTATGGGTTGGTTTCTAAAAGTGCTTGACTCTAATAAAGAGACATCATCGTATATTTTTTTCACCTTTTTATAAATGAAACGTTCCACCCGATATTGAATAACTACAAAAGAGAATGTTGCTATAGCCAATGCGAAAATCGAGCTGAACCGATACGAAAAGGTAAAAAATAAGTAGGTCAGAAAACTAACTAATCCTGTAGAAAAAAGAGTAATATACAGCGCCGACTTCACGGCAAAGCGATATGTTTTTTTAAAATTTATTGTCATTTATACTTCAAACTTGTATCCGACTCCTTTTATTGTTTTGAATAATTCTTCGCCAATTTTTTCGCGTAATTTTCTGATGTGGACATCAATCGTTCTTCCACCAACAACAACTTCGTTGCCCCAAACTTTATCCAGAATTTCATCTCGTTTAAATACTTTTCCAGGTTTTGAAGCCAACAGATAAAACAGTTCAAATTCTTTTCTAGGCAATGCGATTTCGATATTATCTTTTACAATTTTGTATTCTTCGCGATTAATTTCGATACCACCCACATTCAGTGTTTCACTATTTTGTTCTTTTTCTTTCAAACGGCGCAACAAGGCTTTTACTTTGCTAACTAATAATTTAGGCTTGATTGGTTTTGTGATATAATCATCTGCACCGGCATCAAAACCAGCAACTTGAGAATAATCTTCACTTCTAGCCGTTAAAAAAGTGATGAGCACATTACTGAGTTCAGGAATTTTACGAATGTTCTCACACGCCTCCATGCCATCCATTTCTGGCATCATGACATCCATTATGATGAGGTCTGGGATTTCCTTTTTGGCTTTGGCTACAGCTTCTTTACCATTTGCCGCTGTAATGATCTGATATCCTTCCTGAGAAAGGTTGTACCCTACAATTTCTAAAATATCCGGTTCATCGTCAACTAATAGAATCTTAGTGTTTTTTTTCTTCATAAAGCGTCAAAAATTTATTTTGCAATGTAAATGTAAACATAAAAGGGGTATTGAAAAGCTGTTAACCGTAATTTAATATTGGAGTGACTTTGATACCCAAAACAAAACATAACCATAACAAGCCAATAACTTACGTTTCACATTTCAGGCGTTACTTTGCAAAAAAATTAAAACCAAATGAAATTCAAGTTACTATTTTTCACGTTATTACTAACAGCTATTTCTTTTTCACAGAATAAAGGAACGATTACTGGAACGTTAACAGACAAAGATGCTAATAATCAATCCTTACCTTTTGCTAACGTTCTCCTTAAAGGAACTAGTATAGGAACTAATACTGATATTGATGGTAAATACACTTTAACAGTGCTACCGGGAAGCTATACTTTACAACTTAGTTTTGTGGGTTATGAATCAGTAGAGATTCCTGTGACAGTGACTGCCAATGAAACTATAACAGTAAGCAAAGCGCTGGGTTCTGCCGGATATAAATTAGAAGACGTAGTGGTTCGCTCTACCGTAAACAGGCAAAAAGAAACTGCCTTATTATTAGACCAAAAAAATGCGGTCGAAATAAAACAAACTATTGGAGCCCAAGAGCTTTCTCGTAAAGGTGTAAGCGATGTAGCAACAGCCGTAACTAAAACTACTGGAATAACGAAACAAGAAGGTTCTGGAAATATATTTGTCAGAGGTCTAGGAGATCGCTACAACTCTACCACCATGAATGGTTTACCAATTCCATCTAATGATCCAGAAAAGAAGAATATCAATTTAGAAATTTTCTCCACTGACATCTTGGAATATGTTTCTATTGACAAAGTGTATAATAGTAAGTTATACGGTGATTTTGCCGGAGGAAACGTAGACATTGTATCTAAAGATTACAAAGGAAAAGGCTTTCTTAAAGTTGACATTGGATCAAAAGTAAATACGAATGCAATCAGCGAAAACAACTTTTCATTACAAACAGGACCTAGCAGTTTTGGTTTTAGTGCGATTGCAGTACCAGCAAGTCCTTTGACGCAATATAATTTTGGGTCTTTGCAACTAGATAGTAAAACTCCACTAGGAAGTTCTATTGCTATTTCTGGAGGAAAATCATACAACTTAGGAGCAGAAAGTAAACTTAATGTTTTTGCAGATGTGTCTTTTGGTAGTGACTTTACATCAAGATCTGATGGTTCAGCTAAAGGAAATGTAACTGGCGATGGTGTAGTTAACAAAAATTTTGAGAATTATTCTTTAATTAGCTACAATACTAACTTCACGAGTATGGCTAATATTGGTTATAAAATAAATAACGATAACAAGATTAACTTCAATTCCGTTTTTATAAATAATTCATCTCAGAGTAAAGAAGAATACGCCGGATTTATCATTGATATTGCAAACGATGGTAATGGTTTAATTCGTCGTAACAAGTATGAAAAAAATAGTTTGTTCATCAATCAATTGTTAGGAGAACATAAATTAGCGGAACGTTCTAAATTAAACTGGGGAGCTTCTTACAACATGATTAAAGGAGACATGCCCGACCGAACTCAAAATATTTTTAGAAAAGAACCTAGTGGATATGTTTTATCTAGTATTTCTTTTCCTGACAATCACAGATATTTTCAAAAATTAACAGAAGATGAAGCCGCTGCAAATATTTCTTTTGATTATAAATTTAATAAATCAGAAGACGATACGTACAATGGTAAATTTACTTTTGGTTATAATGGTAGATTTAAAACCAGGAATTTTGAAGCGTCACAATTTAATTTTAGAGCAACCAATGCATTCCGTGGGACACTAGTAGATCCAAATAATTTAGATTTATTTTACAACCAGCAAAATTTCAGCAATGGCAATTTTGAAATCGCAACCTTCCGTGGCGGACCTCAAGTTCCAAATGCATTAGATCCGCAAACCTATAACGGTGATCAGTTTATAAATGGTGCTTTTTTGAATACGGAATATAAATTTAAAAAGTTAACTACCGTAGTAGGATTAAGAGGAGAGTATATTTTTCAAAAAGTAGACTGGAATACGCAATTAGATCCAGATGGAGGCTTTAATGAATTAGAAAAAATTGCTTTTTTACCAAGTGTAACAATGAAATATGAACTAAACGAAAAACAAAATTTACGTTTTGGGTTTAGTAAAACCTATACGCTACCACAATTTAAAGAAAGAGCATTGTTTGTTTACGAGGATGTTACTGAGGTTAAAGTAGGAAATCCAAATTTATATGCATCTGATGATTATAATTTTGACTTAAAATGGGAGATGTTTCCAAAAAGCGAAGAATTAATATCAGTAACCGCATTTGGTAAATACATACTTAACCCAATGAATGAGGTAACAATTGCGTCATCAACAAATGACATTTCATTTATTAATACTGGGGATTTTGGTTATGTTGCTGGTGGAGAGATTGAATACAGAAAATTACTTTTTGATTTTGATCAAAATAATGCTAAAAAATTATCAGCAGGTATCAACGCTTCTTATTTGTATAGTAACCAAGATTTAAGTACTGAAAAAGTAATAAGAGAAACGGATTATAATGTAGTTTTTACTGATACTGAAAGTAAATTTACTGGTGCATCTGATTTGTTATTGAACGCAGATATCTCGTTGCTAAACGAATGGAACAATAAAGAAGGAAGTCTAAACACCACCTTAGCTTACACCTACTTTTCAGATAGAGTTTATGCTATTGGTACAAATGACAAGGGGAATCTAGTAGATAAATCATTTGGTTCACTAGATTTTATCGCTAAATCTAAATTGAATAAAAATTTAGGAATTGACTTTGTAGTAAAAAATCTTCTAGATCCTACTATAGATCGAGTACAAGAGAACAGATCAGGAGATATAAATGTTTTATCCTATAAAAAAGGGCTATTATTTAGCATCAACTTAAACTATCAATTTTAATATAAAAGAGCAGCTTCAACTGCTCTTTTTTTTTACAAAAAACGTTCTTAACAATGGAAACGTTAAGTTAACAATAACCTCGAGGTAATTTAAACAAACAGTCACAGTGCCTTAACTTCCGTAAAGCAAACTTACC
>Ga0136636_10001039_pt1 | contig 15705 bp, 10 predicted proteins | sample AntDrymUQ8522106_2_FD_104653 | JGI IMG/M metagenome (GOLD analysis project Ga0136636, IMG submission 104653) | Polar desert sand microbial communities from Dry Valleys, Antarctica - metaG UQ852 (21.06) | ecosystem: Environmental > Terrestrial > Soil > Desert | place: Antarctica: Dry Valley... | reverse complement strand
GCCTTTACTCGCCATAAACTGGTTTGTACTGTAGGTTAGTTCGCTAGCAGGATCGATCAGTTCATCGACATACACGCGATAGCCTGAGTCTGAAGGAATTCGCCCTGCCGATGTGTGAGGCTGAAATAGGAATCCACTGCGATCCAGCATATTCATGACATTGCGGATTGTGGCAGGGCTAACATCAAAGTCATACTCAGCAACCAAAGCTTTGGAGCCAACTGGCTCGGCAGTATGAATATAGTGGTCGATGGTTGCCCAAAGGACTTTTTGCTCGCGATGGGTAAGTTGATGTTTCATAGAGTCTGCTCAAAAAGTAAATGTAAAAAATCCAAATTATGTAAAAAAATCACGACTCGCAGTGACATTGCCAAAAATCTATAAACAAAGAAAAGAAAAAAATAATTATTAAAGTTTTATTGTTAGATTTATTGCCGATAGGCATAAACCACTAATACTACAATACTAAAATTCTAAAAAAATCTGGTAACAAGTTGTACTACTCCCTTCCCAGTGAAAGATTAGACGTTGCGGCGCACCGCGCCGCAACGATAATTTCTTGGGTTTAATGTCTAGTCCTATGCTAGGAAGGGAGTAGCAGTAGACATTATGAAATCCTAGCTGCCTCTATAAAATTTCATTGAGATTTGTAACGATATTTGGCTTGATATCGTTACAATAGCCAAATGAGTTTTAAAGAAAGAGATGGGACGCTTTTTTAATTCTGTCCTTTGCAGCAGTTACTGATCTAAAGAATTGTCAGAATATTTATAAAAGCATTGCTCAGCAATGCTTTTATAAATATTCTTGGTTAGAGTTTGAGCGCAAAGTAGTGTATTTTTTAGGAAAGTGACAAAAATTATGCCACTTTTATCAGTTAAAGCTCCATACTGTAATGTTTTAGAGATCCCCGCGATTAAAAATCTTCATGGATAAACAAGAGCAAGCTACGGCAGTTGAACAGCAATATCTATGGGCAGTCGGGCTAGATACCGATATATTTCCGCCAGACTCGTTGATAAGCGATCGCTACCGTGTCTTATCTTCGCAAGTTGTCATTGATACCGATCCCTATAGCCTCCCTGAGTTGCCCCTTGAGTTCCAGACCTATGTGGTGTCGTACCTCAAGTTATCACGACTCAGCTTGCACCTGCCGCGTCCCTATAGTTTGTTGTTGCTAGGCGAAGATCTCAACCTGTCGGAAGTGTTTTTATTAGAGAATGTGCCGATTGGGCGTGAAGGTCGTCTCTGTCCTACCCTAGCCGAAGCGTGGGGAAGTGCATCCGCATTGCGTCAAATTAGTTTGCTGTGGCAGGTTCTCAATCTGTGGCAGCCACTCGCTGAGCAGAATATGGCTCGCACTTTAATTGATCCGAAATTAGTTAGAGTTGACGGCAAGTGGGTCAGACTGTTGGAATTGCAAGCAGATGTAGCGGCTGTGCATATTTCTCAATTAGGTGACATTTGGGTGCAGTGGCTGGACTTAGCGAAGCCAGAAATTGCTGAGCCGATCGCCGAATTTTTCTACAGTCTTGGGCGTGGAGAATATGACATCAATGGCGCGATCGCCCATCTCGACAAACTAGCGATCGCCACGATGAAAGATCAACCCCTCACGGTTAGGATCGCTACGGCAACGGATGTCGGGATGCAGCGCGAACACAACGAAGATGCTTGCTATCCAGATATCAAGCGCCAAAAACGTTCAGAGCAAGCTGAAGGTTTATGCGATCGCCTCGCGATCGTTTGTGACGGTCTCGGTGGTCACGAAGGCGGCGAAATCGCTAGCTCCCTTGCCATCAAAACCTTAGAACAACAGCTAAAGACCTTACTCCATCAAGCGGAAACCGATCCTGATTTTACAGCCCAAGGATTTATGGCGCAGCTAGAAATGGCAACGCGCGTCGTCAATAATCAAATTGTTGCCATCAATGACCAGCAACATCGTCAAGCCCAGCAACGCATGGGAACCACCCTCGTCATGGCGATCATGCCTCGCCCGATGGGACAAATTAGTAATGAAGTCTATGTTGTCCATGTCGGTGATAGTCGTCTATATTGCGTAACCAAAGATAATTTGCGTCAAGTCACCCTAGATGATGACGTGGCAACTCGCGAAACTACTCTCGGCTACAATTTTTATGCTTACTCCTCCCAACGTATTGATGGTGGAGCCTTAATTCAGGCCTTGGGAACACGCGGCTCAGAGATGCTAGTCCCAAGAGTACAGCGCTTTTTTATTGATGAAGACTGTGTATTGTTGCTATGTTCCGATGGTTTAAGTGACTTTGAGCGCATTGAGCAGGTGTATCGTGACTACCTATTACCCATACTTACCGAAGGTAAACCCCTTGAGCGTAGTTGCCAAGACCTAATCAACAAAGCCAACGAACTAAATGGTCATGACAATATTACGCTAGCCCTGATGCGATGCCGTCTAACAGCACCTGATATTGCCGAAGACCAAGCCAGCGAAGGCAACTTAATTGGTACAGATCAACTAAAAGAACAGGAAGCCGACACAGAAGACATCCATCCCCACGATCAGCAGCAGGACGATGCAGGTGCTTTGACTGTCTCTGACTCAAGTTCTGACACAGATGCGGAAACTCAGGAATCATTCACCACTGACCCAGATTCCGCCAAAACAGAATTTGCCGTTCCCAAGCAAACAAACACTGCCTTTATTGTCATTTTAATTTTGATTGCGCTGATCTTAGGAAGTGGATTTGCCGCTATGCAATTCCCTCAAGTCAGAGATTGGGTACAGAAGAATCTGCCCGTAAAGATTAATTGATCTGAGAGGATAAGCGGTGCTTTGCAATCAAACCAGAACCAGTAAAAAACTTAAAAGGGTTGCTTCGCAACCCTTTTAAGTTTTTTACCGTGGTTCGTTTGATCGGAAATTGCTGCAAGTTAAAAAATGGCGTTGCCATGTTTTAACTTGGTATAAATGAGTGGCGGCGCGCCGCCACTCATTTATTGATTTTTTAGTTGCGACTGCATCAAGAGAGTTGCTTCTTGAGCAGGCACAGGACGACTGAATAGGTATCCTTGAACAGCATCACAACCATGCGATCGCAAAAACTCTAGTTGCTCCTTACGCTCAACACCCTCAGCGATCGCCTTGAGATTGAGGTTATGAGACATCGCAATAATTGCCGATGTAATTGCTGAGTCTTCCTTATTTTGCGGAGTTTCACGGATGAAGCTAGCATCAATCTTGACTTTACTAACTGGCAGAAGTCGCAAATAACTAAGGGAAGAGTAGCCAGTTCCAAAATCATCAATGGATACACTTATTCCAGAAGCTTGCAATTGCTTTAGCATCTTGATCGTTGTTGTTTGATCCTGCATTACTAAGCTTTCCGTAATTTCTATTTCTAAATATTGTGGTTCTAGCTCGATATCACTTAAAATTTGCATAATGCGATCGCAAAGATCGGGAACTTGAAACTGCTTTGCCGAGAAGTTTACAGCCATCCTAATTGCTGGAAATCCATCTAGTTGCCATTCGCGATTTTGTCGGCAAGCAGTTTGTAAAATCCATTCTCCTAAACGCACGATTAGACCATGTTCTTCTGCCGCAGGAATAAACTGATTGGGAGGAACCCATCCCAACTCTGGATGTAACCAACGCGCCAAAGCTTCCATGCATTCAATTTGACCTGTTGCCAGATTGATCTGTGGTTGGTAAAACACTTGAAATTCAGAACGCTCCAGAGCCTGACGAATGCCATTTTCAATCGCCACATACTCCTGCACTTCTGCGCCGATCGCATGATTGTATAACTGATAATGATTGCGTCCCCGATCCTTTGCTCTGAACATAGCCGTATCAGCGTGTTTCATTAATGTCACTTCATCAAGCCCATCGCTAGGATATAGACTAATACCGATGCTTGTACCAATGTGTAGGGGCAACTCCTCCACAAAAAAAGGACTTTCAAAGGATTGTAAAATCAACTGAGCAAACTGCTGAATCGACTGTACGCTCTGGACATCGGGAACAAAGATCATAAATTCATCTCCACCCATCCGCGCTAAGAAAGTATCTTCAATCATGCAGTCGGTTAGTCTATTGGCAACTTCGATCAAAAGGCGATCGCCTGCTGCGTGTCCCATCGTGTCATTGACTAACTTAAAGCGATCTAGGTCTAGGAATAATACGGCTAGTAGAGGTGGTGCAAGGTTAATGTCAAGAGTTTGATCTTGAATGCGATAGTCTTGCTGCAACTTTTCTGAAGCCTTACCTAAGGCTGTAGATAGGCGATCGCGAAAAAGAACTCGATTAGGCAACTTAGTGAGCGAATCATGAAAAGCTAGATATTCTATTTCTGCTTTGGCGCGTTTACTTTCCGTAATATCTTCAACAGTTCCTTCAATGTAAAGAATATTTCCCGCAGCATCATGAACTGGATGGACATTTTCTGTAGTCCAAATTATAGAGCCATCTTTCCGATATACCTGTGATTCAAAATCTTTAACATCTTCTTGAGCTAATAGCAGATTGACTAATTTACAACGACATTCAGGATCAACATAAAGCTGATTTTGGATATCAGTGACATTATTAATCAAATTATTCGGTGAGTCATATCCATAAATTTTGGCAAGCATCGGATTGGCAATCAAAAATTTCCCTTCAATGGAAGTTTGAAAAATACCTTCGATTGCATTTTCAAAAATGCTACGATACTTGGCTTCAGCCAGTTTGAGGGATTCCTCAGCACGTATTTTTTCCGTAACATCATTAATTAAAATCAGTTCACAGCGACGACTATTATAAGTAAGGGTATGGGCGGAAACTTCAACGACGATATGACTGCCATCTTTTTTGGTATGTCTCCACATTTCAGGATGGGTCAATCCCGAAGAAATCTTAGAGATTGCCTCTATCAGCTTCGGGACATCTTCGGGAGGGCGAATATCTGCCAATGTCATCGATAAAAACTCTTCTTCACTATAACCATAGTGATTAGTTGCCGCTTGGTTTACAGCCAAAAAACTCAAGGTTTCTAAATCATAAATCCACATCGGATTAGGATTATTTTCAAAAAGATAGCGAGTTCGACTATCAACATCTTTTTGGTTTTGAGCTGTTTGCTCCCAATCGGTGATATCTTCAAATCGATTGACAAAATGTGGCATCACATTGGAGTAAGCTGCATCTCCAATGTTTAGATCAGTACTTTGTAATACCTGTACGATCTGACCGTCTTCACGGATATATCTAACATTGAGATAGCAATGATCTAGCTCACCTGAGAGAAGTCGTTCTTTAAGAAAATAGTAGGCTGACAGGTCATCAGGATGGCAGATTTGTTCGTATTTGAGTTGACAAACTTGCGAGTCATCATATCCCAACAGATCACAGAAGGACATACTGACATTGCGGATTTGGTCATCTAGAGCAGTTTCAAAAACGCCAACCGTGCTGTTTTCTATACATTTAGCAATTCGCATTAAGTTTTTGAGACGCTCTTGTTTGAGGATCTCTTGGTATATCGGATTCAGATTTTTGTATCTTTCAGCCAATTTTTTGTACCTTGTCGGTCTAGTAGTACCGATTCTGCCAAAATTTTTGTAAATTCGTAAGTAACTGGTCATAATTAAATCCACATCTAAAACCTGAGTCGCACGTTGCGCGTGTGCCTCAGGTTTTAGGATTTTATATTTAATTGTGCCTATAGCTACTTAATAAGGGTTTCCGAGTCGCGAAATGATAAGTAGATAGACGTAATTAAACCCAAAACCCAAAAAGCTGTAGCGGACGCTGCGCGTCCGCTACAGCTTTTTGGGTTTTAAGGTTTCTTTTGCCCATCTACTTATTGCCACTTTATAACTTCGTACAAAATATATTAATGCATATATTAGTGCAGAGAACCACTATGACGCTGATACACAAACTCAAGGGATAAATCAATGATTTGTTCTTTGCATAGCGGCACTGCTAATTGCTGAATTTTAACGCGATCGCTATAAGCTTGTATTTTTTTAGCGATCGCCTCAGTAATTCCACCTTCGGTCAAAAAGTATGGTAGCAACTCGATTTTAGCGCTACCTTGGCATAACAAAGACTCGATCTGAGTTTCGACTTTTGGCTCAACTCCCCAGTAGGCAGCGATCGCATCACATTGTTGGGCTAGATTTTCTACCACTTGATTCGCCCCATCGCGGCGACTACCGTGGGCGATTAAGATGCGATTTGGGGAACTGCAACTTTGGGGAACCTGACTTTGTGAATCTGATGATTGATTTGTAAAGCTTTGCATTAATAACTGAGGAATCTGCGGACTAGTACCAAGATGTTTGGTAATCCAAAACATCAATCTCTCAGTATCTGCATACTTGCCTTGATATTTATCCTTAAAATTACTAGCCGCAATCGCGACCTGTTCAGGAATGTCTTCCTTAACATGGACTCCTTCTAGCAAGAACAATGGCAAAATTACAATTTCTGTCACCCCTGAATTGATTACCTCCAAGGCAAATATTTCTAGTTGCTGTGACAGGCTCAAATCTTGTCCTTCCAAACAACCGCCACCAATGCGAGAGAATTGAGATCCAATTTGGGATCGGGCTGTAGCTAATATATCTTGTAAAACCAACCATGAACGGCGATCGCTACTGCCATGGGTCACATAAAAAAGCGCTATGGCATCCATCGTGTTTACTGGGTAGAAGTATAATTGTCATGTCTGCTTTGTTATGTCTGCTGTATGGATCAAGACAGATTAATCAAACGCAGATACTCCCTTCCCAGTATAAGAATAGGTATTAAAACCCAAGAATTAGCGGTGCGGCGCGAAGCGCCGCACCGCTAATCTTTTACTGGGAAGGGAGTAGCATATTTAAAACTAAATTATAGCGAGTAACGCATATCGAAACTATTTACGGAAAAACCCAAGGATTAAAGGCACATCAGTTAAAGCAATTGAATCGGCTATATCGATCGCGATTGCCCCAAGATAGCCTGACTACCCCAGAGCTAGCCCAGCGCCTCGCCACAGTCAGTGCTGAGCTAGATGAGTCCATCTGCATTTATATCAATCGGCGCGGACAGGTGATCCGCGTGGCGATCGGCACACCCAATCAAACCAAAATCCCGCCCCTAGAATTGCCGCGCTATGGCAGCGATCGCCTCAGTGGGATTCGTTGTATCTGTGCTAGCCCCGACGCATTACCGCCCAACCCAACCGATCTGACGGCGATGTTGATGCAGCGTCTAGATGCCCTAATAATTTTGCCAGTCAATGCCAAAGGATATACGGAACTGGGATACTTAGCGCATTTACTACCTGCCTCTGACAGTGAGTTGCCAGAGCAGCAAAATGCATGGCGCGTATCTAGTCCAATGGCGATCGAGGCGATCGCCAAGCAAGATTTTTTGGAATTAGTAGAAGGGCTAGAAGAAGAATTTAGCCGTAACTTTGCTGGTCGCGCCACAGACGATAATCGCGATCGGGTGGTGCTAGTGGGTTTAATGCATCAAAAAGAAAAGTCGGACTCAATGCCCTTTGCGATGATCGAGCTTGGTAACTTAGTCGAGAGTGCTGGCGGAATCGTACTAGATGCCCTCTGGCAAAAACGCGAACGTCCTCACCCTCAGACTGTGCTTGGTGAAGGTAAGATACTGGAACTCGCGATCGCGGCTCAGACCAAAGGCGCAAATTTAGTGGTATTTGATCGCGAACTCACTGCTTCTCAATCACGGAATATCGAGCGCATGATTGGCTTGCGAGTCAGCGATCGCACTGAGGTAATTCTGGATATTTTTGCTCAACGCGCTCAGACCTCAGAAGGGAAGTTGCAAGTCGAGCTAGCCCAACTAGAATATCGTTTGCCAAGACTGGCAGGGCATGGACAAGCATTGTCTCGCCTTGGTGGCGGTATAGGGACACGCGGCCCTGGAGAAACCAAACTAGAAACCGATCGCCGTGTCATTCAAAAGCGGATTACATTTCTTCAACAACAGGTTAATCAACTGCAAGCCCAGCGATCGCGAGTTCGTCAGAAGCGGATCGATCAAGAAGTTCCCACCGTGGCGATCGTTGGTTACACCAATGCAGGCAAGTCAACGCTGCTCAATGCCATGACCAAATCTGATGTCTACGCGGCTGACAAGCTATTTGCGACTCTCGATCCGACGACTCGCCGACTCAGCTTGACGGGTGCAGATGACAAAATGCACACGGTACTACTCACCGATACTGTAGGATTTATCCATGAACTGCCCAAGTCTCTCGTTGATGCGTTTCGAGCTACCTTGGAAGAAGTATCAGAAGCAGATGTATTAATCCATCTTGTCGATGCATCCCATTCTGCTTGGGAGGATCAGTTAAAGTCAGTAAATAAAATCCTCAAAGATATGCCGATTACGGTTGGGGCTACTTTGTTAGTCTTCAATAAAATTGATGCCGTCGAAGATCCCAAAGCAATCTTGGAGAAATATCCAGAAGCGATCGCTATCTCGGCATTAAAGCGACAAGGCTTTGAGCAAATGAGTAAGTCATTACTAAAGCTGATTGAATATGCGATCGGGCTTTAAGAAACTTCTACTCAAACGAACCACAAGAAAATTTTTAAAAGCGTTGCAAAGCAACGCTTTTAAAAATTTTCTTGGTCAGGGTATAAGCGCAAAGCGCTATAAGTCCTAGTACACTTGAAAGTAAGTAGCAAACCTTAAAGCCCAAAAAAGCTGTGGCGCACGCTGCGCCACAGCTTTTTGGGCTTATTTCGCCAATTACATAAGAGGAGACAAAAAGATTGCTGCAAGCTTTTACGGCAAGTTTATTTCTGATTACTATTTCAGAATTAGGTGATAAGACCTTCTTTATTGCTGTCATTTTATCGATGAAGCATAATCATCGCACTGTCTTCTCTTCTGTACTAGCAGCATTGGCAGTGATGACAATACTATCAGTTCTTTTAGGAAAAGCAGTATCCCTATTACCGAAAACCTACACTTATTACGGCGCGATCGCCCTATTTTTAATTTTTGGAGTCAAGCTGATCATTGATGCTATTCGCATGGCTCCAGCCGCTATAGAAGAAGTAATTAAGGAAGCCGAAGAAACTGTAGAAGAACAGGATCATCCAGTGGCGGTTCCATTTATTAGCAATATCGTCAGACGCTATCCAGAATTGGGAATTTGGATACAAGCTTTTGTGATGACCTTCTTAGCAGAATGGGGCGATCGCACCCAAATTAGCACGATCACCCTAGCCGCCGCTCAAGATCCTATATTCGTAACTTTGGGCGCAATTCTAGGGCATGGCATCTGCACAGCGATCGCGGTTGTCGGCGGTAAGCTAGTCGCAGGTCGCATATCTGAGCGCGTAATTACAGGCCTTGGCGGCGTTCTATTTATAGTTTTTGGTCTAACTTCTTACCTACAAGGCATATGACTTGTTGATCATAAGTAGGCAAGCATAATTAAACCCAAAGTCCAAAAAGCTGTAGCGCACGCACAGCGTGCGCTACAGCTTTTTGGGCTTTAAGGTTTCTTTTGCCCACATACTTAAATTCAGCTCTGCAAGGGGTCTATTCAAGAGAAATCATGTAATATCAGAAATATAGCGCGATCGCTACTAAATGTCCTAAGAACAGTAAAAAATGCAATATCAAAGTAAATTTTCACAATCTGTAATGGATCGTGAAGAAGAACCAGAAAAAAAGCTCAAATTTGCAAAAAATAGTAAATTTCAAGCGGAATTAAGACGGCGGGTTGATGAACTTTTTCAGAGCAATGTAGATCTTAAACAGCGTGATTGCCCAGAAATGTATGCTAAGACAGCAATTTTATTGTCTAGCTTTTTTGGAACATACGCTCTATTAGTTTTCTTTGCTCAAACATGGTGGCAGGTAGTTCCATTGTGTATTATGCTCGGTGCGATCACGGCTGGCATTGGCTTCAGTGTGCAGCATGACGGCGCTCATCGCGCATACTCTGATTCGCAATGGGTGAATAAGCTCATGGCGATGAGTATCGATTTGATTGGCTGTAGTTCTTATCTCTGGAATTTAAGACACAATATATTTCACCATACATTTGTGAATGTGGCTGACTATGATATGGATTTAGAAGTAGGATCTTTAGCAAGGCTTTCTCCTTCCCATCCACTCCTTCCCATCCATCGTTGGCAACATTACTATATGTGGCCCATGTATGGTTTTATGACGCTGAAGTGGCAGGTTTATGATGATTTTCATTGCTTAGTCACAGGTAAAATTGGCGTTCGCACCTATTCACGCCCAAAAGGTAGCAATCTCGCCATATTTTTAGGTGGGAAAGTAGTCTTTTTTACACTCGCTTTCATAATCCCTTTATTCTTCCATTCAATCTGGCAAGTCTTAGCCAGCTATGGATTAGCGTCTTTAGTCTTAGGAGTGGTACTTGGGATTGTATTCCAATTAGCGCATTCAGTTGAAGAAGCCGATTTCCCGATCGCGGAAAATTATATGCTTGAGAATGATTGGGCAATCCATCAAATCGAGACAACGGCGAACTTTTCTCGAAATAATCCTTATATAACATGGCTAATCGGTGGTTTGAACTTCCAAATCGAGCATCATTTATTCCCCAATATTTGTCATATAAATTACCCTGCAATTTCCAAAATAGTTGAGCAAACTTGTCAGGAGTATGGCGTGAGATATAACCAGCACAGTTCTCTCTGGGCAGGATTTCAATCGCATTTCCGTTGGCTGCGCCGCATGGGTACTGCCTAAAAAAGAAGGAGCGCTTAGCGCTCCTTCTTTTTTAGATTTCTTTCGCCGAGTTACAGCGCTTTGCACTGATCTATAGCTGTCGCCACTTGTGTTAAGACAAGCCAAAACCCAAGGAAACTAAGTTGCGGCGCTTCGCGCCGCAACTTAGTTTCTGGGTTTTATAGCCTTAATAGGCTGTACTTAGCTGGGCGCAGTCAGAGCCTTTCATATTTTATTTAGGGTTATTATGTATTGGTAACCCACATTGCGAAAAACCTATGACAAGCTTTGACTATGATCTATTTGTGATTGGAGCAGGTAGCGGTGGACTCGCCGCATCAAAGCGAGCAGCAACATTGGGGGCAAAAGTCGCGATCGCTGAAGGCGACTTGGTGGGTGGTACTTGTGTGATTCGGGGTTGCGTACCCAAAAAGTTAATGGTCTATGCCTCTCACTTTTCGCACTTCCCACAGGAATCTTCAGGCTATGGCTGGACAATTCCCGCAGGAACTTTTGACTGGGCAAAGCTACGTGAGTCAATTCAAACAGAAGTAATGCGACTCAATAAATTACACGTCAGCTTCCTAGAAAAAACGAATGTGGAGCTAATTTCAGGATTTGCCAAATTTGTAGACGCGCATACGGTGGCAGTTGGCGATCGCCAATTTACTGCCGAACGCATACTGATCGCCGTAGGTGGTGAAGCCACCAAGCCAGATCTATTAGGCATGGAGTATGCAATTACTTCCAAAGAAATGTTTTTGCTACCCCAATTTCCCCAGCGCTTTGCTGTCATCGGTGGTGGTTATATCGGCACAGAATTTGCAGGAATTATGCATGGGCTAGGGGCAAAGGTAACTCAAATTATTCGCGATCGCAATATTTTGCGAGGATTTGACGAGGATGTCCGCACCCATGTCCAAGAAGAGATGGCAAATCACGGCATCAATTTTCATACTTGCATTGATAGTAACTCGTTCACAATTACCAAAAATAGCGATAACAGCTTAACGATTAATTTCAAAGATGGCAGTGGCAGCCCTCAAAGTCTCGATGTGGATGCAGTCTTAGCGGCAACAGGTCGTCAACCCAATCTTGCGCCGCTCAAATTGGAGCAAGCAGGTATCGAAGTTGTCAATAATGCGATCGCCGTCAAAGAAGATAGCTGCACCAATCAACCTCATATCTATGCGGTCGGCGATTGTACTAATCGCGTCAACTTAACACCCGTTGCGATCGCTGAGGGTCGAGCCTTTGCCGATACCGTTTATGGGCATACACCGAGATTTATTAGCCATACCAATATTCCTTCGGCAGTGTTTTCTCAACCTGAAGCCGCCACAGTGGGCTTATCTGAAGAACAGGCAAAAGAGTTATATAGCGATCGGGTAAAAGTCTATAAAACTAAGTTTCGCCCTATGTTTTACAGCCTCGCAGGAGGCGAAGCAAAAACAATGATGAAATTAATCGTCATTGATGAAGAAGAGAAGGTTTTGGGCTTACATATGGTGGGTAAAGATGCCGCAGAAATCATTCAAGGGATGTCGCTAGTGGTGACGATGGGTGGCTGTAAAAAAGATCTCGACAATACAATGGCAATGCACCCCACCGCAGCCGAAGAATTTGTTACCATGCGTTAGTCTGTGCTCTTCTTTGCTAGCCCTAATCTTTACAGCGCTTTGCGCTCAAACCTCAAATATGATTCGGCGGGCTTCGCCCGCCGAATCATACTTGGACTTTAGTGGCGCTACGCACCTGTAACTTTAATGCGATATTCTTCCGCAGACATGGCTTCAGTAATTTCTTGCGGATCTTCAATACTGACCTTGAGTAGCCAAGACTTACCATAAGGATCATTAGCAATAATTTCTGGCTCATCAACTAATGCTTTATTTGATTCAATCACCGTGCCAGTCACAGGTGAATAAATATCTTCAACGGCTTTTACTGACTCAATTGTGCCGAAAGTTTGCCCCTTCTCCACAGCCGTACCAACTTCGGGAAGATCAAGAAAAACAATATCACCCAGTTGATCGATCGCAAAAGCAGTGATGCCCACTGTGGCGATATTCTCTTCTAACCGAATATATTCGTGGGAATTGGTGTATTTGAGGTCATCAGGATATTCAAACATCTAAACTAATTTTCCTTTTGTAATGCAATGCGATCGCTATGTCTCAAGACTTTACACCAAAAAAGTAGTTGGTTTTTCTGCCAAACATAGAATAGCGAAGCGGCGAAGCTATATAAACTTACGCCGCCTTGTTAAGCAGGTAGGCATAAATAAAACCAAAACCTAAAAAGCTGTAGCGCACGCTGTGCGTGCGCTACAGCTTTTTGGGCTTATTCATCAACTAATGCCTCTCGCTTAGAAAATCCCCAGAGAAAAACCAAGCCAATGCAAGCAAGCATTAGCCATTCTGGTGGCACAAGACTATCAGAAAATACTTTAATAAACAGCCGCAGACCCACAAGAAAAACAATCACATATCCCGCCGCCTCAAGGTGCGTGAACTCTTCCAACCATTTAATAAATAGCCCCGCTAAAAATCGCAATGTGATGATCCCTACGACACCACCGATTAAAACTAGCCAAGTTTCTTGAGCAACAGCCACTGCCGCCGTCACACTATCTAATGAAAAAGCTAAATCAGTTAGTGATACTAGAGCCACTACCTGCCATAGCTTATCTGCCATCCTGACTGGATGCTGAGCGTCATGACCATCTTGAGATTTTTCCAAGAAAAACTTGCCCGAAAGCCAAAGTAAATAAACTGCCCCCGCTAATTCAAATTGCCAGTACTTAATCACCCATGTCGCCGTAAAAATCAAAATCACCCGCAGTACAAATGCACCGATCAGACCGTACCTGAGCGCCCATTCTTCTTGCTTAGGGTCTGGCAGACTTCGCACGATCGCCGCTAAAGCGATCGCATTGTCCGCCGATAAAATCGCTTCTAGCAGAATTAATACTCCCAAAATGGGAATAACTTCAGGGCGAAAAGACCAAGCATTCGTATCTAGAAACTGCTCGAACATTCAATACAATCCATAACAAAGCGTTAACAAATACCCTAAGTATACAAAATGATCGCCTAACTCACCAAACCCTAAAGGAATGGATACCAGCACTGTCGCTTTTGGTGAATCAATTAAGAATTGCTGCATTTTGCGGTGTTATCGAGCTAGTCGATGTGATAACAATTAATAAGGGATTTGCTAACTTTTAGGTATTTCAACTATGCAGTCAAATATGCAGTCAAACGCCTTTACTCGTTCCATAACCGCGATCGCAAGCACTGCCGTTGCTAGCATACTCGCCATGAGTTTCACCAATAGCGCCCAAGCTCAAAATGCGGCTCACCTTAAAGCCTTGTTAGAAAATCGAACTTGCCAACGCTGCGAATTAGCAGGCATTGATGCAAAAGGGGCAAATTTGCGAGAATCATTTCTGGATGTCGCAGATTTGCGGAAGAGTTCTTTGTCTGGTGTGATTTTGGCATTTAGCACCATGTACTATGCTGATTTTCGCGGCTCTGACCTCAGCAATGCTGACCTTCGCAATACTTACTTGATCAATGGCGATCTCATCCAAGCGAACTTGTCAGGGGTAAATGCGAGAAATAGTCGTTGGAAATATGCAGATTTGACCAATGCCAATCTCCAAAATGCCAATCTCATTGATATTGAACTTGTTTATGCCAAGCTCAACGGCGCAGATCTCAGGAATGCATCACTGCGAAACGCTAGTCTCTATGGTGCAGATTTGACAGGTGCAAATCTCAAGGGTGCAGACCTGTATCGCGCTGATCTTAGCAATGCTAATGTCACTAACGTAGACCTAACTCAAGCAAATTTATGCCGTGCAATTATGCCCGATGGCAAGATGTCGATGCAGGGCTGTACGCAGTTTTAATTGGGATAACAGGCTCTAATTAAAAACCAGAAGACGAGGTGCGGCGCACCGCGCCGCACCTCGTCTTCTGGTTTTTAGGAAAGCACAAAGCGCTGTAACATTTTGTGACTTGTTATCAAGAGAGCTTTATGGCGATCGCCACATCATCTAATCAAATACGTTGGTTACAGGTATGGAGCCTCGCCTCAGTGCAGGGATCGATCTCCCTAGCTTGGATTGCCTATGGTATTTACTTACCAAAATTTATTGCTGAGGTCTTTGCCTATCCTCCAGCACAAGCTCAACAATTTGCCGCAATCTTATTAGTAATTGAAGGGGCGATCGCAGTGATTGTGGAGCCATTATTTGGCAGTCTCTCCGATCGCTGGCAACGTTGGTATAGCTCTCGAATGCCGATGATTGTGGCGGGGGTAATTGCCGCTACAGCTATATTTATTGGCTTGCCCAGTCTTGTGATTTTTGGTGGGGCAAATGACTTTACAAGGTTGCTCTTGCCGAGCTTGGCGGTACTATGGGCGATCGCCATGTCCACATTTCGTAGCCCCGTAATTTGTCTGCTAGGCAGTTTTGCAGGAGCCACCCAATTACCCTTAGCAAGTAGTGTCTTGACCCTAGTGGGCGGATTTGTGGCATCAATCCGACCGCTTGCGACTAACTTTATTTTGAGTTTAGGCGCACCCGCTACCTTTGCGATCGCCTCGATTACTTTACTAGCAAGCGTAGCCAGCTTACGAAGCGCGATGGCGTATATTCCTAAGCAGCTTAGCCCTAATTCTGATCAACAGCGCTCAGCCACGATTTCTAGTTTTTGGCTTAATTTGGCGATCGTCATGTTTGTCGGAGCCGCGATCGGCTTAGGGATACGGTTGCTCTTGGGTGACGTACTCCCTCGCATGATTAGAGCCGATTTAGTTAGCTTTACAGGACTTCCCTTTGAAATATTGCTAGGAACTGCCCTGATCGTTCAAGCCCTGCTGGCGCTGATTACAGGTAGAATCTCCAAACTAATCGACAATAAACGTCTAATGATCTTTAGTCTCGGCGGAATTGTCTTTGGTTTGGGATTATTTTCATT
>Ga0136636_10001038_pt1 | contig 15711 bp, 7 predicted proteins | sample AntDrymUQ8522106_2_FD_104653 | JGI IMG/M metagenome (GOLD analysis project Ga0136636, IMG submission 104653) | Polar desert sand microbial communities from Dry Valleys, Antarctica - metaG UQ852 (21.06) | ecosystem: Environmental > Terrestrial > Soil > Desert | place: Antarctica: Dry Valley... | reverse complement strand
GAGCCGAACCCGAACGATGATTTCAAGACGGAACCGTAGACGGACGCGTCGTTTAGGCGACGCGTATCAGGACTTCCAGTCCGTAATCCAAACCCACCAGCTTCAGCTGGTGGTTGTTTAGTCACCAATGCCCACACGACTCAGCGCCAAACGCACTTACTGGCTGATCATTTTTTCCCTGCTGGCAGTGTGTTTGTCTGAAGCAGTCCATCGGGCGGGTGCACTTGATGCACTTGACGAGCGCCTGCAAAACTACTGGTTTCAGTGGCAGGGCCAGCGTGCACAGGCCCAGCATGTTGTCATTGTTGTGATTGACGAGGCGACCCTCGCCGCGTATCCCGATGTACCCCTGGTGTTTTGGACGGATCACCTCGCCACCGCCATTGCCAGACTGCGCAATGCTGGCGCCCGAATGATCGGGCTTGACATCTTGCTGAGCATCAGCCCGGAGCGTTGGTTCGGACGGTTGGGGGGAGAGCTGCAGGGCATTGCCCGCGATTACGACCAGCCTTTTCGTGAAGAAATCAATTCGGGTAAAGTTGTCATGGTCTCGTCCCGGATTGGCAAAGGCGCTTCAACCAGCGACTACTTGATGCCCAGCCCTGACTACCTGCTGGCCTTGCCCGATTTTGATGTGCCCCGCCACATCGGACTGGCTGACGTGGTGGATGACGGCTTTGGGGTCGTTCGCAGCTACCAGGTGACGCCAAACGGCGCACGTCGTCAAGCATCTGTTGTCGAAGGGATGCCAGCGCTGGGGTTTCCTTCCTTGCTAGCTATCCGGTCCGAAGGGTTGGATCCGCTCGCGTCAGCGTGGCAACTGGCTGGTATGAAGGTCGAACCTGGACCGGCCCTTTTGTCTATCCCATATATCGGACCACCTGGCTCGGTGCCACAGATATCGCTCAATGATGTACTGCAAAGTGATGAGCGCAGCGATGGTATATGGAGCCGACTGCGCAATAAGGTTGTACTGATCGGCGTCGGACCCGGCCTGGGCGATGACCACTTCACACCCTACGCGAACCGCTTTTTTTCCGGGCCAAGTGGGTTGATGAGCGGCGTGGAAATCCAAGCCAATGTGGTTGAGTCCCTACTTTCTGGCTATCGGCTTGAAGGCCTGAGCCCGTCCATCCGCTTGGCGGCACTGTCGGCCTTTTCTGTGCTTGCCGCAATGGCTTTTCGTGTTATGCCGGCCTGGCTGGGTGCTGCGCTTTGGTTGCTGGCGAGTTTGCTGATGGTGGGATTGGGCTACGTGGCGTTTCAATTTGGTACGCTCTTGCCCATTACCAGCTTTGTGCTGGCGGTGGCCGTGGTGTTGTCGAGCGTGACCGTCTGGCGCTTGTCCAAGGAGGAGCGCGAGCGTTCACGCTTGAGACAGATATTTGGCCGCTATGTGTCCAATCAGGTCGTCACGCAGTTGTTGCAGTCTGATGAGCTCCTGGAACTGGGCGGCAAGTCGCAAGTGCTCACTGTATTGTTTTCGGACATTCGTAACTTCACTACGATCAGCGAACAATTAAGCGCCAAAGAAGTGGTTGAAATGCTCAATGCTTATTTTGAGCGGGTCTGTGCGGTTGTGCTGGCGCAGGGCGGTAGTATTGACAAGTTCATTGGCGATGCCATCATGGTGGAGTTTGGCTCTCCATTGCCAATGCATGACCATGCATTGCGCGCTGCCAGAGCCGCCATTTCGGTGCAAGCCGTTGCTGAAGAGTTTGGCGTTTGGATGGACATGCGCTTTTCTGGGCGTCAATTGCCGCGTTTTGCGGTTGGCGTTGGCCTGCACAGTGGTGAGGCGGTGATTGGAAATATGGGCTCGTCGATTCGGATGGAATTTACGGCAGTTGGCGATACCGTCAACCTGGCCTCGCGGCTAGAAGGATTGACCAAGGAACTGGGGTGTGGGATTTTGGTGAGCGAGGCCACAGTCAAAGCGGCCGGTGGCGATCTCGTTTGTGGCAAGACCGAGGTTGTACAGGTGAAGGGCCGCCTGCAGCAGGTACGGGTGTTTGAGTTGCTCAGCGTTAAAACAGAGGTGAAAAAATGAATGCTAAAAGCTTATGGCTTTGCGCCGCGCTGGTTTGTTCGTCCTTTAATCTGTGGTGTGCCGAGAACGCGTTGGTGACCTCGCTCAATGGCACCGCTGTTTTTTCGGCTGGAACAGCCACCGGCACGACGCTGAGGCCATTTGTCAAATTACGTGAAGGTGATAGATTGATGTTGAAAGAAGACACCCGAATGCAAATTGTTTTTTTTGGATCGGGTCGCCACGAAACCTGGCAGGGTGCTGGTTTACTTGGCATTGGCAGCGCTGAGAGCACGCCCGTCAGTGGAAGTCTAAAGGTGGAAGTAAAAACCCTGCCAGCCATTTTGGTCAGGCAGTTGTCGAAAACACCTGCTGTTGAAGATGTAAGTCGGACTGCGATGGTTCGACTGCGTTCACTTCCCACAGGCGGGGCCATTGATGCCATTGAGAAAGCATATGCCGACTTTCGTCATCAAGCCAGTCCCGGTGACCGCAGCCCCGAGCTCTATTTGTTGGCCAGCTACTTTGAACTGCGCGAATTCGGAAAAGTCACCGACAAGCTTGATGCACTGGAAGCACAGAATCCGGATGACGCAGAAATCGCCAAACTCAAAGTGCTTTATACGGCGGCAATCGCTCGTGCCAATGCGGCCACCAAGCCACCTGCCAAAGAGTAGTTTTATCTGTAATAACGCGCGCAAGACCCGACGAAAGGCGAAGGTATGAGTAGCTTAGCGGCCCGACTGGTTGGATTTTTAGTCCTGACATGCTTGATGAGTCTGCCGGCGTGTGCGTCGACAGCGGTGACCGACTGGCATACCACCATTGCCCGTGCCATCGCCTACCGCGATGAAGGCAATATCCAACTTGCCACCGAACTGCTGAACTTTGTTCGTCAAGACGCGCAGGATCCCTTGGTTCAGGCGACTGCGTCCGGCGAGTTGGGTATCACTTTGCTCCAGGTGCACCGCTATGACGCGGCAGAAGCGCTGCTTAGACAGGCTTATGAAGCCTTCCCTGATGGCCTCACTCATGCCCATTACGCACTCCAACTGGGAACGCTGGCGGCCGCCAAAAAGCAACTTGACGAAGCGCGCCGTTATTACGCGCAAGCACTCGCGTCGGCGGAACATGACGTGGACACCCGGCTTAGCGTAGAACTTAACCTTGTCCGCCTGGCAAAGCCCGAGTCGCGATTGGCAATGCTGCACACGCTGTCGCAGCAAGTTACCGGGTCCACTGGGTCAGGCAGTTCGGGGCGTTATCACCTCAATCTGGGCTTCCAGGCTCTGCAACTCGGCAAGCCAGCGCTGGAACTCGCCCATCGCCACCTTGAAGCCGCCCGCAAGCAGGCAGAAGCAGACAACAACCGTCTGTTATTGGTTGATGCACTTGATGCGTTGTCCCATCTCTACGAAGGACAGGCCCGTCTGGCAGAGTCGTTGCAACTGACGCAACAGGCAATAGACCTTTTCCAACTGCATGAGTCAAGCCTTTTTGCAGATCGATTGATCCAGCTTGAATGGCGTCAGGGGCGACTGCAACTGGCACAGGGCCGACAGGCAGACGCGCTGGCGGCCTATCAGCGCGTTGTCGAGCGCATTGAAGCCGTGCGGCAAGACCTACCCATTGAGACTGAAGAAGGGTTGTCTTACTTCAGGCAAACGCTGGAGCCCGCTATTCTTGGTTTTGTTGACCTTCTGTTACAGCGTGCCGACAAGTTGCCTGACGCGCAGCGTGCCGCTGCCCTGCGCCGTGCCATTGAAGCCGTCGAACTGATCAGGCAAACAGAGTTACAGGATTTCTTAGGCGATCGCTGCGCCGTCGAGACGGTACAGGGTGGCCGCATGTTCCAACTTCCTTCAAGTACAGGCACCCTTTATCCCATCATTTTGCCGGATCGCCTGGAGCTTTTGCTCCTCACGTCCTCAGGAATAGTGAGACGGAGTTCTTCTGTGAACAGCACCACTTTGCGCAACAGCGCGCTGGCTTTGGCGAACGCGCTGCGACTTGGCGACAGTGATTATCTTCCGCCGGCACAACAACTCTACCAATGGCTTTTAGCGCCACTGGAAGCGGAGATCACCGACCAACATCTGCAGAACCTCGTGGTCGTACCCTCAAGCACACTGCGGCTCGTCCCCATGGCCGCATTACACGACGGTCAGCGCTACGTCATCGAAAAAATGGCGATTTCTATCGTCACCGGGATGAGCATGACCAACACATCGGCAGCGACGCAGCGCTCGCCGGTTTCCTTACTGGCAGGCGTCGCTTTGCCAGGCCCGGTTGTCCAGAAGATGATGCACCTCGCACCCATGCCTGAGCCCGCCAACTCAAGTGTGCGCTCCGCATCGACGTTTGGCCTTCAAACCCGTGCTTGGAGGAACAGCCCTGAAACGACTGTGAGCAAACTCACTTCGGACAACCCACAACGCGCGTTGGAGGCCCTGCGCGCCAGTCTCGCGCTGCCGGGTGTCAAGATCGAAGTTGGTGCCCTGAGCGCAATTCTTCAAGGCAAGACGTTATTGGACGCGGACTTCACGATCGATCAGTTTCAGCACGCGATGCAAACCAATGACTATCGCATCGTGCATATTGCCTCGCATGGAGTCTTTGGCGACAGTGCCGAATCGAGCTTTATCATGGCCTACGATGACGTGTTGAGCCTCAATAGTCTGGCTTCACTCCTAGGCGGTGAAAAGTTCCAGAATCACCCGATTGAAATCCTGGGCCTATCGGCCTGCCAGACAGCCGAAGGCAACGATCGAGCCCCCTTGGGCATTTCAGGAGCGGCCATCAAAGCCCGTGCCAAGAGTGTGTTGGGTACCCTGTGGCCGATTGCAGATGATGCTGCGCAAGTTTTGATGAAAACCTTCTACACCGAGGTCACTCAGCACGGTCGGTCCAAAACGCAGGCGTTACGCCAGGCGCAACTCGAACTGTTGCGCAAGCCGGAACTCTCGCATCCCTTTTATTGGGCGCCTTTTGTGTTGATTGGAAATTGGCTATGAACGAACGCAAGCGCTCACACATCATTTTTTTTGCTACCTGCCTGCCGCTTGTCACGCTGGCGCAAATCAGGACAGATGCCAGTCTTGGCAGTGTGGCTCAGACGCTCGCCGGGCCGGCATACGTCATTCCTGAAATCCTCGGTAAGCGCGCCGGAAGCAACTTGTTTCATAGCTTCCAGACATTTAACGTCAACAGCGGTGAATCAGCCGCCTTCAATGTAGCCAGCGGGGGCGTACAGAATGTGATCAGTCGTGTAACCGGAGGAAACTTGTCGCGGATCAACGGGCAAATCTCACTGACTTCAGCCAGCGGTGCGCCCAATTTCTACTTCATCAATCCGGCTGGCATCAGCTTTGGCGCTGGTGCATCCATTGATGTGCCTGGCGCTTTTCATGTCAGCACGGCGAACTACCTCATGTTTCCCGATGGTAATTTTTATACAGATACAGCGACTGCCAGCACCTTCTCAAGCGCCGAACCGGCCGCTTTTGGCTTTCTTGGTGCGAGCCGCACATCAATCGTCGTGAAGGACGCCGTGTTGTTCAACGCCAAGGGTGGCATGACGCTGGCGGCCGGCGATGTGGAGATTGACCATGCCACGCTGGCGACGAATGCGGGTGATGTCCGTCTTGTTGCCGGCGGTGCCGGGGCGCTGCTAGCGGGCCGCAGTGGCACACTTACGAGGTCGAGCGGCCGCTTGGAAGTGATCAATGAGAGTCAAGTCTGGACCGCTGCCACTGCGCAGTCCGACGGCGGAAACATCGGCATTTCTGCCGGACAGGCCGGCATTCGCAGCGGGTCCCAGGTTGGTACATTTGCATCTGCGTCCAAACAGTCGGGAAACATCTCGGCGAACATGGGCAGTCTCGAAATCGATGGACAAAGCGCGCCAGGGCGGACTGGCATCAGCAGTCAGGCAGCTTTTGAAGGACTTGGTCCGGGTGGCGATGTGTTGATTTCGGCACGCAGTGACATTCGGATATTGGGCGGCGGCTTGATCACTTCCGACTCCTTTGGTGCAGGCAATGCGGGCAGTGTGACGGTGAAAGCCCAGTCGCTGCGACTTGATGGTGCTGGACACCCAGCCGGCGCCCGAATCACTAGTCGCAGTGGCGCCGCTGGCAATGCGGGTGTCGTGGTTGTTGATGTCACCGACGCCATTGAGCTCGCGAATGCCAGCCAAATTTCCAGTGACAGCTTCAGTGCTGGCCAGGCTGGCAGCATCAAATTGCGTGCTGGCAGCGATATTCGTATCCTTTCTGACAGTCTGGTGGCATCTGACGCCTATCTCAGCGGCAATGCAGGCAGCATCGACATTGTTTCAAAAAATCTGACTGTGGACGGCATCGGTGGCCGTCGGCTCACACAGGTTTCAAGTCAGGCACTCGTGGGCAGCCGGGGCCATGCCGGAACTATCAACATCACAACTTCCGGCACCTTGAATATTGGCAACGGTGGCCGGGTTGTCACATCCTCATCCGGCTCGGGCAATGCGGGCGATATCCATATTGCGACTGGCACATTGCTGTTAGACGGTGCTGAGGGTGTCGGCACCGGCATCTTCAGTACCGCTGATTTCCTTGACGATGGAAGTGATGTGGTTTTTTTCGGCACTGGCAATGCCGGAACGGTGAATATCAACGTGGTTGGGGATGCGCAGATATTTCGCTACGCCAGAATTTCATCCAACACATGGAGCCTGGGCAACGGCGGTGATGTCATCGTCAAGGCCCGCAATCTTCTTATTGACGGCAGCGGTAACCAAACCGGCGCTGGAATTACATCTGAAGCGACGGCAAGCAGCAGCGGGCAGGGCGGCTCCGTTGTTGTTGATGTGTCGGGCCATCTGCAAATCGCTGACATTGGATACATCTCCACCGCTAGCCTCGCCCAGGGAAGTGCGGGTCCGGTTTCCGTCACAGCCGGGCAGCTGACTTTGGACGGCAAGACATCCGGGCTAGCGGACATCAGCAGCGCCACTTACTCTGGCAGTACCGGAAATGGTGGCCCGGTTTCAGTCAAGGTCACGGGTGACGCGAATATTCTGAACCGTGGCCAAATCACATCTGCCACGGCGGGTAGCGGCAATGCCGGCCACGTTGACATTCAGGTCGGTGGCCGTCTGAACGTTGGTGGTGGTGGCCGCATTCGATCCGATACCCAAGGCCCAGGCCACGGCGGCGACATCGATGTTCATTCTTCTGAAGTTGTGCTGGCTAGTGGAGCAGTGAAAGACTTTGCCTGGATCCTGAGTGACTCCAGTGGTTCAGGTGCCGCCGGGTCGGTTAACGTCCATGCGCGCAAAAGTATTGAACTGGCCCAAGGTGGTTTTATCAGTTCGGATTCATTTGACACAGGCCACGCTGGCACTGTTTCAGTCAGCGCGCCCGATATCCTGATTAGCGGCAGTGGACCGCGTGTCGGTGCAGCCATTTCCAGTGATGCCAAGGCGGAGGGCAACGCCGGCCGTGTGGAGGTGGCTGCGCAAAAGCTGACCATTTTGCAGGGTGGTCGAATTTCGTCTGAGACAGTGGGCAGCGGCAATGCGGGCCAAATCGAAATTCGGGTGGATGGAACCCTGAATACTGGTGGTGGTGGCCGCATCCAATCCAATACCCAAAGCACTGGCCATGGCGGTGACATCAAAATTCATTCTGCGCAGGTCGTACTCGCTAGTGGAGATGTCGAAGATTTTGCATGGATACTGAGTGACTCTCAAGGCTCCGGTGCCGCCGGGTCTGTCAACGTCCAGGCGAGTAAAAGCATCGAACTCGCCGAAGGTGGTTTCATCAGTTCAGATTCCTATGCCACGGGCCACGCCGGCACTGTTTCAGTGAGCGCCCCGGACATACTGATTGGCGGCAACGGATTGCGTCTCGGCGCAGCTATTTCAAGCGATGCCTACGCGGTGGGTAACGCCGGACGAGTCGAGGTGGCAGCCCAGAAGCTGACCATCGAAGGCGGGTCATCGACATTTCCCATAGGCATTGTCAGCCACAGTCTGGAGGGAAGCTTGGGCAATGCAGGCAGGGTGGTTGCCAATGCCAGCGATCTCTTGCGCGTGGTGAGCGGGGGCGTCATCACTTCAAGCACCGCAGGTGCCGGTCGCGGCGGTGCGGTTGAGGTCGTAGCAGGAACGATTGAGGTGATTGGTGCAGGCAGTCAGATTGGTGCCATGGCACTTGGTACATCTGGGGGGCAGTCCGGGAACGTCACCGCACAAGCGGGCGTGGCACTGATGCTGCGTGACGGTGGCAGCTTAAGCATTGAAAACAATGGCAACAGCGACCAGTTGTCAACTTTGTCCACCTCGCTGTTGACCGTGCAGGCGCCCAATCTGGTGCTGGAAGGGGGAGCCATCAAGGCCAACTCAACTGGCAATGTGGCGGCTGGTTCCCTCCAGATTGGTTTCGGTGAACGCCTGTCCCTTCAGCAAGGCAGCATCACAACCAGTGCCAATGACGGAGATGGCGGGGCCATCCATATTCAGGGCGGCAAGTTGATCGACATGAAAAACTCACAGATCACCACATCTGTGCTCGGGCGCAGTGGCAACGGTGGTGACATTCATCTTGATGCAAATACTTTGGTGATGAACACTGGCTTCATCCAGGCAAATACCGCTGCCAGCAATGCTGCGGGCGGCACGGTTGCCATTCATGTTCAGACGCTGCTGACCAGCGGCAATTCGCTGTTTCCGGGCGGACAGACGTCGTTTGCATTTCTGTCTGAAGTTTTTGGTTTTAATGTCATCCAGGCTGCAGCACCGACCGGGATCAGTGGCACGGTCAATATCACGGCACCTGTTCTGGATATCTCGGGATCGTTAAGCAGTCTGGGCGGCAGGATGATCGACAGCGGCAATTTGGGCCGCAACCCTTGTCAGGCCACCGAGGGCAGTTCATTGTCATTGGCTGGGCGCGGGGGTATTGCTCCCTCTGCGCGCGGCTGGCTGGGTACGCAAATGGCACCACGCATGATCAATTCAAGTGGTTCTGGCGTGGATGTTGTAATGGGCGCTCTTGATGCTACGGTGCGGACATGCGGCAAGCGTTGAATCTGTTCGCTGCTGCAGATTGTTGGCTACGGCGCAGCGTTGGCGTACTTGTCGTTGCCTGCCTCACGGTGCCAGCGCAAGCCGCCGGGCAGATGGCGCAACTGAATGTGCAGGAACCCGCGCCTGCGGATTACCTTGGCACACCAGTGTTGAATGAATTTCAGCTGCCACCGATTGCGCCACCCGCACTGCTGCGCGTGCCCGCATTGACGCCAACTGTTCGCATCAATCGCATCGTCTTTCAGGGCAATTCCGTCATATCGACCGACGAGCTCAATGGTTTGGTAGCGGCTTACCTTGGCAAAGAATTGAACGACGCAGATTTGGAGGATGTGAGGCTCCAAATTACTCGCCACTATATTGAGCGGGGTTTTGTAAATTCCGGCGCGCTGTTTGGCGAATCGCCAGTTTCCGGCCAGGATTTGACTGTCCATTTGGTAGAGGGGCGCCTCAAAGCCATCCATTTGCGAGGAATGGATGGGCTGGCGAATGATTACGTGGTGAAGCGTCTCGTTCGAGATTCCGAGGCGGCATTCAATATGGATCAATTGCGTGAGCGCTACCAATTGCTGCTCGACGACCCTCTGTTCGGACGCATGAACGCCCGCATTCTGCCGGGTGACAAATTGGGCGAGGCGGTCCTTGATGTGGACGTGGTGCGCGCTGTGCCTTACCAGTTGTCGGTATTTGCCAACAACTATCGCCCACCCTCCATTGGTGAAAATGTGCTGGGTATCAGTGGTTGGATTCGCAATCTGACAGGATATGGGGATCACCTCGAGATCAGCACCCAGCGATCGCCAGCACATGCAAACAGCACACGTACCAACTTGGGCTGGCAAATGCCCTTGAATGCTTTTGGCACACAGTTGTCCGTGCAGTTTGACCATGGCTTGTCATCCGTCATCGAAGAACCGATCAGAGATCTTGCGATTCAAAGCAGTCTCGATAGCAAGGACATCGGTTTGAGCCAGACATTGACCGAAACACTCAGTCACAAACTGTCTGTCGGACTCCACCGGACTGACCGGAAAAGTCAAACCACGCTGGCCGGTATGCCTTTCTCTTTTGTGCCTGCAGAACCGACAGGCCTTGTCAAAATATCAGCATGGAGGTTTTGGCAGGAGTACAGTTTTCGCACTGAGCGCCAGGTGCTGACCCTGCGCTCAACTTTTTCCGTAGCGCGCAACAATCTGCAACCTGTGGGCGGTCTGCCTGTTGGGGCTACAGTGCCAGACGATCAAAACTACAAAGTCTGGCTTGGACAGGCGCAGTATGTCCGCCGGGTGCTGGACAACGGTGCACAGTTGGTCTGGCGCGGAACACTGCAACAAACGTCTGATCGATTGCTGTCACTGGACAGGATGTCGGCCGGCGGCATCTACACCGTGCGGGGTTACCGGGAAAATGAACGGCTGTGGCACAAGGGCCGTATTTTCAACTTTGAATTTAACTACCCACTCATGTCTCAATCGGAACAAGGCGTTGGTTTGGCTCTGATTCCGTTCTATGACATCGGGCGCGGCCAGAATCAGGCCGAACCGGTCGAAACCATGTCTTCGGTTGGCCTGGCGACACGCTTGAATTGGCACGGCACTCGGCTTGATGTGGTGGTGGCGAAGCGCTTGCGACATCCTGACGATGTTGTTCCACGGGGGAGGGCACTGCAGGATCGTGCCCTGCATGTACAGTTAGTCCATGACTTTTGAGGAGACCGTTGATGTTCTGCACGACGTTACTGAGTAAGGCAAGCAACTCCGCCGGCATGGGTTGGCGCGATAGGCTTGTGATTTGGCTTGTGCCATGTCTGGGTACATTGATAAGTGCTTGCGCCACGGTGGCGGAACCGGGCCCCACGTCACCGCCATCGGCAGTGACCGTCGCTGCGCCTGCACCACCCTTGACACAGCCGGCTGTGGTTGTGCTGCCTTTCAATGACGCAGTGAAATTAGCTGCCACCAACTTGTTGTCGAACGCCCCTATACCGGCGGGTAAAAAACTCAAAATTGTCATTGATCCGCTGGTCGATGGCAACACCGGTGGCGAGACGGTCAGCACGGCTGCGATCGAGCAATTCTTGCAGCAACTGGTAAAAAAGGACTATCCACAAATTGAGGTCAAGCCATTTGACGGCAAGACGCTGGTAGATGCGTCGTTGATCATGGTTGGAACCTTCACGCCGATCAATCTGCAGGGTAAGGCGGACGGTGAGCGCGACGCTTACCGAATATGTTTCAAACTCGCTGACCTGAAGAGTGGCAAGATTGTGAGTGCCGGGTTCGCCCGAGCCCGCCCGGACGGTATTGACAGTACGCCGCAGGCGCTGTTCAGTGAGATGCCAGTCTGGCTGCGTGATCCTGCGGTTGAGGGATACATCAAGACCTGCCAGGGTACCAAGGTTGGCGATCCGATCCACCCAGCCTATGTCGATGCGATCGTGGCTGCAGCGACGATCAATGAAGCCAAACAGGCGTACAACGAGCAGCGCTACAAGGATGCCCTGGCGCTTTACCAGGCTGTGTTGCGCAACCCAGCTGGCAAGCAGGCGCGCGTGTATGCGGGCATGTACCTCACCAATCTCAAACTTCGGCGCACGTCAGATGCTGCAGAATCGTTCAGTCAATTGGTGACCATGGGCTTGGCGGCTGAAAAGCTGGCAATTCGATTCCAGTTCAAACCGGGATCTACCGGGTTTGATGCGACCAACAAGGCCTATCCCGGTTGGCTCAAGGAGATTGGCAGACAGTCGGCAAAATTGTCGGGATGTGTCGAAGTAGGTGGGCATACCGTGCGAAGTGGCTCGCCCGTGGTGGCTGAAACCCTGACACTCCAGCGCGCCGAGTTTGTGCGCAAGAAAATCAGTGCCTTGGTGCCTTCATTTTCGGTGAAGTCCACCGTGCAAGGTTATGGCGCATCCAAGAACGTGGTGGGGACTGGGGTAAACAACGCCTCTGATAACCTTGACGAGCGCATTGAGTTCCGCAAGACGGGCTGCTAGGGGCAGTTGATGATGCGTGCACTGCATCGGTTTATGTGGTTTGTCGCGTTGGTTGTCTATGTGACTCCTGGCATCGCGGTCAATTCTGATGCGATCGCGCTTAGGCTTGAAGTCGGCACACACCTTGCGGCGGTGCGGGCGATGGCGACCGACCGTGCCGGGCAACTGCTGGTGACGGCCAGTGAGGACAAATCGGCACGCGTCTGGGAGGCATATTCTGGCCGCTTGTTGCAAGTCTTTCGGCCGCCCTCGGCGCAAGGCAACGAAGGCAAGCTGTTCGCAGTGTCCATGCTGGCCGATGGGAGCCTGTTCGCAACCGGCGGCTGGTCCGCAAACAACGATGTTTATCTGGTGCAGCGTGGCAACGGCGATGTGCGTCATCGCATCACGGGGCTGCCAAATGTCGTCACCAGCCTGGCGTTTTCACCGGACGGAAAAATGCTGGCGGTTGGCTTGTGGGGTGAACATGGACTGCGTCTTTTCACCAGTCTTGATGGCTGGAAAACGTCACAAGAGCGAACGGGTGACAGCGATGTTGGCGGCGATATTCAGGCGCTTGCCTGGTCGCCCAGTGGCGACCGTCTGGCCAGTACCAGCACCGACGGTGCCATCCGGCTTTACGAGCCGCGATTGAATCGGCTTGAACTGACCGTCCGAAGACCACCCAGCAGCCGCTCGCTGCCGTTTGGCATTGCATTTTCACCAAGCGGCCATGCGCTGGCTGTCGGCTCCACCAACCTGCCTGAGATTCTGATTCTCGACAGTGAAAACCTTGCTGAGCAGTCGAAAATTGTGGCTAGGGAGAGCACCGCATCGGGTGGCTGGAGTTCGATTGCCTGGGCAGACGGTGAGACTGTCGTCGCAGGCGGCAGCCGTCACTCTACAGAGGGCGAATTCACGATCTGTGTGGCCAAGCGGTCCTCTAACCGGTGTGAGCGTGAACAAAATGTGGCGCGCAACACACTGACAAGCCTGGTTCGCCTGGAGGAAGGCCGAGTGGCCTACGCTGCCGCTGATCCAGCATGGGGTGTGATTGCCGGAGACGGCACTTTGATTCGATCGGTTGTTGCTGAAGTGACAGACTTTCGCCAGATGCGCAAGAGTTTTCGTGTCGCTCCGGACGGCAGCGGCGTGGTGGTGCCTACCATGGGTGAAAAAGGCGAGAATAACCAAAAAAATGAGATGAGCAAGGGGTTTGATTTGCACAAGCTTGGCTGGCGGTCACCCGCTCGTGACTGGTCGGCGCCTGCAACACGAGTTGCCAAGCTGATCGTTGACGATTGGTTTGAACAAGTTCGTCCACGTATTGGTACCCGCACACTGGCGCTTGAGCCCAATGAGTTGGCTTTGACAGCGGCTGTATCAGCCGGGGCCGATCGAGTCATTGTGGGCACCAACTTTTTGCTGCGCGCCTACGACCAGACCGGACGCGAACTGTGGCGGACCCCGGCTCCCGGCACGACCTGGCAAGTCAACATCAGCGCTGATGGCCGCTGGTTAGTGGCCGGCTTCAGCGACGGCACGTTGCGTTGGTACCGAATGCGCGACGGCATAGAGCAGATTGCGGTGTTTCCACATCCCGACGGCAAGCGCTGGATTGCTTGGACGCCAAAAGGCTTCTACGCTACCAGTCCGGGCAGCGAAGACCTGCTCGGCTGGCAGCAGGAACGAGGTCATGACAAAGGGGCCGACTTTTTTCCCGTGTCACGTTTGCGAAGCCAGTTTTATCGACCAGAGGTTATCGAGAAAACACTGGAGTTGATGGACGAAACTGCCGCCATGGCGGCAACGAGCGTTGACAGCGGCAGGGTGGTACCGGTCAAGCCGGTGGCACAGTTGCTGCCGCCCGTCGTACAGATCGTGTCTCCGGCAGCTGAAGCGGTGGTCACTCTGCCTCGAGTGACGCTAAGGTACATGGCGCGCAGCCCCCTTGATGCCCCGGTAAGTGCTTTGCGAGTCCGCGTCAACGGCCAGTTGGTCATGCCAACGGATGTACAGAACCTCAGTGGCACTGCCAGCGACATCACGGAAATCAAGATTCCGATACCGCCTCAAGACAGCGAAATCCAGCTCTTTGCCGAGAACCGAAACGGTGTTTCCGCACCGGCCATCGTGCGCGTCAACTGGCAGGGCGCCAAGGCCACTGCGCCAACGGTGCCGGTGGAAATGCTGGACGCACCTTTCAAGCCCAGACTGTACGTTTTGGCAGTTGGGGTGTCGATTTACGCCAATGCCGCCTACAACCTCGGTCTTGCCGCCAAGGATGCGACTGATTTCGCCACCGTTTTTCGGGGCCAGAAGGGCAAACTCTATGGCGATGTCACGGTGCGCCTTCTTACTGACAACCAGGCCACCAAGGATGATGTGCTGGATGGTCTCGAGTGGCTGAAACGGGAGGTCACGTCACGTGATGTCGGCATCATGTTCCTGGCTGGACATGGCTTGAATGACAATACAGGGAAATACTTTTTTATGCCCCACAACGCCGATCCTTCCCGACTTCTTCGCACCGGGGTGGCTCAAAACGACATCAAGGACACGCTCAACAGTTTGGCGGGCAAAGCAGTTTTTTTCGTCGATACCTGCCACTCCGGCAATGCCCTGGGCACCGCCCGTACACGGTCCATGACCAGCCAGGTCGATGCCTTCATCAATGAGCTGGCCAGCGCGGAAAATGGTGTCGTGGTATTCACTGCCGCGACCGGCAAACAGCTGTCGCAGGAAAATGACGCCTGGGGCAACGGCGCCTTCACCAAGGCCGTGGTTGAAGGCATCAGTGGCAAAGCAGATTTTGGTAATACCGGCAGAGTTACCCATAAAGGGCTTGATTTCTACGTCTCCGAGCGGGTAAAACAATTGACCAAAGGCACCCAGTCTCCTGTCAGCATTGCACCGATGGGGATCACAGATTTCCCGATTGCGGTAGTTCAACCCGGCAGTCACTAGCCACTTGCCAAGCCAGTGGCATTCAGAATCCGAGTGGCGCACTAAAAAGTGATGGCGTACCCTGTCAAGGCGAACATCGCACCAAAAAATGGCACGGCCTGGCACCTTCATGGCGCAGATTCGTGGCGGTTATCAACGATAAGAGCTGGACCAAAGTGATAGATGAAGCTGAGCAGCAACCATTGGAAGGTGGTTATCCGCTGCACCGGATGTCAGCAGCGCGGTCTGTCAAGCCCACGCTCAGAACTCGGCATCAAGTTCGTCGATGTCGTCTGGCTCCTGCTTGGCCGCTGCGACCCACTCCTGCATGGCGGGCAGCGCCATGATCTGCTGGCAATAAGTTGTACATACCGGGTCCAGCGCCACGTCATAGGTCAGAAAACGCGTGACCACCGGGGCATACATGGCATCGGCCACACACGGGTATTTGCCAAACAGGTAGGGCCCGCCGTAGGTGCTCAGGCATTCCCGCCAGATTGCCACGATGCGGTCAATGTCCGCCTGCGCCCGCGACCAGACTTTGACATGTACCAACACCTGGTGGTCGGGTGCGATTTGAAGTGGTGTGTGCTTCAATTGGGTCTTGGCTGACATCACTGTGGTGGGTGAATCAGTCGGGCGATGCGCTTTGCTACGTGTCCCCCGTCCGCTGCGCGGTCTCCTCCT